>ENA-UEPJ01000226-UEPJ01000226.1-human-gut-metagenome-genome-assembly--contig:-NODE-226-length-75927-cov-10.921688_pt1 | contig 75927 bp, 66 predicted proteins | sample MGYA00242890_ERZ507896 | MGnify/ENA primary metagenome ERZ507896 (study PRJEB26167, sample SAMN06115508) | human gut metagenome | host: Homo sapiens | place: China:Qinghai | collected 2015-08-20...
ATTCGTTCAAGTGCTGCTGAGTATTTAACATATGTAGCAGCTACTGGAGAAAATGGAGTAGAACTTAGATATGAAGATGAAAATATTTGGTTAACTCAAAAAATGTTATCAGTATTATACGGTGTATCAACATCTGCAATTAATCAACATATAAAAAAGATATATGAAGATAATGAATTAGAAGAAAAATCAACTATTAAGAATTTCTTAATAGTTCAAGATGAGGGAAATAGAAAAATTTCAAGAAATGTAATACATTATAATCTTCAAATGATTATTGCAGTTGGATTTAATGTGAATAATGAGTGCGCAGATGACAGAGAGATTCTTCAGGAGGCAAGGAAAATTATAGCGGAGATTACCAAGACAAAAGCTGAAATGAACTTTATAATCAGGATTTTAACCGTGTGCAATTCGAGGCGGTTAGAAGTGAGACAGGATTAAATAGAGTTATTCGAAAAATTCGAATAACTGCTACTGATTAAAAGGTTATTTAACAAATATAAAAAATGGAGTCAATGCATGGGACTTCATCTGATACAGGCATCGCAAATTAGTTTTTATATTGAATAATTAGAACAAGGCTGAATGCTCACACAGGAGTATTCAGCCTGATTATTTATCATAGAAGATTTTATTTACTAACAATTACTCACAATTTATTTTGACTTGTCCATTATATGTTCCAATACGCCAATACTTTTAATAAAATCCTTCTCAACAGGAGAGAGCTTATCTTCAAGACGATTCTTGTATTTATTATATTCTGCATGAGCTTTTTCAATGGCTTGTTTATGGCTGATATGACCGCTGCTGGTAAGAATATCTCGGCGTGTCATTTTGAGGTAATCGTCGATGGTTTCAAGCCAGTCTTTCATATACATAGGCTCTTGGTTAAGGGCGTGTACTTCTGCAATATCAAGGTATGCAGTAACAATCTTATTAAGAACATCCAGCTCTTGCTCAGTAAGATAATTTTTAGCAATTTCAACATCTGAACGATGAATTTCATCATGTTCCCATGAGGTGAGTCCCATATTTTCTTTTTCCGCATCTGCACGTTCAAAGATAACTTCCGCAGCAGTATGTTTGTGAGCGGCCCAGTGCATTTTATTCTGTACCTGCTTAAAGAAGAGAATAGAACTTTCTGCACGAGGATCATAGTCTATGCTGGTTGCATAGATTTCCAGTACTTTTCGCCAGAAAACTTTCTCAGAGGAACGGATATCTCTGATACGGGCAAGCAATTCATCAAAGTAGTTTCCACCACCTAATCGTTTGAGTCTGTCATCATCTAGGGCAAATCCTTTTTTCATATATTCTTTTAAAATTTCCATAGCCCATATACGAAATTGTGTTCCACGAAGAGATTTTACACGGTATCCGACAGAGATAATGACATCAAGGTTATAATAATCTACTTGGTAAGTTTTTCCGTCAGTGGCAGTTGTTGCAAAATTTGCAACAACTGAATTTCGGTCTAATTCTCCCTCTTGAAATATATTTTTTATGTGTCTGGAAATGGTTGATTTGTCTCTCTGAAACAGTTCTGCCATCTGGTCTAAAGAAAGCCATACAGTATCTTCATCAAAGGTAGTTTCTATTTTTGTTAATCCATCTTCTGTTGTGTACATAATAATGCTTGATTTATTCATATAATCGGACCTCCTATATTGAGTTGTTATTATAAGGCTTCTTTCTTCTATGTAAGTAAGGCTCAGTTATTTTTAAATATTATAGCATAAAACAAACAAATGTTCTACAGATTCGCTGGTTTTAAAATAAATTTGTTTTATCATATAACAATATGTTGTTTATAATAAAAAAATATGATTAAACTATCCCCAATAGCTCCCTTCACAATTTCCGAACCTTCCCACCTTCAAACGAACTATATCCAGTCGGGTTCTTGCGGAATTCAGACGGTGATATACCTAAGCATTTCGTGAACTGGCGGTTAAAGTACGAGCCGTATTTGAAGCCACATTGACTGGAGATTTCTTCGATTTTAAGGTTAGTATTGGATAGCAGCTCCTGCGCAATCTTTAAGCGGTAGTGCAGCAGATATTCTATACAGGTGCAGTTTAGCTGCTGTTTAAAGCGCTGGTTCAATGTGGTGCGGTTAAGGTGAACGAGTTCGCACAGGGAATTTAAGGTAATATCATTCTGGTAATTGGCGTGAATATAGTCTGTACATATTGTTACAGGGTTAGTATTTTCAGACAATTCGTAGAATTTTAATTTGCGCTGGTCGACATAGATATCATATATGCAGTTTATCGTCTGGCGCAGCATTCTCCTTATACGGCAGGTCCAGTAATCGTCACTCTGCGCATAGGTTTCGGCACCAATCATCAGCATTAATTCATTAATGTGAATATACTGCTGTGGTGTTAAATGAAATATTCCCTGAAAATTTCCAGAATGCTTGGTAAACATGTAAAGCATATTTCTTTCATAAACATATTTCTCATCAATACTGATGTCGTCATCAAGATTTTCAAATCTAAGGCATGCTTTAATATACCAGGGATCAAAATGAAACGCCTTGGCGCTTAAATGTGTCTTTTCTATACATTGAAACTTATCATATTGTGAAATGCAAAGCACAGCAGGAGCATTCACAGTCTGAAAATGTTCATTTATCTTGATAGTTGTACTGCCACACGAAATCATAATGATAGTACATCTCTTTTCTACAGGAAGCTTATCTAATGTATTATAGAAATCAAATTCAATTGGAATCTCTCTCTTTTTATGTCTGTCCGTCTGTGGCATGTTATCCCTCAATTCTGTAAATATTTTTAATGATTAATTATACACTATCTGCAAACATAGATTGCAAATAGTATAAAAATCCGCTGCATAAATGCCATTGTTAGCATATTTTACACAAGTTATACTTGCATATAGTATATATAAAGGAGTGGAAAATGTCTATATGGGAAAATTATTAAAGTACAGCAAAAAGTATTGGATACAGATTACACTTGCCGCAGTATCAAGTGTGACGGCGTCTGTGTCTACGGTAATGATTATTGATATTTTAAAGCAGATAATAGACCAGATTGCCGGTGGTACGCTTAAGCAGACGATTCATTTTATTGTAATTAAAATGCTGATTGTAATATGCGCAGGAATTGTGTCTAATTACATGGTTGTTGCGATGACTGGCTTTGTTGGAGCAGGTTTGCTGCAGAATCTTAGAAATGATGCGGTAAATGCGCTGATGAAGGCATCACCTGAATACATCAATAAATGTAATTATGGTGACATGATGGAGCGCATTACTGAGGATATTGAGGGATTGGCAGGGTTCATGTCGGGATATTTCAAGGATTGTTTATATGTGCCGGTTATTACGATTGTATATTCAGTATATTTATTTTTAATGAATCCGCCATTGGCGGCAATATGTCTGATGCCACTTGCAATTATAGTTCCAATCAATATAAAGCTTTTAAGACCAATAAAATTGCGCCAGCACCAGTATGCAAGGGAGCTGGGGCAGACTAACAATAATATAGAAGAAGCATTTGCAGGGGCAGAGGTTATCAAATCATATAATCTTCAGAAATGTATGATGAACCGGTATGAAAACGCACTTTATAAAACATTTGTGACATCTGATAAAACTGATCTGGCACAGTATAATCTTGAACCGCTTTCAAGGGCAATTCAGGAGATTCCGCTGGCACTTGCAATATGTGTCGGAGGTGTATTTGTATTCAGAAATGTAATTACAATTGGCGTGTTAATCGCATGTATGAGCATAATTAAGAAACTGATTGACCCATTGTCATACACATATCAGTTGGTTGTGCGTTTTCAGACAGCACTGGTGTCAGTATCGAGAGTGTTTGAAATAATTGAAATCCAGCCTGAAAAGACTGATTATGAAGGAAAATGTGTTGAAAAAGAAGGCAATTTGCTAATCAGCTTTGAAAATGTGTCATTTGCATATGAAGATGAAAATGTTTTACATAATGTAAGTTTTAGCGTGAAGCCTGATGAAAGAATTGCGTTTGTGGGAGAAAGCGGGAGTGGAAAGAGTACTATTTTAAAGCTGATTTCAAGACAGTTTGCTACAGACAAGATTGCACTTGTTTCACAGGAGACTACACTTTTTCCGCTGTCTGTTGCAGATAATGTAAGAGTTGGAAATCCGCAGGCTTCGCATGATGATATTGTAAGAGCTTTGGGTATGGCAGGCTGTGAAACATTTATAAAACAACTTCCTGAAGGGATTGAAACTGTCTTGACGGAGAACGGGGGAAATCTTTCAGGTGGTCAGAGACAGAGAATTTCAATCGCACGCGCAATAGTGAAAGACGCAGAGCTTCTTCTGTTTGATGAACCGACATCAGCATTGGATTACCAGACTGAAATTAATATCTGTAAAACAATTGATGAAATTTCCAAAGGCTGTACCGTAATTACGGTTGCACACAGATTAAATACAATCCGAGATTATGACAGAATCTATGTGCTGGACAGGGGAGAAATTGTGGAACAGGGGACACATTCTGAACTGATGTCCATGCATGGAAGATATGCGCATATGTATGACGAATTTATTAACAAGGAAATGAGGGACAGAGTATGAAAGATACCAGAAGATTCTTGCAATATATTGGGAAATACAGATTCCACTACTGGCTGATTCTGATTATCACATTAATTACCGAGTCAGCTTTGCAGGTTTTGTATTCTTATGTCACCAAACAGACGATTAATGCGATTGAATTTCAGGATATGCAGATGTTTAGGACAGCAGTAATTGTTTGTATAATTATTGTCATATGTAAATGTCTTTTTCCATATCTGCGGTATTTTCATATTCATCTTGTAAGAAGAATGGTTTATGAGCTGAAGTTAAGACTATTTGCGAAGCTGCTGGATATGAACATGAAATTTTATGATGATACACACAGTGCGGAAGCGATGAGAACTCTTAATATGGACGCTGATTCTTTAAAAACTGCATGGTTTTCACATGTATACTGGGTTTCAGGAAAGCTTGTGCTTGTTATTTCGTCAGTTGTTACAATGTTTTTTTACAGTCCGATTCTGACATTCATTGCGCTGATAATCAGTGTGCTTACTGCATTTGTGTCCATCAGGATAAACAATTCTATTAAGAAGCATGCGAAAAATGTACAGAATAAATCTGCCAGACTGGCAACATTATTCAGTGATATTATATCAGGTTTTGTTACATTAAAAATGAATTCAGGAGCTTCAATTGTGTTGAAACATTTTTACAAAGAAAATGGAGAATCAGCACAGGCAGAAAGGTCGAGGGTAAGGATGGAAGCGTCACTTGAGATGGCAGCATTTTTATTGGGGATTATTGGAAGCTTTGGCACAATTATTGTGGGCGCACTGCTTGTAGCAGATGGAAAGCTGAATTTCGGAATAGTTATGGCTGTAGTCACATTGCAGATGAGTATGAGTTCAGCTATGCAGCGGTTTGGAAGTTCACTGGCGGTATTTACCACATCGGTTGTGCGTGCAGGGCATGTGTTTGATTTCCTTGAGTTGGAGCAGGAAGAATGTGTGGGTTGGAATACGCAGACACAGGTTGGTACGGAGGATTTGCATGATAAATGTGATGTGGTTATAGAGTTTTATAAATTGCATTTTTCGTATAATGAAAACACGCAGCTTTATTATGAGGGACTCATGGTTAAGAATGGTGAAAAAATTATGCTGGCAGGAGAATCAGGCTGTGGTAAAAGCACATTTTTAAAACTATTACAGAGGTTCTATCCTGTTGAAAGCGGCAGTGTCAGATTATATGGCAGGGAGTTGAATGAGTATTCTTTAATGCAGTTGAGGAATATGATTACTTATGTACCGCAGGAAAGTTATCTGTTTGAGGGTACGATTCGGGAGAATATTGAATATGGGTGGAATAAAGCAGGCAGTCCGGATATGGATATGATTGTCAGAGCGGCAAAACAGGCATATGCAGATGAATTTATCAGTGAACTACCTGATGGATATGACACAAGGCTGACCGCCGGTGGAATGAATCTGTCAGGTGGTCAGCGCCAGCGGATAGCGATTGCGAGGGCAATGCTTAAGGATTCACCTGTTATTCTGATGGACGAGCCATCTTCAGCGCTTGATACGCACAGTGAAAATGTATTTCTTAAGGTACTGGATTCTTTGATGAAGGATAAAACGGTTATTATGGTGTCACATAGAATGACTGGAGTTGAGAGGTTTGACAGGGTGGTGAGGCTGTAGATATCTTTAAGGTTGAAAGAAAAATTTACATGGTTTATAAAAATGCCTCATACGGCAAAAAAATTAAATGATATGATTGCATATTTTATATAAAATGGATATACTTTCTTATCTAAAGATATATTGACTGGGTTTGAGGGAAGAGGAGATGAAGTTCATGTGCTTCCCTTGTCTTTTTCCGAATACATTTGTTTTAAGCAGGGCGATAAAAGTGAAGCATATGATGATTATTTTCTCAAAAAGATTATTGATAACTCGGTGTATATGGGGAAGATAGCATACGGACGCAGGCGCACCGAAAAGAAAACAGGAACACGTAATGAAATGCATGTAGTGGAAAAGGAATGTATGGCAACATTGCAAAAGCAGGTCGGAAAGATAAGAAAACCAGATATTACTACTATTGCAAGAATACAGTAAATGCCACAGGACATAAATGTACTTTTCGGTGTAACATTGAACAGTCTCAAATTGATGATGTGCTTGCAAAATTGATTACGGCAATGACTAGGGAAGGAAAATTCAAGGATGCCATTCAAGACAGAATCGGGGCAACAGTTGATACTTCTGATCTGGAAAAGCAGTTATCTGTATTAAACGCAAATCTCCATCAGGCAGAGACAATTAAAACACGTCTTGAACAGCAGATGGATAATCTGGATGTTACAGATATTCATTACGATAAAAAAATTTCAGATTTACAGAGACGATTAGATACCCAATATGATAAAATAGATGAAGTGGAAGAGGCAATCGCAGATTTGAAGTCTCAGGTATATGAACTTAAGAAAAATCAGATTGATGCTGACAGCATATACGGCTTTTTGAAAGCATTTAATGAATTATATGCAGAATGTACGGATGCTGAAAAGAAACAGTTTATGCAGGCATTTATTGAGCGTATTGATATATTTCCAGAAAGACGAGAAGATGGTAATTGGATTAGGAATATCAAGTTTCAATTTCCGGTACCGATTCTTAGAGATGGCAAGGAAGTAGTTCGAGTTGATGGTATTTCTTTGGATAAAGAGCAGTCTGATGAGCATACTGTTACCTTGGAAAAGTTTCCGACACTTGAGACGGTATGTTTATTGTCCAAACTTCGCGAGGCGAAACATCATGTGAATGTGACACTTGACATGGACGAGATTGATAATACATGCTTCTATAATGTGAATTTTACAATTATTTATTCTTGGTGTGAAGGGAAGTGATATCAGTGCTGCATATTGCTATATGTGATGACGAAGAGAATGAAATAGAGTATTTGAAACATGCTGTAGAGGACTGGGCTAAGAAGGAACATATCCTAACAAATATAGAAACATATGCATCTGCTGAAAGTTTCCTGTTTCAATATGAAGATTGCAAAAATTATCAGATTTTGTTATTAGATGTAGAAATGAGTGGAATGACCGGAATTGATTTGGCAAAGAAGATACGACAGAATCAGGATAATGTTGAGATTATTTTTATAACATCACATTTTGAGTTTATTGGCGAAGGATATGAAGTAGATGCACTCCATTATCTGGTTAAACCTGTGAAAGCAGGTAAAGTGGAAGAAGTTCTTTCGAAAGCGAAACAAAAGATAGAATCAGGAGAAATATCAATCATCATTCATTGTAATGGTGAAATGGTTAAGATATATGAGAAGGAAATCCTTTATTTGGAATCACTTTCCCACTATATAACTATATATACAAAGGATAAGGAATATAAGATAAAAGCAAATATTTCAACATTTGCACAGGAACTTAGCGAAGATTTTTATCAGACGCATCGCTCGTACCTTGTATCATTAAAGCACATTATGCGTATTTCGCGTGACAGAGTTACACTGGATAATGCAGTGCAAGTGCCGCTTGCAAGAGGAAAATATGATCAGATTAATCGGGCATACATTGAGCGCAATTAATTAGGAGTACTTATGAGAAAGAAAACATATTTGAAACTTGCTGAATATCAGACAGAACAGGCAAGGCAGCACCTAAACGAAGTGCGGAGTATCCATTCAGAAATGAGAGGATATAAACATGATTTTCACCATCATCTCCAGACCTTAAAGGGGCAATTAGAAGCAGGTGAGGTAGAACGTGCAATTGCCTATATAGAAGAATTAGATCATCAACTGATGAATGTTGATACGCTTTTGAAAACAGGAAATGTATCTCTTGATGCGATATTGTCAGCTAAAATCGCGCAGGCAAAAGCAGAGAACATTACGGTTGATGCGAAAGCGAGTGTACCGGATTCGTTGACCATCACAGATGTGGAGCTTAGCATTCTGGTGGGGAATTTATTAGATAATGCAATTGAATCCTGCAGACTTTCTTCCGGCGAACGATTTATTCGTATCTATATTTCAATGAAGGGAAAGATGTTGTATTTTTCCATGCTCAATTCTGCGGGGGTGAAAAAAAAGAAAATAGGAACATTATTTTCATCTAATAAAGAGGGAATGCATGGATTTGGACTTCATCGTGCGGAGGCGATTATAGAAGAACATGGTGGATGGTGCAAATATAATAGTGAAGATGGAGCATTTAGCTCAGAGTTTTTGGTCCCAGTGATGGAATAACAGCAATTCGTGTACTGACAGATACAGTTGGTGCACGAATTTTACGTTGTAGGGTTAAAGAGATATAGAATAGCAGAAGAAGGAGGTACATTATGATGAAAAATATATGGTACTGTATTAAGAAAACGTCTGAATGGTACTTTGCCTTATTAGTGCTGTATATAATACTGACACTTGTAAATGCCATAATCCCAATTCTGTCTGCTTTTTTGCCAAAGTTAGTAATTGAAAGGCTGACTTCAGATAGTGATATATGGGGATTGATAGACACTATTATGATATTCATGGGGAGTATTGCTGTGTTGACCGGAGTCAGCAAATTTCTTAAAAAATATCTATATTTTGAGAAGTTTAGTATTAACGTTCGTTATTTGAAGCTTGTAGCAACCAAAGGGTTAACTACAGACTACATAAATCAGGAAAACGGAACATTTCGCAAGCTGCAAGAGGAAAGTTTCCAGTGTTGTAACGGACATTCACCCTTAACGCAGGTGTATGATGTACTTCAAAGTCTCGGCACCAGTGTTTTGGGAATAGCAGTGTTTTCTGCAGTTCTATTTAAACTAAATGCAGCAGTAATACTGTTTTTGGTTGTAACCACTGCATTTAGCTTTTATTTAAACAAAAGAGTTGTGAAATGGACAGACGAGCATAGCAAAGAAAGAATGGGGTATGTACAACAGCTTAGTTATATTAATGCGGTCTCCGGCGATGCACGTTCAGCAAAGGATATCCGGCTTTATCCTATGGCAAAGTGGTTCTCCGATATTTATGAGGATAATATGAAGGGGATTGCGGCGTGGTATCGCAAATTGACTAAAAAACTATTTCGCGTAACAGCTTGTGACGGAGCATTAGGTTTATTAAGAGAAGGTATTATCTATCTGTATTTGATATATATGTTTATGAGTGGTCATATTTTGGTGGGAGATTTTGTTCTTTATTTTGGAGTTGTCAATGATTTTTCATCCTGGTTAAGTGAAATATTTGCCGAGGCTTCGGTGCTGAATCAGTTAAGTACAAAGATTAAGCGTTTTCAAGAATATCTTGACTTCCCGGAATATTACCGTAAAGAAGATGGAGTGCATCCGGATCGAGAAAAGATGCCGAAGGAAATTGAACTAAAGAACGTAAGCTTTCGATATGAAAAAAATCAACCATATGTGTTGGAAAATTTTAGTCTTATGATACGTCCGGGTGAGCATCTTGCTGTAGTAGGCTTAAATGGAGCAGGAAAAACGACACTTATAAAATTAATCTGTGGTTTGATTGACCCAACAGATGGGCAGGTACTCTACAATGGAAAACCTATTACAGAGTATAACAGAGTAGAACTTTATCAGATGTATTCGACTGTATTTCAGCAATTTAGTATCATGCCGGTGACTGTAGAAGAAATAGTTGCGGAAGCACCTACGGCACAAGTAGATTCTGAACGAGTGAAGAAATGTTTGGAATTGGCGGGAATGTGGGAACGAATCCAGAAACTTCCTGACAAATTACAGAGTCAATATGGAAGAACAATATATGATGAGGGAATCGAATTTTCAGGAGGTGAAACACAGAAACTTTTACTTGCAAGAGCAATCTACAAATCTGCTCCGATATTGCTGTTGGATGAGCCAACGGCAGCTCTTGATCCTATTGCCGAGAGTGAGTTATATCAGAAATATAATCAAATCAGTGAAGGAAAGACGGCTGTGTTTATTTCCCATAGACTTGCAAGTGCAAACTTTTGTGACAGGATTATTTTGATTGAAAATGGAGCTATCTGTGAAGAAGGAACACATAGGGAGCTTCTTGCCAAGAAGGGAAAATATTATAACTTGTTTGAATTGCAGGCAAAATATTATCGAGAAGAGGAGGTGGCAGGAGAATGAAGAGAATGTCTTTGGGCGAACGAATTAAAATAACCAAAAGGGGATTTGGAATTTTAAGGAAATATTGTCCGGGGCTTGCCGAACAAAAAGCATTATATGAGACGATACATTCACTGCAGCCTTTTATTTCTGTTTGGTTTTCTGCAAGGATTGTGGATGAACTGATAAATTATTGTAGAAAAGAATATATAGCTACATACGTGATAAGTCTAATTGTAATCAATTTTATATGTACAGTAATTCAAAATGTACTTTTGCATGTATGTAATGAAAAAGAATCGCAGATGTGGAATTGGTTTGAAAAAGTTTTTTCGGACAAGCAGATGTCATTAGACTATGATGATCTGGAAGATGTATCAATACAGAAACAGCGGCAAGAAGTGGAAGAAAATCTCTTTATGTTTGGAAATGGTCTAGGGCAGCTTGTATGGGGAACTTCTGTGATAGTAAAGGTATTTATTAATATTTTTGTTGCATTACTAATGTCGGGTATGCTATTCATTTCTAAATCTGGACAGGAAATGGTGGACCATCCGATTTGGATCGTGATTATTTTAGGCTGTATTACTTTATGTGGATTTAGTAATTATAAGGCAACCAGAAAAGAAAATAGCTTATTTATGAAATGGTGTGATAATAGCTTGTGGTTTAACAGGACATTCATGTTTTTTGGACATGAGTTATATACAAATCTTGAAAGAGCAAAAGATGTCCGCATCTATAGGCAGGATACCCTTGCTATTAAGAAAATTGAAGAGTTGGAAGAATGGGGAAATGCAGAAAAAAAGAATAGTTTCTATATGTCTTTTTTCCCCGCAGCAGCGGGATTTATAGTAGGGCTTGGTAACTGTGCGTGCTACCTGTTTGTGGCAATAAAGGCTTTTCTGGGAGCATATGGTGTAGGAAGTGTTGTCCAGTATATATCGGTACTGACAAGATTAGGAGATGGAATCAGAGATTTTATGTTTATGGTGTCTGATAATGAATTATATTGTACTCATTTGAAGAAGATGTATGATTACCTGGATATTCCGAATCATATGTATCAGGGCAGCCTTACGGTGGAAAAACGGGAGGATAACGAATATTATATCGAGTTTCGTAATGTTTCATTCAAATATCCCAGGACAGAGAATTATGTACTGCGTAATGTGAATCTCAAATTTAAGATTGGAGAAAAATTGGCGGTAGTAGGAATGAACGGAAGCGGAAAGACAACGTTTATAAAATTGCTTTGTCGCCTGTATGACCCAACAGAAGGAGAAATCTTATTAAATAATGTGGACATCAGGAAATATGATTACAAAGAATATATGTCAATATTTTCTGTTGTTTTCCAGGATTTTAAATTGTTTTCTTTCGGACTTGGACAAAATGTTGCAGCAAGTTTTGATTACAATGAAGAACTTGCAAAGAAGTGTTTAGAAAAGGCAGGATTTTATGATCGTTTACAGAAGATGAAGAAAGGATTAGAGACTTCTATTTATAAAGACTTGGACGAAAAAGGTGTAGAGATTTCCGGTGGGGAAGCACAAAAGATTGCTTTAGCAAGAGCACTTTATAAAGATGCTCAGTTTATTATTCTCGATGAACCCACAGCTGCGCTGGATCCTATTGCAGAATATGAAGTGTATTCAAAATTTAATGAGATAGTACAGGATAAGACAGCTATTTACATCAGTCATAGACTTTCATCATGTAGATTCTGTGATGTCATAGCAGTATTTGATGACGGACAGATTGTGCAGATGGGAGTTCATGATAAATTATTACAGGACACGCATGGAAAATACTATGAGTTGTGGAAAGCACAGGCACAGTATTACACATAGTTTTATTTGATGCGTTTAAGAGAATGTGCTGTAAAGGAATATGAGTCAAAGCTTATTTGGGTGGAAGAATTATTTTCAAAGAAAGCTTAGTGGTGCATGCAGACACAATTCTGTCTGCTGGAAAACATCACAAAACTACCCGAAAGGGGGTTTTATTGAAAAAATCCTCCAATAACAACCTAAAGGATAGCATAATTGACAAAATTGCTAAAAACTATAGAAAAATCCTTTATAATATGGTAATATTTAACAATAATAAGAATTATTCAGGTTATATGTTATCTGATATTACTACTTTAAGGAGGGATTTTTATATGAGAGAGCAGAAAGAGCATAGGAAGTCCATAACTTCAATCAAAACCAAGATTCTTGCTGCGGTAAGTGCACTGGTGCTGATTCTTGTGCTTATCCTGATTATAATTTCCTATACGATTTCCAAGAATATAATTACGGATCAGTCAATGCAGTTGCTTGAACTTTCAACTAAGAATCAGGCATCGCGGATTGAGGCCTGGATGTCGGAGAAGCTGAATGTGTTCAGTACCTTTAAGCAGGATATAGAGACGCTGGACTACATGGACGCACAGCTTCAGAGCCTGCTTGACAGCTATTATGGAAGAAGCTCTGATTATCCGGACGGATTTTACATAGCGGATACATCGGGAAAGGTTATGCAGGCGTCGGGTGTGGACTATAAAAAGACGGCAGATACATCATCAGCATGGTATAATGAGGCATTGACAAGAGTTAATATGGCATTCGGTGATGTGCATGTCAATGAAGCCGGGACTGATGTGGTGAGTGCCGGAGCTATACTCCGCGATTCGAAAAAGGCTGGTGGCAATGCAAAGGCAAAGAATACAAGACTTCTTGTTGTCGATGTGCCGATAGCCCATATACAGGTTATTGTCGATTCGTTTATCAGTATGGATGATGCACAGGCAATTCTTGTTGACAAGGACAACATGAGTATATTATCAAAGAGTGATGACACACTGACCGGAAGGCTTAGCGATGGTACAGGCTTTCTTGGTACAATAGGAAACAGAATATCACAGCAGAATTACACGGCGATGACCCTTGATGGGAACATTGTTGATTTCAGGGAGATAACAGGAACTAACTGGGTGCTTGTATCCTATGTACCGGAGAGCGCTGTTTTCTCAGAGCTTGCGTCACTTAGAACTACAATGATAGTAGTTGCGGTGGTTGTTCTTGCTGTTATTCTGGTACTTATGGAAAGAATGATTCATTTTATGATTAAGCCGATTCGTTCTCTCACGGACTCTATCGTCACAATGGCCTCCGGCGATTTTACGGTAGATATAAAGACCAAGGGAAATGATGAGATTACGCTTATGGGTCACAGCATGAAGGAATTTACGGCTGCAATAAGAAGCATGATAAATGATATCTCGAATATATCCGAGACGTTAAAAGGACAGGCAGAATCGAGTACATCCGTCTCCGGAGGATTGTATGAGGCTTCGCTTAAGCAGTCAAAAAACATAGATGAACTCAATGGGACAGTCGACCAGCTCTCTGCCTCCGTTCAGGAAATCGCAGAGAGTGCAACAGCACTTGCAGTTGTTGTTTCTGATACAAGGGACAGCAGCAATAATGCCGAGGACAAGATGAATGTCACGGTTGAGGTTGCAGAAGCAGGTAAGAACGATATGCAGAAGGTCGGCGAAGCGATGGGGCTTATAGAGCAGTCCATAAATGGGCTTCAGGAGTCGATTGACAAGGTTGGAGCAGCCTCTCAGGAAATCAATAAGATTGTAGGAATGATTGGTGAGATTGCCGACGAGACGAATCTTTTGGCACTCAACGCTTCGATAGAGGCAGCAAGGGCAGGAGACGCAGGAAAGGGCTTTGCGGTTGTCGCCACAGAGATAGGAAGTCTTGCAACGAACAGTAATCAGTCTGTGCAGAAGATTCAGACACTTATAAATGAGGTCACAAGTCTGGTAGGGGAGACGGTTGATAAGGCAAAGGACAGCGTCGATGAGATAAATACCAGCAGCCGGCTTGTACATCAGGCAGTGGCAACATTTGATACGATATATGATAATATTGTAGATGCCAACAGGGTGGTTAATGACATGGCAGCCAATATGTTAAAGGTCGCGGATGTATCTACCAATGTCGCTTCCATAACGGAGGAACAGGCAGCCAGTGCGGAGCTTATTTCACGAAATGCCGGAAATATCGCTTCCGAATCAAAGAATATTACAGATGACAGTGAGAAGGTAGCTGAGACAGCAAGGAAGCTTGCCGACACCTCGGAAAAGCTTATGACCCAGATTAATTCTTTCAGAGTATAGGAGGGAATGCGATATGAAATATATAAGAAAATCGATATGCTCTTTGCTGTTATGTGTGTCAATGCTTGCTGTATTATTGACAGGGTGTTCAGGCGGTAAAGGGACAGCAGCAACAGGCAATGCCAGGATTCTTATAGCAACCTGCGCTAAGGGAGATGCTTTCAGGGATATGCTGATAGCGGCATTGGAATCGGCATGCGATGAGCAGGGAATAGGACATGACACCGTCTATGCGGAGCAGTCGGCAGAGCAGCAGGTAGCACAGGTCAAGGAAGCTAAGAGCCAGGGCTATACAGCGGTAATATGCAGGCTTATAGATGTCGATACGGCGCTTCAGGTTGAGAGGGCTGCAGACGGGCTGCCGGTAATATTTGTAAACAACTGTCCCGATGAGGGATATCTGAAGGCGGATGAATACATATATGTTGCTTCCGATGAGAATGTAGCGGGAAGCTATCAGGCACAGTATGTTCTGGACAAGCTGTCGGGTAAGAGTGAGATAAATGTAATGATTTTACAGGGTGAAAAGACTCATTCCGCAACAAAGGGCAGAACTGAGGCAGCGAAGAGGGTGCTCAATGAGTCGGGCAAGAAGATTAATTATCTTTTTCAGGACTACGCTGATTGGAGTCCGGAGTTAGGACAGGAGTATTTTGAGATATTTAATTCCACAGGAAGGACTGTGGATTGTGTAATCAGCAATAATGATTCCATGGCAGTCGGAGCGATAGCCGGAATGGAGGCATGCGGAATTGACCCTGCCACAATAGTAGTCTGTGGTGTTGATGCCACTGCCGATGCATGCCGGCTGGTAAAAGAGGGAAAGATGGACTTTACAGTCTGCCAGAATGCAGTCAATCAGGCGAATGCGGCGGTCGATGTTGCGGTGCTCCTCTCATCAGGAAAATCAATAAAGGACTATGCCGGAACATCGGATACAGGCTATCAGGTGTGGGTGGATTTTGAGAAGGTCGATGCGGCGAATGTTGATAAGTATATAAAATAATCAGATGATGTTTTTATATTCAACACCATCTGATGTTATGATAGACATTTCTGAAAAGTATGTAATATAGTGGGGGCAGAGACTATGGTCTCTGTCCAAGCCCACCTTCGAGAGTAAGGGTTTCACCTGTCATGAACTTGAAATCAGGTGAGGCAAGCTGTACGCATACACGGCCTATCTCTGTCTCTACATTTCCGTAGTGTCCCATAGGCGGCATTTTGACATTCGCCTTGAATGCCTCAGGGTATGCATTTTCAAAGTTCTCAAGCTGTGCGGTCCATGCGAGCGGACATACAATGTTGACATTGATTCCATCAGGACCCCATTCGGTAGCAGCTACTCTTGTAAGACCTCTTATACCCTCCTTGGCAGCAGCGTAGGCACATTGACCGAAGTTTCCGAAAAGACCTGCGCCCGATGCAAAGTTGATAACGGAACCCTTGGTTTCCTTAAGGTATGGATAACATGCCTTCATATAGTAGAAGGCGGCATACAGTCCGGAGTAGACAGCAAGGTCGAACTGCTCAGTTGTGTGGTCTGCGAGAGTGACACCGGATGCGGATGCCTGTGCATTGTTGATGAGCACATCGATACGTCCGAAGGTGTCAATTGTCTGCCTGATAACATTGGCAACAGTAGCTTCGTTATCTGTGCCGGCATTCACATCTGCCTGTACAGGGAGAACCTTGATACCGAATTTCTCTTCAAGCTCTGCCTTTGCCTCTTCAAGTTTCTTAACATTTCTTCCGGTGATTACAAGATTTGCCCCCTCCTTAGCATAGGCTGTCGCAATACCGTAACCGATAGAACCACAGCTTCCGTCCTTGAGGATGGCTCTTCCTCCGCCCGTTATAATGGCTGTCTTACCTGTCAAAAATCCCATTCTAATACCCCTTTCTGAATAATTTAATTAAGTTTAGCAGGCATATTAATGTATATAAGTATCGACTTTAATACACTATATATGTAAAGTATAACATAGTTGCGTGATAATTGTATATAATAATTAAAAATTTAACAAAAATAAAATTCAAAATAATAATTTGTTAATAAAAAATGCAATATCGTTATATTGTCGTCAATAATTGTGAATGATATACTAGTACATCGAATAATAAATAACTTACACCTTGACTTGCCTGATTTTTCATCTGCCGCGTTGTTGTCAATCGACGTAGCCACCGCTGTGCCTCATTCCTCCGCATTGCATATGAAACAATCATTCGGCGACAATGTATCAGAAACTTATTTTCGGTGTATTAGACACGCAAAAGTATATACAGAGGAGATGGGAATATGCACATAAAAAAGTGTTTTGGAGAAATGCTGGAACAACCTGGCGGAGAATTTAAGGTTAGTATAGAAAAAGATAATAAAAATACAAAAAAACTGAGAAGTATTATGTTGGCAGTATCAGTTTTTTTGTTGTGTACAATTACAGGGTGTGATAGTCCGGATTATACTGCCTCCATAAAGGAATCATTTTCAAGTACAGATACAATGGCTCCCACGGATACCTCAGATGACATTGTTTCGACCGGTGAGGCGCTATCAGAAGAGGATGTTCTGGTAGATGTCAGCAGCCTTTCCATACCGGAATATAGTGGGACAGATTTCTATGTGGTCAATGACAATGTCCCTTTTTTCAATGAGAAAATAAAAGCTTATCCGGGGGACAGCTTTATTTATCTGTCGGAGCTGGATGAACTGGGGAGGTGTGGTACATGTGCAGGACTGTTTTCCTACATGACCCTGCCTGAGGAGGAAAGAGGAGAAATCGGACATATTAAGCCGAGCGGCTGGCACACGGCAAAGTACGATAAATCGGTTATACCGGATATGTATTTATACAACAGATGTCATCTTCTCATGTATGCTGTTTCAGGTATAAATGATGATACAAGAAATCTAATTACAGGAACAAGACAGCTGAATCTTGATATGCTGGAGCTTGAAAATCAGGTTTTAGATACTCTGAAGTATGATGAGAGTGTGAAACTGTTGTACAGGGTAACGCCTATATTTGATAGGGATAATCTTGTTGCAAAGGGGGTACTGATGGAGGCGGCAAGCCTTGGAGATGGTGATGGGTTAAGCTTCTGCATGTTTATCTACAATGTACAGGATGGAATTGTAATAGACTATGCGACGGGTGACAGCCGGCTTGCGGATGATTTGCAGACTACACAGGAGATAACACAACAGAGCACCACAGAAGAGACAGCACAGGAGACAATGCAGTCAGGCGGGGGCTATGTTGCGAATATGAACACTAAGAAGTTTCATTATCCATCGTGTTCATCAGTCAGGCAGATAAAGGCGGAAAACAGATGGGATTATACAGGGACGAGGGAGGAGCTTATAAGTATGGGATATGAGCCGTGCAGGAAATGTAATCCATGAGGAGGCGGGGAACAGCTTAAAGTATAGATGCACTCTTATCTAACCTTTTTTCACTTTTTAATGTGGTTTTTGCATGTACTATCCTATAACAAACTGATAATATGAAGCCATGGTTGTAATAAGCAAAAACAATTTTTGGAGGGATTATGAAGCAGTATACAAAACCATTATCACTGAGAAATGTTCAGGTAAACGACAAGTTCTGGAAGGAGAAGATGGAGCTTGTAAGAAAGGAGGTTATTCCATACCAGTGGGACGCATTGAATGACAAGGTGGAAGGCGCAGCACCGAGCTTCTGCATGAGAAATTTCAAGGTGGCGGGAAAAATTACGAAGGCTAGACGTGAGCTGGGTGATAAATATCAGGATAAGGTATGGCCTCTTGATACCTTTGAGACACTACCGCAGGACATGGAACATCTAGAGGACAGATTTTATGGCTTCCTGTTTCAGGACAGCGACTTTTCCAAGTGGATTGAGGCGGTCGCATATTCTCTTACGCAGCACCCGGATGAGGAGCTTGAGCGCATAGCGGATGGGGCAATCGACATAGTATGTGCGGCACAGCAGGATAACGGCTATCTTGATACATATTATATAATAAATGACATGTCGAAGGTGTTCACCAATCTCCGCGATAACCATGAGCTCTATTGCTTCGGACACCTTACTGAGGGTGCGGTCGCATACTATGAGGCTACAGGAAAGGATAAGCTTTTGAACGCAGCGCGCAGATTTGCAGACTATGTGTATGACTGCTTCGGTGAGGAAGAGGGAAAGAAGAAGGGCTATCCTGGCCATGAGATTGCCGAGATGGCGCTTATGAGACTGTACGATGTGACAGGTGAAGAAAAATACAGAAGGCTTGCAGAATTTTTTATAAACCAGAGAGGAACAAGACCGTATTATTTTGATGAGGAGCACCCTGAGGTTGTGAAGAAGGGACATGAGAATGAGCTCCGCCATTTTTACCATCAGGCGCACCTGCCTGTGCGCGTGCAGGATGAGGCATTAGGACATTCGGTGCGTGCAGTATATCTGTATTCCGGAATGGCAGATGTCGCGAGAGTGGATGATGATGACGCACTCTATGAGGCATGTCTTAAGCTGTGGAACAATATCACACAGAAGAAGATGTATGTGACAGGGGGGATCGGTGCGACGCATTTAGGTGAGGCATTTTCATTTAACTATGACCTGCCTAATGATACGGCTTACTCTGAAACCTGTGCAGCCATCGGTCTTGTGTTCTTTGCAAGAAGAATGCTTGAGATAAAGCCGGACAGAAGATTTTCAGATGTTATGGAAAGGGCGCTTTACAATACAGTCCTTGCAGGAATGGCGGCGGACGGAAAGAGCTTTTTCTATGTAAATCCATTGGAGGTATATCCGAAGGCATGTCATGAGGATGCCAGAAAATTTCATGTAAAACCAATCCGCCAGAAATGGTTCGGCTGCGCATGCTGCCCTCCTAACATTGCAAGGCTTTTAAGCTCACTTGCCATGTATGCATATACAGAGAATGAGGATACACTTTTTGCACACCTTTTCGTAGGAGGAAGTGTGAAAAAAGATGTCAATGGAAAAGAGCTGAGCTTTGAAGTCACCACAGATATGCCATGGCAGGGAACCACGGTATACTCGTGCACCAATGAGCAGAGTGTACATGGAAGCCTTGCAATCCGCATACCGGAGTGGAGCAGAAGCTTCAAGGTGAGCGGTGTCACCGGAGAGCTTGATGAGAACAGCGCACAGCTTAGGGACGGATATTTATATATAGCGCATGACTGGAGGAAGGGGGATACAGTCAGGCTTGAACTCTCAATGGAGCCGGAATTTATTGCTGCCAACAGTGAGGTACGCGAGGATATAAATAAGACGGCACTTCGCCGCGGACCGTTCATCTATTGTCTTGAGGAGGCAGACAACGGAACAGACCTTCATACCCTCAGCGTTTGCGCGGCAGCTAAGCCTGAGACGGTTATGCTGAATATTGCCGGTACGGATGTGGCTGCGCTGCGGATTGATGGAAAGAAGCTGATTAACGTCTGCGATTCCACGGACGTTGACGCAGAGACGAAAGCTGCTCCGTTATATTCCACACTTAAAAAGCCTGAGTATAAGGATGTGAAATTGACGTATGTTCCGTATTATGCATGGAACAACCGAGGTGAGGGCGAGATGAGTGTGTGGGTAAAATATATATTATAATCACATACATTGAGATGAGGAGGTATGCGGCTATTAGGCTGCATGCCTCCTTTTATCATGCAGTTGAGAAATATGCTGTAAAACCGCAATTTCTACCCACTGATTAGCAATATATTGTTAGTAAACGATTTGACGATAATATAAAATATATTTTAATAGATAAGTCTGATATGTGAATTTACAGGAGCGGATATTTTTAATCGTGGATGGCGGTTTGCCAATGGATGGTCAGAGCCGCCTAAGAAATGGGGATTAGCATGGGTAAAAGGATTGCTGTTTTTTCTACGGCGTGGAATGCAGAGCTCATCGGAGAGTTTCTGCGTGGAATGAGCAGGCGGGCAAGAGAAACAGGCAACAGTCTATATATCTTTAACAACTATGGAGGCTTCCATGGTGAGAAGGAGTATAATGACTGTGAATACAATATCTTCGAGCTTGCTCTGAAGTCTAACTTTGACGGTGCCGTCATTATTTCCAACAATATTGCTTCAAGAGAGAGGGTGGTCAAGCTTGTAGGACAGCTTAAGGAAAGGAACATACCATGTATCAGTGTAGAGCAGGAAATAGACGGTGTGTGTATGGTGGGAACGGACAACTATGCGGCTATGGCGGATGTGGTTGAACACCTTATAGAGGTTCATAAGTGCAGGGTTTTTAACTATATCGGAGGTCCGGCAGCGAATATGGAGGCAATGCAGAGAAGGCAGGCTTTCTGTGATACTCTCAGGCGGCACGGAATAGAGCCTGAGACAAGGCGGATGGGAGATTATTCGTTCAATGAATCTGATGGTGAGAAGGCGTTTAATGATTTTGCAGACAGAGGATGCCTGCTGGCTGATGTGGTTGTGTGTGCCAATGATATGATGGCGATAGGGTTTATAAGCAAGTTAGAGCAGTGTGGCTATAAGGTGCCTGAGGATATGAGGGTTACAGGCTTTGACAATACGCTGAGGGCACAGAGCAATATTCCCGGACTTGCAAGCGTTAAGCGCTGCAATGAGGAACTTGGCAGGCAGTGTGTTGACAGTATGATTAGGATGCTGGCAGGTGGGATATATCCTAAAAATGAGTACAGCACACATGAATATGTACCAAATGAGAGCTGCGGCTGTGTACCGTATGTAGTGACAGAAAGGCACAGAAAAAAAGAGATATTTGATATCTTGTACACGAATGAGGATATAAGGCGTAAGATTAATTATATGCAGACACGGCTTATGACAGCACCTTCTCTTGAAGATTTTGCAGTCAAGCTGTGGTGGGAACTTGACAATTTTAAGATTGATAATTTCTGTCTGCTCATAGACGAAAGTAAATATAAGGAAAATGGTGTGGAGCCGTCATACGGAATAGATGATGAAGCTGTTGCTGCAGACGCGCAGGAAGCACCATCATTGGAATATCCCGAAAATATGCTGCTTTTGCTCAATAAAAAAAGTACGGACAACAGACCTGTTTCATTTGTCACGTCTAAGCTTATACCTGATGGCTTTATTGATGAAAAAGAGAAATCACATATTATAGTGTTTATGCCGCTTCACCATAATGGGCGTCAGTTCGGATATTGTGTTATGGAGAATGGAATTGAATATATTGAGAATGGAAGCCTGTATTACTGGTTGAGTGTGTTAAATACAGCTCTTGAGACTATCAGGCAGAGCATCTGTATCCGTGAGCTTAATAAGAAGCTGGCACATCTTTACATGTATGATGTAATGACAGGAATTTACAACCGGTTTGCACTTCAACATGTAGGGGCAATATTATTTGAGAAAAATCGCAGAAAGGGCAGGCACACTCTGTTTCTGTTTGCTGATATGGATGGGCTTAAGAAGATAAATGATACCTATGGTCACGAGGTGGGGGATGGTGCTATCAAAGCGATGGCACTAATATTAAACGACGTGAAGCCTGATAGTTCGTTTTTCTGTCTTAGATATGGCGGTGATGAATTTCTGCTTATGGGAAGCTGTGATAATGAGGATGAGGCAGCGAATATTCAGAAGCAGATAGAAAAAAAGATAGATGCTTACAACAGCTCAGGCATGCTTCCTGTTGCATTATCGGCGAGTATAGGGCATATCATTTCGTCACCTGATGACCCCAAAATGGTGATGGAGGATTATATCAGGACGGCGGATAAGATGATGTATAGGATTAAGCAGGAAAGAAAAAGAGAGAGGAGATAGTTAAATGAAAAAACAAGCTTTTAATCCATATCTTCCATCATGGGAATATATTCCTGATGGAGAACCATATGTGTTTGGCGGCAGGGTATATATATATGGTTCACATGACATGTATAACGGACATGTATTTTGTCTTGGAGATTATGTATGCTGGTCTGCACCAGTAGATAATCTTGGAGACTGGCATTATGAAGGAGTTATTTACCGGAAAACACAGGATCCGCTCAACTCCGATGGGAGAATGTGTCTGTATGCACCTGATGTGACAATAGGGCCGGATGGTCGATACTATCTGTATTATGTGCTTGATAAGGTATCGGTCATTTCTGTAGCAGTGGCAGACAGACCACAGGGGCCATACGCTTTTTACGGCTATGTCAGGGATAAGGATGGACGAAGAATTGGCGAAAGACCAGGTGATGAGCCGCAGTTTGATCCGGGAGTGCTCACGGAGGGTGACAAGACATATCTTTATACGGGATTTTGCAACGGCAATGATAAATCGCGTCACGGCTCTATGGGAATGGTACTTGACAAGGATATGCTCACAGTAATAACAGAACCTGTATTTGTAGTACCGAGTGGTTCCTACAGCGATGGCACAGGCTTTGAAGGGCATGAGTTTTTTGAAGCCTCATCAATAAGAAAAAAAGGCAGCCTGTATTATTTTATATATTCTTCGGTTGTAATGCATGAATTGTGCTATGCGGTGAGCGATAATCCGTTGTCCGGTTTCAGATACGGAGGGGTGATTGTAAGCAACTGTGACATTGGTATTGATTCATATAAGCCTGCAGCCAAGCCCGCAGCATTCGGAGCAAATAATCACGGCAGCATTGTAGAGATAGAAGGCGAGTGGTATATATTCTATCACAGGCATACTAACAATACATGGTATTCAAGGCAGGGCTGTGCAGAGAAGCTAAGCTTTGATGGTGACAAGATAATTCAGGCAGAGATGACCTCATGCGGTCTTAACGATGGACCATTAAAGGGGGAGGGAGAGTATCCTTCATTTATTGCATGCAATATTTTTACAAAGGCTGAGCAGATGTATGTGGGAGGAGCCGGACATCCATATATTATGCAGGATGGCCGTGATGGAGATATTGAGCCGGCATATATTACAAACCTATGCGATGGTTCGGTTATCGGCTTCAAGTATTTTGACTGTAAGGGTATTACCGCATTTGGAATTAAGACCAGAGGCTATGCTCATGGAAATGTTAAAATAAAGACTACATGGGATGGGGATGTGCTTTCAAGTATTCCAATCGATAATGCAAATATATGGGAGTATAACGAGATAAAAATTACGATACCCGATGGTGTACATTCGATATATCTGGAATATTCAGGTACAGGAGCAGCAGATTTGAAGTCATTTACTTTTGTGTGCTGATACGGAAATATAAGATAACAGGGATGTATGAATCTTCAATAGTGTGGATTCATACATCCCTGTTTAATATTAAGGCTGGTGCAGAAACATCCGAAGCTATTTTACTGTATCCTTTACATCCGAAAACAACTGCATATCCTCAGGAGTGAGCCTGACATTTGTGGAAAAACTGCGTCCATCTGCGGTTGTAATATTAACCTCTATAATTGTACCTTCCTTTATGACATCGCTTCCCGATACTGCGCGAAGGAACATCGGAAACTTCGGATGGGCTGCCGTGAAACGGTCCCATGATGATTTTAACTGGAATAATTTGGCTGGATTCATTTTTTATCTCCTTAAATGACTATTGATATATTGTGTGTTATTGCAGGGGGCAGAATGTGGTGCAGGTTATTTTGCATTATATCAGTGTCAATTAGAAACACCTATTTAGCAGCGCCTCTTAAAATACATTTTTAATATACACTATGTTGGCATAAAATAATTTATCGTATATAATTATTAAAAAATGTGTGTTCATGTTTTAGCATTGTACTACATGCAACACAGTATTACCTGCAAAAAATGGCATTGATAAAATATACAGAATTATGTTGGAAAACATATTCCAATATAGTAGAATGATTTTATCATAGAAGCAGAAAATGGTCAAATTAAGAATATATAAAAAATGAAATGGTATGATGTTGAGGTCAAAACATGGTAATTTAATACACGAGTGTATAACGTATTATATTTATGCATATCAGCTCCGTTGTCCGAAGCAAGATGTTCTAAGAACTCTGATAAAGGTTATCTATGCGTCCGCCACCGAAGCAAAGCATACATCCTTGTATGCATTGCTTCGGAACCGGCATCCGTGCCGGTTCTGGCTAGGGTATGAACAGAGTTCTAAGAACATCTAAGCTTCTCCCAAAAGTCGTGATATGCATAAACATAATACGTTATACACGGCTGGGTATGTACGGCATGTTTTGACACCCGAATCTTAAACAAAGCAAAAGCTATGGAGGAATCGGAAATGATTTATTATTCAACTATTCCAGAAACACTCAATACAGTAGATTTTGAAAAAATATATTCAGATATCTCCCCTCTACTTCCAGATTTCAGGCGGAAGAAGGCGGAGGGGATAATTCCTGCAAGGGAAAGAGCTGTGAGTGCGCTTTCCTTTGTTCTGCTGTGCCGTGCCCTTTCAAGGGAGTATTCCGGATGTTTCACTTCCTCAGAGGCTTATGAGATTGGTCATCACATCAGCTTTAGATATGGCAGAAATGGCAAGCCATATCTTGAAGCACCTTTTGAGCATATTTTTTTCAACATAAGCCACTGTAAGACCGCAATAGCGTGCGCTGTGGCGCCTTTTGAGCTTGGCCTTGATATACAGGATATCCGAAAGCCTTCACCTGCCCTCCTAAAGCGCATGCCGTATGCCATGGACGAGTATGACTTCTCCTCATTCTGGAGCAGGTATGAGGCATACACCAAGCTTACCGGTGACGGCATTGTAAAATCACTGTCGGATTGTGAATATATGTCGGATTCGTTTCTGGAAAGAAATGATATCTGTATGACTACCTTTGACATTTTAGCAGATAAAAAAACAGCCGCATATCTTTCGGCTGCCTTCTTTAATAAATCCGGTGTGAAGGACTCTATTCCTTCTCCGTGTAAAGAAAAATCCTTCGATTTACATTCCATACATGAAATTGATTTTCTTTCATTATGTCAATGTTAGTTCCAGCTGATGTATATTATATATCTATACATCAGCTTAAACTAAAAATATGTCTTAATTAATTTTAAAACTGTATCTGTTTTATGCCTGTGCAGGCCTGCTCTTCTTTAACAGCTTTCCCATTATTATATAATATGCAATGCATAGTGGAACCATAGCCGCAATCCATGCAACCGGACCTGCAAGGCATACTCCGACATATCCCATCCTCTGAGGAAGCGTAAACGATACAACGCATCTCGCTATAAGCTCAAAAACGCCTGCCATGAGAGGCATGAGACTTCTTCCCACTCCCTGAAGCACATTCCTATATACGAAAATCATATATAGAATTGGGAAAAATACACATATTGTATTCACATACTCGACCGCTGAGGCAACAACCTCCGGCTGGTCTCCCGAAATGAAGAGTCCAGACAGCCATTCCGCACCGAAGTACAGCGCTATCGCCGATACAACTGCGAGTGAAACTGTCATTATTGTACAGCTTGTGACACCCTTCTTTATTCTGTCAAGCCGTCCTGCACCGAGATTCTGACCTGCATAGTTAGCCATCGTAACTCCGATAGCCGGTCCAATCTGTGTGACAAGCTGCTCAACCTTACAGCCCGCCGTATACGCCGCAATCTTATCGGAGCCGAAGGTATTAAGCGCACTCTGGAGCACTATCGTTCCTATGGCTGTTATCGAAAACTGGAATGCCATCGGAAGTCCTATCACAAGATGTTTTCCCATCATGGAAAAATCAGGCTTGAAATCCTCCTTCGACAGGTGCAGTATGCTGTATTTCTTCAATGCATATATGACGCAGAGTATTCCCGAAACACCCTGTGAGAGCACTGTCGCAAATGCCGCACCGAAAACACCCCACTTGAACACTATTATAAATAAGAGGTCAAGCCCTATATTCAAAAATGATGCGAGAATAAGAAAATACAGCGGTGTCTTGCTGTCACCCAACGCTCTTATCACACATGAACACATATTATAAAGAATGGTCGCAAATATTCCCCAGAAAATTGTCTTGATATACACATCTGCCATACCAATGATGTTCTCCGGCGTCTTCATAAGCACAAGCACCGGTCTGGTAAATATAACTGAAAGTGCTGTGAGAAGAACCGTGAAGAACAGACAGAGCATTATCGCCTGTCCGACACTCTTCTTAAGCCTCTTATCATCCTTAGCACCGAAAAACTGTGCCGGAAGTACTGCGAAACCTCCGGCTATTCCTGTAGAAAAACCATTTACCAGAAAATTAAGCGAGCCTGTTGAACCTACCGCCGCAAGAGCCTCTGTTCCAAGGCTCTGTCCAACGATAATTGTATCAACCATGCTGTAAAGCTGCTGAAATACATTTCCAATCAGCACAGGAATCGCAAAAAACAAAATAATCTGAAACGGATTTCCAACCGTCATATCCTTTGATTGATTTTTAGCCATAAATTCCTCACTTCCAAATAACTACATTCTGTCAGGAACCTTTATTGCGAGGAGGTCTGTGCAGGTCTCAAGTATACCCTTGGTGAGTGTTATAAGAGCGATATAGCTCTTTCTCTTAGTCTCATCCTCCTCGGATAAAATCTTGGTATCATGATAGAAGCTGTTAAATACGTTGGCAACATCATAGATGAACTTGCATATCTTATGAGGTGCAAGCTCAGCGTATGCACTCTCAATAACCTCAGAAAACTTTGTAAGAAGCAGGCAGAGGTCTGTCTCACTAGCTCCCTCCGGTGCGACAAAATCCTTCATTCTGTCTGCAACAGAAAGGCTATGCGCTCCGTAGGTCTGCTCATACTTGTTTAAAATGGACTTGATACGGACAATTGTATAGAGAACATAAGGACCTGTATCTCCCTCAAATGAGGTGAATCTGTCTATATCAAATATATAATCCTTTGATGCCTGATTGGAGAGGTCACCGTACTTGATTGCCGCAAGGCCTACAACCTTGGCTGTGGCGCGTGCCTCATCATCAGCGACATCGCGGTTCTCCTTAATCTTGTTGTATACAGCATCCTCGACATCCTTTATAAGGTACTCAAGTCTTAAAAGGTCTCCGTTTCTTGTCTTAAACGGCTTTCCGTCCTTGCCGTTCATCGTACCAAAGCCTAAGAAATCCATCTCTGTGTCCTGAGGAACAATACCTGTCTTCTTGGCAGCCCTGAATATCTGTGTGAAATGCATCTCCTGACGCTTATCAGTTGTGTATATATACTTAAACGGATGATAGAGCTTCTCTCTCTCTATCATTGTGGCAAGGTCTGTTGTGGCATAAAGAGCCGCACCGTCGGACTTTCTGACAATACATGGCGGAATCTCCTTCTTATCATCAGCCTGTGCGACATCGATTACCAATGCACCCTGACTCTCGTATGCGTAGCCCTTGTCCACAAAGCTCTTCAGCATATCCTCTATATAAGGCTTAGCATCTGACTCACCCTTCCATACATCGAAGCTCACGTTAAGATTGTCATAGTTCCTCTTAAGGTCTGCTATGGAGATATTCATTATATGCTTCCAGATTGCAGTGTAGCCTCTGTGTCCTCTCTGAAGCATAACTGTAGCCTGATGTGCCGCCTCCGCAAATTCAGCGTCCTCCTTGGACTTCCTGCTCGCACATGGATATATGTCCTCAAGCTCTGCAAGCGTGAAAGGTGCCTCCGCCGGGTACTCACCTGTGAAGCTCTCATCAAAATAAGGAAGCTCCGGCTTTCTGTTCTTAAGCTCCATTATTATAAGACCCATCTGAAGTCCCCAGTCGCCAAGGTGAACATCGCCTACTGTGTCATATCCGTTGTATGCGCATATTCTCTTAAGGCTCTCTCCGATGATAGCCGGACGAAGATGTCCTACATGCAAAGGCTTGGCTACATTAGCTCCGCCGTAGTCAAGCATGATTGTCTTGTTCTTCTTAGTCTCATCACAGCCGAACTTCTCATGGCTTCCCATCTCTTTTACATAATCAGCTATGAACTGTCCGGAAAGATTCATGTTGATAAAGCCCGGATTAACTGCCTCTACCTTGGAAAATGTGCTGCTCTCCGCAAGCTTTTCCACTACCTCACCCGCAATAATTGCAGGTGCCTTCTTATATTCCTTGGCTGCCGCCATACAGCCGTTGCACTGGTACTGGCATAAATCCGGTCTGTTGGATACAACAACCTTGGCATACTTCTCATCATAGCCACATGCCGAAAATGCAGCCTTAAGCTCGTCATTTAAAAGCTCAATTATCTTTTTCATATTTGTCCTTTCTTTTGCTTTACGTATTTATGGTCAATTATTCATAATTTTAATACGATTGGGGCCGGATGTCAATGGGGGCAAAAGCCTCCTGTATTACTGCTTTATTATATATTTTGTTCCTCTTCCTTTTCCCTCAACTACTATAACACCCTTCTGACACAGCTTTTTTAATAACTGTGTTGTCTTTGACTTGCCAAAAGGCAGATATGGCGCAATTTCACCGATTGACTTAAGTAACGTCCTGCTCAAAATACTGTATACTGCTCTCTCATCCTCCGTTAAATTGAGATTTTCCTCAAATATAGGAAGTATAATCTTAATTGTATTTTCCGTCACTTCAAAATCAGGTTTCCTTATACTGTCCTCATAAAGCTGTTTTATTCTTGTAATTCCGGTTCCGAATATCTCGACGAATCCCAATCTGTAAAATACATTTGCAAGATTTCTGTTTCTAAGGACTGAAATTCTGCCGGATAGATATTCCGGCTCAGATATTCCGGACGGCAGACCCCCGGGAGAGATAACCTCCAATCTGTCATCGAACATCAGAACTCTTATCTGAGCTTCGACATCCCATGCTCTGTAAATCAGTGCGTTTGCAATCGCTTCCCTGAATGCCTCCTCCGGAATTTTCTCTATCCTTTTTCGTTCTGCGCCCTGTATCACCTCATATTGGTAATAGTCCTTAAATACCTGCATTGTCCTATCATAGACCTCCAATATTGATACATTTTCAAAGGTCGACCTCTTTTGAATTATGCTGATATTCTCGCCAAACTTCACAATATCAATTCCCGGAAAATAATTTTTATCAGCTAAAAGCCCTGCCGCATTGTTATATCCGTTCTCATTGCTATATAAGTTTAATGTTTTTAATGTATCCTTATTAAAAGTATCAATTTTAATACTTTCTTTTAATTTTTTGCACAACAATTCAAATGTCAACACCTGCTCCCTGCATGGCAATTCCTCAAACCTTATGTTTTTTCCCTCCAGAATTAGTCTGGAACATTCCAAGGTGTCGACTTCTATTGTTGCAGTGTCATTTCGCTTGTATGCTTTTGATTTATATAAATACGGCTTGTGAACACCTGCTTTTACAGTAAGCCTTATCGTGTTATCACTTTGCACCTCAATCGTATAATCCGGCTGTGGCGAAACATTATCGTTTATTTTGTTTTCAATATCCAGACAGGACTGCTTTACATCCTGTAACCCTTTTACATTACCATCATCATCAATTCCAAAAAAAATGTCCCCACCATTGTAATTTGAAAAGGCACTCACTGTTTTTAAAAATGAATTTGTAATCATTTCCTTAAATTCCACAGTCTTTGTTTCACGCATACTCTCCACATCCTTTCCGGTATTATCACATATATTATATGTAAAAATGCGCAAAAAATCAATCGTATTTTTTTACGATTGATTTTGCGATTGTTTTTATGTTCATTTTCACTCAAACGCGTGCAATTCCTACACCTCAACCACAAGAATCCCTTCCTGTCCTGATGGAATCTCAGCTTCAATCCTTCCGCCGGCAAACAATGCCGCTCCGCCCCTTGCAATGTCATCCGCTTCCCTGTCCTTACATAACGAATTGACATATAACACCTTGCTTTTGATTCTGCCGGCCTGCGCGGCATACTCAAGCTTTTCGGAGGTATTCCACTCATGTTCATTGAAATCGGTATATACAGGCCAGAAAACAATGTCCGGGTGAAGCTTGTTTATCCTGTCTATATTGGTATCGAACCATAAATCCCCGCACAGGCCGACAACAACCTTCCTGTCAAGAAATAAGAACGAATGAAATTCCTCTCCCTCACGGTAATGCTCATCCGCAAAGCTCTCCTTCCAGCCCGGAGATACTCTTCTGTATAAATCAATCACTTTACCAGCCTGGTCTACCGTAAGCTGTGAGCTGTAAAATAAATCCCCTTCTTTCTCAATAAAACCGAAGGAAACAGCAAGCTTATATTTCTCTGCGGCAGAGCATATTTCGGTTATTATCGAATCGCTCCGGCTGACTGCAATCTTTTCATCATGCTCCACATTGAAATCCGCACAGTAAAAGCCCTGCAGAAAGGCTTCTCCAAATATGACTATGTCCGCTGTATCTGAATAATTTTTCATTGTGTCAATTATAACACTCTTATTATACTGTATGTCCCCATCTATAAACCCCATTGCCGCCAATGCACATTTCATATTTCCTAACCTCCTGCATACTGCAAGCATAGCTTGCAGTACTGCCACTAATAAGTTGTTTGAAAGTTTCACTTTCAAACTTATATCTCCCTATATCATTCTTCCCATCTCAATTCTCATATTGTGCTCTTTGGGTCCATTATTTGAGTACGCATACCTGTCAAAACCGATTATTTCAAAACCATTTTTCATATAAAATGATATAGCTTTTGAGTTATAGCTCTGAGTCTCTAACACAATCATTCGCGCCCCGCTTGCTATGGCTTCCGTGAAAATACGCTCAATCAATGCCTGCCCTATTCCACAGTTGCGTCTATCCATGTTGAAAACACAAATATTGCTGATTCTAAAGCGGTTATTCCATTTTTCCAAAAAGCCCTCCACGAACCCAACAAGCTCACCGTCCATATATGCCCCGTACGCAACAGGGTTTTCAAGCCAGTCCGAAAGAATTTCATCCGTGATTGACATTATCAACTCCTCATCACTATCTACCCACTCAACAGCAAATCCTCCGCTCACCGGCTCTATTGAAAGGAATTTATCTGAATGGATTTGGGCACTGTACGATTGCCCTTTCATGGTATTATAGTCAAGTTCTCTTATCTCCGGCTTCTGCATATACACCTGGAACCTTCCTCAAACAATCTGTCTATCTCCTCCCAACCCTCACATCTCACGAAATTATCATTCGGAAGCTCCGCATGTATGTTCCACGGACGGTTAAACACTGCCACCTTACACCCTTCAAAGTGCATGACATGCTCAAAGGCAGCCGGTGAATCCTCTATTGCAAAATCAAAGGTCATGCTGTACAACTGCTCCAAGGTCATATTGAACGAATATGTCTGTTCGAACTTTTCACGTCCATACTTATCAACGCAATACAGCAAAACTCTCTCAAGCCCATGCTCATCAAGCCACCTTCGCGATGGTTCGTAGGAATCAAAGGGTCTGCCTGTGATGATGGACACCTCATGTCCTTCGTCGACCCACTTATTAATAGTCTGTGAAGCCCCCGGAGTCTCCTCATAATTCAACAATTGTTCCGGAAGGTGTCCTACTCTCATCAATTCCTCATACTGTTCATCATTTAAATCGAATGTTTTTTTCAGGTTAAAGAACTGAACCTCACTGTAAGGTACATCCTTTCCAAACAGTTCCTTGGCAATTTTCGTAAAGTTCTTTGCAGTCTCACATAGTACGTCATCAAAATCTATATATATCTTCATTGTTATGTTTCCTTCCTTCTGTTACGCTCTTCCCATGCATCATTAGTTATGTGGAATCTCCAGCATATCAAGTAATCTGATAAATGTATCCTGCCCATCAAGGCAAGTATCCACAAGCCAGCCCTTTTCATTTCTCCACTCCGAAAGTCCTCTGTAATAAAAGCCCTTCTTACTATCCTCAATAATAAAAGGAATTATATTATTTTTAAGACATTCTTTTAAAGCTATCAGTCTGCCGACTCTCCCGTTACCGTCAGCTCATGTCAAGGATGGGACAAAAAAAATTTCAATTCTTTGCGATGCCCTCAAATCCCCATATTATAAGCATTTGAATGACATTTATTTCATACCTGCACAGAACTCATCGAAGTTTTCAAACATGATTTCCAGTTTGTCAATCTTCTTCTCAGTATGATAATGCCCACAGTACCATTTTTGATAGGACAGCTTTTCTTCGATATGATTCAGCCATTCCTCCGTAGACTTATCAACCCTGCTCTGATCCACGCCAGACATAAATACCTCAACAGGCTCATATTTCAATGGTGTCGTATGACTTAATACCATATCTACCTTCCAGCCGAATTTTTCAAGCTGCTGTTCTACATATCTTTTGATTTCTTCCGAGGGCTGCTCGTCCTCCCACCAGCCCCAGCCGTATGCAAGACGAATTTCTTTGTCAATGCTGTATGCACCGCCCATGACAACCGTCTGCTTTCCATTCAGGTCGAATATCTCACCGTCCTTTGCAAACAAAAGACTAGGATATTCTTCTTCATAATATACCGTTCCACCATGCCACAGCTTTTCCTTGTAGCTGTCTAACGTATATGGTCGCTGTTCATGGTTTCCATGAATGGCAAATATCGTGATTGGAAGGGACTCCAGTAGCCGCTTTTTCAGGCTGTCATATCTTGCCCCACTGAAATTGATACCTGCATCCCCTAAAATAATAAGTATATCGTCATACGAAGTCTGAAAACGCCTGCAAAATGCCTCAATCCGTTCAAATCTTCCATGTGTATCACCTGTAATATATATCATAGTTTCATCCTTTCCGGGTGCCTGTAAAACAAGCACCCCTATTATACCATAACCTGTTTACAGTATGGAAAAAATCTTCTCATAAATATCCTGATGCTTCCATACCACATTCAGCCGGTTTTCATCCACAACCTCAGCCTTTAAAATCAATGCTGCCATAACAGCCTTATCGTATTTTTCCAAATGAATATACTTCTTGATTTCAAATGCGTCCTGATACTGTCTCTGTTCTTCATCTTCTACCAAGAGTTTTGTCCCCATGTCGAAGCGATTGCAGAATGCCTTGATACAGAACGGTGTTATGTACCTTTCGCAGCTTTCCTCCTATTCCAAAGAAGATATTCTGCATTTTCGGAACTTAGGAGAAAAAACCATTTTAGAATTGGAACAAATCTGTCAGGAATACAATATTGAAATACGATCTATGCTGTCTATCAAAGAGTATTTTAGCAAGTATCAGTTTTCATCTAAAATATACCCACTGTTGTTCCGCAACAACATATCATGCATAAATGACTTTAAACATATGACAGCGAATGACTTATTCTTCTCCATCTATCACCAAAGAACAAATATCATCTTCTTCATTAGAATACACAACCGTTGCCATTTCTCTGCCTCCTAACTTTATATCCATATTTCTATATCGGAATATATTATCTCCTTACATACTAAAACTCCAAACTATCCTCATTGAGCAGAAAATATTTCATGCCCATGATCACAAAGCCTTCCTCATTTCTCCAAGGCTTTTTTGTTCCATTTACTATAACAATCTTCTTAAATGAATCCGGAATATTTCGAAGTGAATTAAGTTCCTGTGTTTGCTTTTCCTCAGAAGTCATATCATAAGCCACCTGAATGTAATATCTCTGACTGCCCTGGTTTACTACAAAATCAACCTCTAGCTGCTTATGAACTCTCTTTCCGTCACTATTCTTTGCAAATACATCCACAATACCAACATCTACATTGTAGCCACGCACAAGCAACTCATTATAAACAATGTTCTCCATAATATGAGTCGGCTCCTGCTGTCTGAAGTTTAGTCTGGCATTTCTAAGTCCTATATCCGAAAAATAGTATTTCAGATTGGCTCCTACATATTTTCTCCCCTTAATATCATACCGGTCCGCTTTAGAAATCAAAAATGCCTCTGCCAAATAATCAATATGATTGGATATAGTTTTATTGCTGTAATTGATACCTCTCTCACTTTTGAAAGTATTTGATATTTTTGTTGGATTGGTAGGTGCTCCTATGGCAGAAGCAAGAATGTCCACCAAAGTTCCAATCTCATCAACATTTTGAATTCTGTTTCGCTCTACCACATCCTTGATATAAACATTGGTAAAAATATTTTTAAGATACTCAGCCTTCTGGCGTTCTACAGAAAATTGTGCCACTTGTGGTAAACCACCGTATATCATATATTCTTCCCAAGCATCATCATAATCTCCATCATAAGCCGCATAGAACTCTGCAAAAGACAACGGATAAATTCTGATTTCATCTCCTCTGCCTCTAAATTCAGTTACAATATCACTAGATAAAAATTTCGAATTACTGCCGGTTACATACACATCAATGTTACTGATACGAAGCAAACTATTCAGCACTTCTTCAAATCGTGGCATAAACTGTACTTCGTCCAAGAGCAGATAATACTTCCGGTCATCTTCCACCCGCTCTTTAATATGCTGATAACACTTCTTTGGATCTCTCAGTTCCTCATTTTCAATGCCATCTAAAGCAATTTCAATGATGTGGTCATTATCTACACCATTTTCCAATAAATATTTCTTAAACAACACAAATAACAGGAATGATTTGCCGCATCTCCTGATTCCCGTGATAATCTTAATCATTCCGTTATCTTTTCTTATCTTTAACTGTTCAAGGTATGAATCTCTCTTAATCTCCATAGTGCTACTCCTTGTTTTTGTGCGTTGCACGTATTTTGGTAATGTTATTTTACCACTAAATTATTTTTACTTCAATAGCCATTACTATTTTTTGTGCATTTGCACTTTTTTATGTAGCAATTATAGAAGATATGCAAAAAGGATACCTACACCATGTACTATAACACGATGTAAATATCCCTTTTTCTTGATAGCTACAACACAAATAGATAAACTCTCAGAAATTAATCAATCTTTTCTCCATATCTATAATTTGACGTAGATTCCAAACACCACAAATCTTCTCCGTATGGAATATCCAATGTATGGTTCTCGCTTAACACATATTCTTTGCCATTAAGCTTAAACACACTTCCCGGCTCATAATTCATAAGCTGATACCCTGTCGCTTAGCCCGCTGTTGCGGCATTCCATGATGAGTCGGTATTGCTCATCAACAGTTCGTTTTACGGTCTGCATAAGTGTAACCTCCATAATTGTAGTAAAATACTGGTCTACTGCTAAATCCTAACGCCGGATCATAGAGTAAAATGCTGGCATATGTGATTACTACTATTATGGCAAATATATGACCAAGGGAACATATACCCTTATATTAGGGGCTTACGAACGGGTGTGCAATCTGTCAAAACATCTCCAGAAAACACACCCATTAACAATATTCATTATGTCTATGCTCGATCTCTTAATACCAACCGAGTATTATAAATTGAGGTTCATCAATGCTAATTTCCGATTTTTTCAAGCTATAGGTTACATCATCAAAACTAATTGATTTATCATTTGTTAAAACAACATACGTAACCTGCTTTTCACCTTCAATACCTGAAACCTCTATTTTATAACTATAATTTAAGTCTTTGTAAGTATATGTTCCATCATCGTTAATAACATAATCTACCTCTAATTCTTCAAAATCAGTTTGTTTTTCATTTGACGATGGTCCACAACCACTTAAAATATTAATACAAATTAATCCAAACATAATAGCAATACCAATTTTTCTTTTCATAATAGCATTCTCCTTGAATTACTATGGAATATACGCTTGTATTGAAGAAGAACCATAAAAACTCTCCATTTCTGATATGGTTGTTGTATACACACCATAATGTCCAAGTTTTGAAGTACAACTTGTTGCACTGCCGTTTATCTGTTTTGTTGAACTTTTTCTTTGTTTCCTTCATCTGCTCAAAGGCATTATCCACCTGGCAGTTTATGGCTGATACAAGCCTGCCATTCTGTGTCTTTTCCGGAACAGTAATATATTCAAGTGCAGACTTCAAATGCTTTCCATGAAAACTGCTTCCGCAATCCTTCATATGAAGAATCTTACTGATTGTCAAGCCGCACCACCACCTCTTTAACTGTATTGTTGAGTTTTTTCATATATGCGATAAGCTGCTGTCTGTCCTCTTTTGAATACAACTCATAATTGTGATGATGCACAATCCGGTTGATATTCACACCGATATGATTTACCTCATTTATCAGCTGTTTAAGCTCTTGTCTGATTTCCAGGTAATCGTTTGGCGTCTGGCTGATTAAAAGCCTTAAATATTCTGCCTCATTCATATGAAAAACCTCTGCTTTTTCAGACAGAAGTCTGCTTTCAGCTGGTGTAAGTCTCAGCGTCTTTTTGACGCAATGAATCTTATCTGCCATTATCTGGCACCTCCCTTAACAGGCTCAGACCGGATAGAATCTGTAAGTTCCTTAACAGACTGGTCAATACCAACAAGTCCAAGTCTTTCAATGAAAGCATCTGCAAGCTGTACGGCAAGGGCTTCTATCTCTGCCGGGTATTTTGTCTGTTCAAACATCTTATCAAGTCTTATTTCATCCTGCTTTAAGCTTGCGAGCTTCACTTCCAGCGAACTCTTATCCTGTCCTTGTGAATGTTTGGATTTCGGTTTGATTTGTCAGCGCTGCCTTATCATATACCGATTTTAGGTATAAAAAAATAAGGACTAAATTAGTGCTAACCCCTTGATTTTACTGGGTTTCTCTAACTTTGTCCTTATTATAACATGGTCATCCTGAAAAGGATGAATATATTCAAATTCTGCGTGAAATTCAATAATGTCTTCAACCGTCACATTATCCTTTGCGCTGTATATATTTTTCATCCCTTAACAATTGCAGAATTCTGTTATCCGCCTCAGCACGCCGGGGATATTCTGGTGCAGCTTTCAGAATGTCAAATATCTTCTCCGGCTTATCGATAAAACATACGGCTCCCAGCTTTTCCATGTCCGCGCGCTTCCTGAAGCCCCATTCAACCATAATAAGCTTCATTCCGGAATTCTTCGCGGTCTCAATATCGACCTCTGAATCCCCGACATAAACTGCATTTGCGCGGCTTCTGTTAAGCCGGCACAGTGCTTCATTCACCATATCTGCCTCTGGCTTCTTTGCCATGCTAGGATTATCGCCGACCGCAAGTGGAACCAGCTCACCGAAGAAATGCTTGCACAGGCTCTGTGTCGCACTCTGAAGCTTGTTCGACACAACTGCGACCATATATCCATGCTCCTTAAGTCCGGTGAGCATATCAACAATTCCCGGATATGGTCTTGTGTGGTCAAGATTATGGACTGCATAATGCTTTTTAAACTCCGCAAATACCTTGTCGAAAAGCTCCTTTTCCATTCCCGGCACAACCGCGCGCTCTATGAGCTTAGCGACACCGTTTCCCACGAATGCTGTCACCTCCTCAAGCGTTCTTTCCGGCATTCCATACTGCTGTAAAGCGTGGTTGGTGCTTGCAGCAAGGTCCTCTATGGTGTAGAGCAATGTTCCGTCAAGGTCGAAGATTACAGTATCGATTTTCCCGGCAGCGATACTTTTCTCCGACATGTCATCAGACTTTAGTGTAACGTCCTTTGACATATCTGCATGCATGCAGCCTTCCCTGTCACCATCTTCTTCAGACAGCTTACATTCTGATATACTTTCCTGTGCCTCATTGCAGGCTTTATCTCTAAGAAAAATATCCTCAAGCTCACTAAACTTGTCTATGCTTCTCCAAGGCTTCTCAACCCTTCCAAGTCCATAGGCGGCATACACGATAGGTATTCCTGCCTTCTCACAAGAATCTGCATCGCCCTGCGTGTCACCTACATAGACCGCATTTTTAAGATTATTTCTCTCAATAATTTTTCTTATTGTCACATCCTTCGACGCATTCGTATCACCGAAGCACATCCAGTCGGTAAAATATTTCTGGACATCATGCACCGCAAAAACCGTATCTATATAACCTCTCTGCGCGTTGGTCACTATAAACAGCTTATATCTATGTGACAGCTTTTCAAGAGTCCTGGCAACACCCTCATACAATGCCGGCGCGTATCCTATAAGATATTCTTTCTGCCTCTTGTAGATTACACCTGTTATCTTCTCGTATTCTTCTTTCGTGCTGTTCGGATAAAAATGGAAAAATATCGTATCCATCGTCTTTCCGAACATAGCTCCAAGGCTCTTACCGTCAAAATTAATCTCCCAGTCAGTAAGCTCCGTGATGACATCGCGCCACGCATGAGCTACTGCATCCCTCACATCCCACAGAGTACCATCCACGTCAAATATTATACTGTCGAACTTATTATAATTATAATCGCCCATTATCTTCACCTTTTTCTTTTCACCTTTTTCTTTTCACCTTTTTATTTTCATCTATAACCATTCATAACCATGCAAAACTGCGTTCTGCGATTGCCTACATTCGGGCATATAAACAGTTTTATATGGCAGTGTGACCACATATGCAAAATGAAAGCCTCATAGAAGCGGTTTCGAGAATGTGGTTCTGAATAGTTACTCTTATTTTTTTCGCTTATTATACCACATGGAAATTGGTATTACCATTACAGAAATGTTATTTTGAATTTTCCTTATAAACACATGCCGCTCCAAGCTAACTTTATTGCTCATGGAAGTTCTGCCTATTACATCATATTTGATATGCTTTGGGCAGACTTTTCCGACCTCCTATGCTCTTTTGCTGCGCTTTTCTCTGCCCACATCATTATATTTGACATGCTTTGGGCAGACTTTTCAGCACACTTAGGCGCTTCTCCTGTGATTTTCTCTGCCCACGTCATTATATTTGACATACTTTGGGCAGACTTTTCAGCACACTTAGGCGCTTCTCCTGTGATTTTCTCTGCCCACAGCATTATATTTGACATGCTTTGGGCAGACTTTTCTGCACACTCAGGCGCTTCTCTTGTGATTTTCTCTGCCCACAGCATTATATTTGGCATGCTTTGGCAGACATTTTCGCACGCTCAGGCGCTTTTTCTGCGTTTTTCTCTGCCCACGTCATTATATTTGGCATGCTTTGGGCAGACTTTTCTGCACGCTCAGTCGCTTCTCCTGTGATTTTCTCTGCCTACAGCATTATATTTGGCATGCCCTAGGCAGACATTTTAGCAGATATGGCAAAAATATGCGCTTCCTCCCCCAGCTGTAAGCAATTAAAATTATTTTTTTTAAAAATTAAGCTTTATTACTTTGCTGCTTTATCTTATAATGTAATTATTAAATTTAGGGAGGAAATATCATGCCAAAGCTTAAGGATATTGATAAGGTACTTATTATTGGTTCAGGACCTATTGTGATAGGTCAGGCCTGTGAGTTCGATTACTCGGGAACACAGGCGTGTAAAGCACTCAGAAAGCTAGGTTATAAGATTGTTCTTGTAAACTCTAACCCTGCAACAATCATGACCGACCCTGAGACTGCAGATGTCACCTACATTGAGCCTCTTAATGTTGAACGTCTTGAACAGATTATCGCCAAGGAACGCCCGGACGCGCTGCTTCCGAATCTCGGCGGTCAGTCAGGTCTTAATCTCTGCTCAGAATTATACAAGGCAGGGGTGCTTGACAAATATAATGTCAAGGTTATCGGTGTACAGGTGGATGCCATCGAACGCGGTGAGGATCGCATTGAGTTCAAAAAGACAATGAACTCCCTCGGCATTGAGATGGCACGAAGCGAGGTTGCCTACTCTGTCGATGAAGCACTCGCCATAGCAGACAGGCTCGGATACCCGGTTGTCCTTCGTCCTGCATATACAATGGGCGGTGCAGGCGGCGGACTTGTATACAACAGGGAGGAGCTTCAGACCGTATGTGCAAGAGGTCTTCAGGCAAGTATAGTCGGCCAGGTTCTTGTGGAAGAGTCCATTCTCGGCTGGGAGGAGCTTGAGCTTGAGGTTGTACGCGACAGCGAAGGCAATATGATTACAGTATGCTTTATTGAGAACATTGATCCGCTCGGTGTGCATACAGGCGACTCCTTCTGCTGTGCCCCTATGCTCACAATATCCGAAAACTGCCAGAAGAGACTGCAGGAGCAGGCCTACAAGATTGTTGACAAGGTTCAGGTTATCGGCGGAACCAATGTACAGTTCGCACATGACCCTGTAACAGACAGAATAATAGTCATCGAAATTAACCCACGTACATCACGTTCTTCAGCACTTGCTTCCAAGGCAACCGGTTTCCCTATTGCGCTTGTCTCAGCCATGTTGGCGGCAGGTCTTACCCTGCGTGACATCCCTTGCGGAAAATACGGCACTCTTGATAAGTATGTCCCGGACGGCGACTATGTGGTTATCAAGTTCGCACGCTGGGCATTTGAAAAATTCAAGGGTGTGGAAGATAAGCTCGGAACACAGATGAGAGCTGTCGGCGAGGTCATGAGCATCGGCAAGAACTATAAGGAAGCCTTCCAGAAGGCAATCCGCAGCCTTGAAAACGGCAGATACGGTCTTGGACATGTCAAGAATTTTGACACGCTCTCCAAGGAAGAGTTATTGAAAAAGCTGGTTACACCTTCGAGCGAGCGTCACTTTATCATGTATGAGGCCCTCAGAAAAGGTGCAACGGTGGATGAGATATATGAGCTTACCAAGGTTAAGCATTATTTCATATCACAGATGAAGGAATTGGTTGACGAGGAGGAGGAGCTTCTCAAGTTCAAGGGCTCACTTCCATCGGATGAGCTTCTCACCAAGGCAAAAAAGGATGGCTTCTCAGACAAATATCTTAGCCTGCTTCTTGATGTCTCCGAGGATGATGTGCGCAGCAGACGTACAAGCCTTGGCGTTAATGAAGCCTGGGAAGGTGTGCATGTATCAGGAACCGAGAACAACGCCTACTACTACTCGACCTACAACGGCGAGGATAAGAACCCTGTTTCAAATAACAGAAAAATCATGATTCTCGGCGGCGGTCCTAACAGAATAGGTCAGGGTATCGAATTTGATTACTGCTGTGTTCATGCCTCACTCGCACTCAAAAAGCTGGGATTTGAGACAATTATTGTAAACTGTAATCCTGAGACGGTATCGACTGATTATGATACCTCGGACAAGCTCTACTTTGAGCCACTTACACTTGAAGATGTGCTGAGCATATATAACAAGGAGAAGCCTCTCGGCGTAATCGCACAGTTCGGTGGTCAGACACCTCTCAATCTTGCGGCTTCGCTTGAGAAAAACGGTGTGAAAATTCTCGGAACCTCACCTGCCGTAATCGACCTTGCAGAGGACAGAGACCAGTTCCGCGCCATGATGGATAAGCTTGAAATCCCTATGCCTGAATCAGGCATGGCGACAACCGTGGATGAAGCCATCAGCATCGCCAATGAAATAGGCTACCCTGTCATGGTTCGTCCTTCATACGTTCTTGGCGGACGCGGAATGGAAGTGGTATATGATGACGAAAGCATGAGCGATTATATGAAGGCTGCTGTCGGTGTAACACCTGACCGCCCTATCCTCATTGACCGTTTCCTCAATAACGCCCTCGAGTGTGAGTCCGATGCCATAAGCGATGGTACACATGCCTTCGTTCCTGCAGTAATGGAGCACATTGAGCTTGCCGGCGTACACTCAGGAGATTCAGCATGCATCATTCCATCTGTACACATTTCAGAGGAAAATGTACGTCTTATCAAGGAATATACACGCAGAATTGCCGAGGAAATGCATGTAAAGGGTCTTATGAATATGCAGTATGCCATTGAAAAAGGAAAGGTATATGTGCTTGAGGCTAACCCAAGAGCTTCCCGTACAGTACCTCTCGTCTCAAAGGTCTGCGATATAAGAATGGTTCCTATTGCAACGGATATCATCACAAGCGAGCTTACCGGAAGACCATCTCCGATTCCGGCAATGAAGGAAAGACACATTCCATACTATGGTGTGAAGGAAGCTGCCTTCCCATTCAATATGTTCCCGGAGGTTGACCCGATACTCGGACCTGAGATGCGCTCTACAGGTGAGGTGCTCGGTCTTTCATCCCACTATGGTGAAGCCTTCTACAAGGCAGAGGAAGGTGTATCCTCCAAGCTTCCGCTTGAGGGAACAGTCCTCATCTCTGTTAACCGCAAGGATAAGGAGGAGGTTGTCGATGTCGCAGGAAGCTTTGTAAACGATGGCTTCAAGGTTCTCGCAACAGGCGGAACCTATGACCTTATCGCCGAGGCCGGTTTACCTGTCACAAAGATTAAAAAGCTCTACGAGGGTCGTCCTAACATACTCGATGCCATAACCAACGGCGAGATTGATTTGATAATCAACTCCCCTGTCGGCAAGGAAAGCGTACACGATGACAGCTACTTAAGAAAGGCAGCCATCAAGGCAAGAATACCTTACATGACAACCATGGCTGCGGCAAAGGCAACCGCTGAAGGAATAGCCTATGTTAAAAAGAACGGTTCGTCTGAGGTAAGATCACTTCAGGAGCTCCACAGCCTTATCACGGATAAATAAGGTTTAAAATAACACCTAAATGCAGACATAGTCAGACAGACAACAAAAAAAGGACAATATCATTCAAAAAAGATAATTTAATCTGAATGATATTGTCCTTTTAATATTCGGAAACCGCTACTTCCTCATGCTTTGCGGGTTCCAAGTTCAAAAGCCTAATCGTATTAGCACGAACGGCTTTTGGAACTTTTGACCATGATATCTTCTTATTTTTATACCCTGTAATAGGAAACCAGAATTATATTTTCAAACCAGCAGTTACCAGTTACTGCTTATCTGTTTCCGATAGTCGCAATATCTATAGGAGTCATGTGCTGCTTATCCTGAACCTCAAGGCTTGTGATAAGCGCATGAGCTGTATCAAGTGATGTGAGAACATTGACACCTGTCTCGATTGCATGACGACGGATTAAGAAACCGTCACCGCTGTGCTCAATACCGTTAGACGGGCTGTCTATTACAAGGTCGATCTTGTGCTCGAGAATGAGGTCGAGAAGTGTCGGTGCCTCCTGCTCAAGCTTGTTGACCTTGATTGCATTTACACCTCTCTCGTTCAGATACTTGGCTGTTCCGAGAGTTGCATATATCTTGTAGCCGAGCTTCTCAAAACGCTGTGCTATGTCAACAACATCCGGCTTATCCTCATCCTTGACGGTAATGATAATCTGTTTGTGCTTCGGAAGATTAACCCCGGCACCCTGGAATGCCTTGTAAAGAGCCTCATTGAACTGCTTAGCAATACCAAGACACTCACCTGTTGACTTCATCTCAGGTCCGAGGCTTATGTCAGCGCCTCTGATTTTTTCAAATGAGAATACAGGCATCTTAATTGCGATGTAATCTGCCTTAGCCTGAAGTCCCGGTGTGTAACCCATGCTCTTTATTGTGTGACCTGTTATTACGCGGGTTGCGAGCTTAACAATAGGAATTCCCGTAACCTTGCTGATATACGGAACAGTTCTTGATGAACGAGGGTTTACCTCGATTACATACACGTCATCATGGCTTACGATAAACTGAATATTGATAAGTCCCTTTACATGAAGGGCTCTTGCAAGCTTGCCTGTGTAATCTTCAAGCGTTGCGATAACCTTGTCGTTAAGGCTCTGTGCAGGATATACCGAAATAGAGTCTCCTGAGTGGATACCCGCTCTCTCGATATGCTCCATTATACCCGGAATAAGGATGTCCTCGCCATCACATACGGCATCGACCTCTATTTCCTTTCCGACAATATACTTATCTACAAGTACAGGATGTTCCTGAACCTGTCTGTTGATGATGTTCATAAATTCAACCACATCATCATCCGATACCGCAATCTGCATTCCCTGTCCGCCAAGTACATAGGAAGGTCTTACAAGTACAGGATAACCAAGCTCATGAGCAGCATTTAATGCCTCATCAACGGTAAATACTGTGTGTCCCTTCGGTCTTGGAATAGCACACTTTTCAAGAATCTCGTCAAAAAGCTCTCTGTCCTCGGCAGCGTCAACGTCCTCTGCACTTGTTCCGAGAATAGGAACTCCCATCTCCATAAGGCTCTTGGTGAGCTTAATCGCCGTCTGTCCACCGAACTGGACTACAGCTCCGTCCGGCTTCTCCAGCTCAACGATATTCTCAACATCCTCCGGTGTGAGCGGCTCAAAGTAAAGCTTGTCCGCAATATCGAAGTCCGTACTTACAGTCTCAGGGTTGTTATTTACAATGATTGTCTCATAGCCTTCCTGCTTGAATGCCCATGTACTGTGAACCGAGCAGTAATCAAATTCGATACCCTGACCGATTCTGATAGGACCTGAACCAAGTACAAGAACCTTCTTCTCAGGATGTGTCTTTATGACCTCATTCTCACTCTTAAAGCATGAATAATAGTAAGGTGTCGTCGCCTCGAACTCTGCCGCACAGGTATCAACCATCTTGAATGCCGCATGGATGCCATACTCATTTCTGAGTGCCTTGATATCTTTTGCGGTCCTTCCGGTAAGCCTTGCAATCACATTGTCAGGGAACTCTATTCTCTTAGCCTCTAAAAGAAGCTCCTTGGTAAGCGGCTGTGTCTTAAGGGCATTCTCCATCTCAACAAGAATTGCAAGCTTATCTATAAACCATACATCAATCTTGGTTATATCATGGATTGTCTCGTAGGTAACGCCTCTTCTTATCGCCTCCGCAATAACGTAGATTCTTCTGTCATCTACTCTGTTTAACATCTCGGTAATCTCTTCGTCTGAATATCCGGAATAATCCTCATTCATAAGGCAGTCCACATGCTGCTCAAGTGAACGGATAGCCTTCATAAGTGCACCCTCAAAGTTAGTGCAGATACTCATTACCTCACCGGTTGCCTTCATCTGTGTTGTGAGCTTTCTTGAAGCGTGGATAAATTTATCAAAAGGAAGTCTCGGAATCTTAACTACGCAGTAGTCAAGCGCAGGCTCGAAGCTTGCGTAAGTCTTTCCCGTAATTGCGTTCTTAATCTCATCAAGTGTATATCCAAGTGCAATCTTAGCCGCAACCTTGGCGATAGGATAACCTGTTGCCTTGGAGGCAAGTGCGGATGAACGGCTTACTCTTGGATTAACCTCGATTACACAGTACTCAAAGCTTGTAGGATGAAGTGCGAACTGAACATTACATCCGCCTGTAATCTGAAGCTCATTTATAATGTTGAGCGCAGATGAACGGAGCATCTGATACTCTTTATCCGAAAGTGTCTGGCTAGGTGCGACAACGATACTGTCTCCGGTGTGGACTCCGACAGGGTCTAAGTTCTCCATGTTACATACCGTGATACAGTTGCCGGCGCTGTCACGCATAACCTCGTACTCGATTTCCTTCCAGCCTGCGATACATCTCTCTACAAGCACCTGTCCAACTCTTGAAAGACGAAGACCGTTAGAGAGAATCTCGACTAACTCCTCCTCATTCTTAGCGATACCGCCGCCGCTTCCTCCGAGTGTGTAAGCAGGACGAAGAACAACCGGATAACCGATTTTATTCGTAAATTCAATACCATCCTCAACATTCTCAACAACAAGTGAAGGCGCGCAAGGCTCACCAATCTTCTCCATTGTAGTCTTGAATTCAAGTCTGTCCTCAGCCTTCTTGATTGTGAGTGCTGTTGTACCGATGAGCTTTACATTGTGCTCCTCAAGGAAGCCTGTCTCTGCAATCTCCATCGCAAGGTTAAGACCAGCCTGACCTCCGAGTGTAGGAAGAATGCTGTCCGGCTTCTCCTTTATGATAATCTGCTCAAGAGACTTGATTGTGAGAGGCTCGATATACACCTCATCAGCGATATCCTTATCTGTCATAATCGTAGCCGGGTTGGAGTTTACAAGTACTACCTCAATGCCCTCCTCCTTGAGAGAACGGCATGCCTGTGTTCCCGCATAGTCAAACTCAGCAGCCTGTCCGATTACAATAGGACCCGAACCGATAACCAATACTTTTTTAATATCCTTATTCTTAGGCATTATCTTGCACCTCCCATCATCTCTATGAATCTGTCAAATAAGAACCCAGTATCAAGAGGACCTGCACATGCCTCCGGATGGAACTGGACTGTATACACATTCTTCTTAATATATGAAAGTCCTTCGTTCGTACCGTCATTTACATTGCAGAAGCTCGGAACCGCAAGGTCTGCGGAAATCGTCTTTTCATCGACAACATATCCATGGTTCTGGCTGGAAATGTATACCTTTCCCGTCTTTAAATCCTTAACCGGATGATTTGCACCTCTGTGTCCGTACTTCATCTTATGTGTATCCGCTCCTGTCGCAAGTGCCATGAGCTGATGTCCGAGACAGATTGCAAAAATAGGAACTCCGGACTCATAGAGCTTACGGACCTCATCAATTATTGTTCCACAGTCCTTCGGGTCTCCGGGACCGTTTGAAAGCATGATTCCGTCAGGATTGTCGGCTAGTATCTCTTGTGCCGTGGTTCTCGCAGGATATACTGTAACCTTACAGCCTCTCTTATTAAGGCTTCTTGCAATATTTCTCTTAGCACCGAAATCCATAAGTGCAACCTTATAACCATCTCCGTCAAGCACATACTTCTCGGCACAGGTGACCTTGTCGACAACATTTCCCGTGCGGTATTCCTTAATCTTAGGAATAATCTCATCAAGCTTATAATTTTCATTTGTAGTTATCATGCCGTTCATGGTACCCTTTTCACGGAGGATTTTAGTAAGAGCTCTGGTATCAATACCTGAAATACCGGGGATATCATTAACTTCAAGGAAATTCTGGATGGTATCTTCACTTCTGAAATTACTAGGGATTCTCGATAACTCCCTGACAATAAAACCGTCCGGCCATGGTCTCCCGGACTCCATATCTGCATGACATATTCCATAATTACCAATCAAAGGATATGTCATTACTACCGCCTGTCCGGCATAAGAAGGGTCAGTCAGCACCTCCAAATATCCGGTCATTGAGGTATTAAAAACTATCTCGCTGATGACTTCTCTCGCAGAACCGATACTGGTTCCCTCAAATACATTTCCGTCCTCAAGAATCAGAAAAGCTTTCATTATACCACCATTAATCCTTTCCATCTGTACTTTAAGCTGTTTCTAAGCATGCAGATTTCTCTGCATAAAAATTCAGTAATAATGTATATTCAATGTATTATCTGTATAAAAATGCATTATTCCCTAAATTTTCTCAAAAAAAAAGACAGCTATACGGAGGTTATATCCTTACTGCCCGGATATCTCCTTGTGTCTTTTCCTCTAAGTTGACAAAAGTTTACCACAAAGTCATGCGCATTGCAAGCACAAAATTAAAAACCTTGCGAAACTTATCCGACGCCTCAATGACCTTGTCCCTGCTATGTGCGGTCTGACCTAGACCATGTATGTATATTCTCTTCATCACACTTCCCCTTCCACGTCTGTGATTTCTCTTTTAATCTCAACTATGTACTCCGTTGTCCCTTCCTCGAACTTTCTTGCGCCCGTCTGTATAAAGCCGTGCCTGTTGTAGAACGCTATTGCCCTTGTATTTTTCTCAAGTGCCCAAAGTAAATCCGCATTCAGCTTCTCGACGGCATATTTTATCAGCTTATCCCCTATTTTCTGATTCTGAAAGCACACATCCACATACAGCTTGCAGATTTCCGTGCCCTCCTTCTGCATAAAGCCCTTCACCACGCCGTCATCATAGACATAGATGCTGTCCAGTATCTCTTCCCTGCCAAAATAATTATTCACAAGCGGAACCACCTGCATCTCGCCGAATGAATATTTCTCATCCTTAAATATGGGAAAATAATTAATTCTGTTATTGAACACATAAATCTCGGCAATCCTTGATAAATCGCCCGACTCAGCTTTTCTTATACTCATAAAGCCCTCCTGAAAGAATTAGTATCGCATATTATCAAAGTATCGGCTTTCCGATATTCATATTTATACCCCTGCATACTGCAAGCATAGCTTACAGTACTGCCACCAATAAGTTGTTTGAAAGTTTCACTTTCAAACTTTTTCTCCATTCCGGAGCTTCCTCATCTTTCGCCCAATACTCATCAATGGATTTTATTTTTGAATTCTCAAGCCTTTCTGTGCATCAAGGCTGTAGCCTTCTACCTGCATGGAAGTGGAAAACTCTTGTGTATATGTAACATTTCTGCTGTTTTTTCATCAGGTGTTATCTCCTTTTTACTTCCTTGGAAACCTCTTTAATGCTTTCAAGATATGCTTTTTCGACTGGCGTCAAAGTAATCTCCTGATATTTTCTGTATTCTGACTTTGCTTTCTCCAACGCCTGTTTATGACTTACAGAACCAGCTCCGGTTAAAAGTTTTCTATTTCCTGATGACAGCACACTATCCAGCTGCTTTACATAATCATCCATATACATTGGCTTATGCTCAATTGCATTAATTTCAGCCAGATCAAAATAACCGGATACAAGATTATTTAATACCTTGAGTTCACTCTCTTCCAGATAATTTTTTGCAATTCCTATATCCTTTAATGCTGGTAATTCACCTGAAAATGAAGTAAGTCCCATAAATGGCTTTTTCAAGCCTGGCTTATCCAGACAATTTTCCTGTGCCCAGCCTCATTGACTAATCATTCCTCGAGCACTTTTCCGCATCAATAGCAAGCACGAACATAAGCGCAGTCAGTGCATCATTCTCATCCACCACATCAATCACGTACTGGTCTGTCAAATGTAATATCTCCTTGGATATTGAGGCAACTGTATTTCCTGTCGCATCAGTTATATCGTAGTCCCACTCCATGAAGCTTCCCTCAATATGCCAGCCATTATAATCTATGTCATAGCTTGGCTTAAAAAATGAAAATTCTTTTTTTATACAGCCCAGATATGTGTCGCCAAAATATATTTCGAATTTCGGAAGAAATGTCAAAAGACGTTCCTTGACCGTGCCAACCTCCTGCCCGTACGCATCAAATATCTTCAGGCAGTGCCCCCATGACAACTGTCCCTTTACCACATACAATGTATTTCCCTGTTCATCGTAAATATCATAGCTGTCGAACCATGAAAACATTCGTTGCTTGAAGTACATTCTCATATTGTTGTCCTCCTTATAAACACGTCCAATCCATCATAATTTCCGATATACTCAAATCCTTTTTTCAGTGCTACATGTCTTGTTTTGACCTGTTCCGGGACACATTCTAGCACCAGATTCTTTTTGTCCCTTTGTGCTTTTTCAATAAGCATGTCCGTAAGCTCTGACGCATAGCCGCGTCCCCAATATTCCGGAAGCAGAACCCAGCCTGTTTCCATACCATTTTCAATCATATTATTGTCATCATGGTATTCATGGTAAATCACATATCCGATGAACCTTCCATTCTCCGTGACAGCATACACAAGCGGACACTCCGGCAATCCTGCAGCACGCAGAAAGCTTTCCGTCTGTGATAAGCTGTATGGCGGCTCAAGATAAGCCATAACCTTTGGATTCGACAACAATTCATATAGTGGATGCAAATCATTTTCACACATTTTTCTTATAATCAGATTCATATCCCCCTCTTTTCACACCTTAATATATCTTTGATTTCTGCTGTTAAGCTTATCAGGGATTGTCATTCGAATTAATTTCAATCTAAAGTAATGGCCGTTTCGGATAACTCAAACTAATAAAATAGCTTTCCGGCACTTTTTTCGTCGCTTTTTTCGTCGCTTTTTCAACAAAAAAAGCGGCGAATTATTTTAATCTATACAACTTGCCTTTTGTTTTCCCATTATCAATTAGTTTATCAAGTACAATTAATTCCTTTAACAATTCCTTAGTCCTAGTATCCTTTAATCCAAGATTACCAGCTATTTCAGCTGTTTTATGCCACTCGCCATCATTCAATAATTTTATGATTTTGTCATATTGTTCTATCTTTTTCTTTGATGATTTTTTCGTCGCTTTCTCATAGCTATCAGGCAGCAAAACTTCATCATCCGCTTCCAAAAATGCCGGGTGGATTGGAATTCTTATTCTCATAGCTCGTCTATCTTCATCCGTAAAGAACTCCGCTCTTGGTGAGCCATTCTTCTCAAGTTCTTCCTGTATTGTTGGGATACCGGAAGAATGCCCCTCTGATAAATCCAGTTCTTTTAAAAACTCTCCAAGTCGTCTATTTCTATAATATCTCGAAACAAATCTCTTACCTTCAGCTATTGTCTTTTCTGAAATAGATCTGTCTATCCCCGGAAAATTCATAATATTTATGCAATCCGGCTCTATCTCTATAGTTACCGGTTCAAAGGACATATAATCTCTGTGATAAAAGGCATTTACCACAGCCTCCTCTATTGCTTGATATGGATAATTGAATATCCTTAACGCCTCCATCTGATTTGGTACTTTAATTACCCTTTCCCGAATAATCAAATTACGAAATCTTTCCATTGTTGCCCGAATCATCTGGGGCACCGAACCTGTAATATTAGGAAAATCTTCACTAATACTTGGATTCTCAATGCTTCCTTTAGGAAAAGAGGTCATCTGCACATAAGTATATCCAAAGAATTTTTCCGGATGCTCACAGAACATCATAATTGCCACATTCTGAATATATCTGAGTTCCGGCGGGCCAACCAATAACTGCATATCATTAAGTATTTCCTCTACACCACGTTCCCTTACCTGTTTTGCAAGCTTACTACCGGTTTTTCTCAAATGATCTTCTAACAGCACCGGTGAAATATCCTCAACTGTTGCCTTATGATTTGCTCTGCAATCAAACGGGGTCTGATCTGACATATTAATCAGTTCTCGCTCCTGTTCACTATTTGCCTTAACAGAACTTGTCTGATAACGAATATAATAATTGTACTTTTTCTCTTTCTTACTTGTTACATGCTCCGGCGATTTATAAGGTCGCTGCTGTCCTGTTCTAACTACAATTACAAAAATCCATTTTCCATCCACTTCTGCTGGTATACCCTGAGGAAAGTAGGGTGGAGAAATCAAATTATTGTAACCCAGCATATCTTTCTGCATTGAATCCAGCATATATTCAGGTAAGCCTTTTACCGGACGCTTGGCAACACCATCTTCTTCCTCAACGCCTACAACAATATAACCGCCGCCATCATTATTATAATCATTTGCAAATGCACAGACACTATGGTAAATATCATCAGGATTCCACCCGGTCTTAAACTCTATTCGGTCTGATTCTAATTTTCTTTTGTTTAATAAGTCCTCTACATCCATTTCAAGTTCCATAGCATCATCTCCATTCTGGTTATCCTTAAATTACCCCATCAGGTTCACACATTGCGTAAAATATCCTGCTTCCGGAAATTATCTTACATATTAACTTGCGTACTATCTTGCAAAACTTTTGTCTTATAAAAATCCTCCAATATCTGCGACAGTGCCTCAGGTGCCTGAGCGTTGACCTCATGAGCTGCACCTTTGACCGTCTGCATATCGGCATCCTGCAAAATATCTGCCATTTTGACGGAAGCCTTCATGTTAGCCGTGTCATTCTCACCGCACACGACCAATGCCGGGCATGTAATTTTATGTAGCTCGTCGGTAAAATCAAGCTCCATCATGGATTTACACAGCTTAATAAAATCCTTTTTTGTAAAGCCGATTCCCTTAAAGCCCGAATCAGGCATAAAACGGAACACTATGTTTTGCAGTATCAATGCTGCCTTCGGCATTTTATAAGGTGTGGCAATCAGGACAAGTGCCTTTACCTTCTCAGCGTGCTCCACCGCATAGTTTAAAGCCAGCACACCGCCCAGCGATAATCCGCACAGAATCAGCTCCTCATCCTTTGCATCACACATTTTTGAAAAAGCGGCATATAAATTCTCATAAGTCGGCTCTTTATCCCCGATAAGCCCGGGCAAATCCGGGCATGCGATGCCATCCCTATTATCCGATGCCTCAATGACCTTATCCCAGCTGTGTGCGGTCTGACCAAGACCATGTATGTATATTCTCTTCATCATGTTTCCCCTTCCCCGTCTGCGGGTTCTCTTTTAAGCTCAACTATGTACTCCGCATCAAAGTATCGGCTTTCCAATATTCATATTTTTTCTCCATTCCGGAGCTTCCCCATCTTCCACCCAATACTCATCAATGGATTTTATTTTTGAATCCTCAAGCTTAAAAAATGATGTGACGTGAAGTGACCAGCTTCTGTCCTTCGGATACACATGAGCTACCGTGACAATCATGTCTCCGGCTTTCTCCGTTCTCTCCAGCTCTCCTGTCCACTCACCCGGGTATTCACAGTTTGCCCGTATGTATTCATTCACATTGAAATGTTCGTTGGTGCAATGCCAATTCACATACGCGTCCTCACAAAAGAACTCCCGAAGCCTGTCAGCATCCTGCTCAAGAACATATCTCCAAAATTCAGTGACATCCATCTTTTTCTCCCAACATTATATAAAAATAATTAAGCTTATCCTTCTGTGCATCAAGGCTGTAGCCTTCTACCTGCATGGAAGTGAAACTCTTGTGTATATGTAACATTTCTGCTGTTTTTTCATCAGTTGTTATCTCCTTTTTACTTCCTTGGAAACATCTTTAATGCTTTCAAGATTAACTTCTCATTCTACATGATACATTCTTCAACCCGGCATCTTTCATATAATGAGGCATTTTCATTGCTATGGAATAATCTCTGTTCTGTCGCTCTAATTCTGTTTTCCATAATTTACTAAGCCCTTCATGTCGACAGAGTTTATCATATTCCATTCCTTGAATATATAGTCCATCAGCTTCGAACTCTCGATTACACTTTCATAAAAATGTCTTTCATCCAAATTTTCAATTCTCATCAACTTGATATAATGTGACCAACTTAGGAAAAACTTTCTCCCTGTTTCTGTTGCCGGCAAATTTTTAAATTAGGGAAACACTGTTTCCCCAATTGCATTATTCTTTTTTTACGATTTATGCTTCTTTGTCCTTAACAAAGCTAACTATATCTCCAATATTACAATTCAAATATTCACATAAGCTCATCAATACATCCATAGAAACAGACCATTATAGGTTACTCGTTTGTACATGACCTTACCATACCTGAGATGAGCATTTATTGAACTGCTCTTGTCATAAACATAAGCTCTGTAATGTCCTCTTTCTGACATTCTACATATCCATTGATTACAAAACCGCAACTAATCAGTCCACCTAAGTATTCCTCCATAGTATGTCCGTACTCTATCCATTCAGATTCATCAAAATCTCTGGAACACCATGGCAGCTTATGAACAGCCTTATAGTAGCCACCTTTATCATCATCTATCCAATCACATACATAATTAATTGGATTTGGAGCCATAATAATAAAAGTCCCACCTACTACCATTACACGATAACATTCTTTAAAAACAACACTCAAATCTGGAATATACATAAGAGATGGTGGATTAATTATCATGTCAAAATAACCATCTTCAAACATGGACAAATCGCACATATTTCCCTTTACAATTTCAATTGATAAATTTTCCCTTTTGGCAATTTCTCTGTCCTTGTCCAACATTTTGTTAGAAATGTCAATCACTGTAACCTTTGCACCGGCACATGCAAGAAGTGGTGCCTGCAAACCTCCTGCTCCAGCCAGGCATAGAACTTTCTTTCTCTTGATATTCATTAACCATTCTTTCGGAACTATCTTGTCGAAAAAATGTAATGTCAATTTTCCCTCTCTTGCAGCGTCAAGTTCCTCTTTTGTCGCTGACGCAGTCCAATCAGCTTGATTTACCACAAGATTATCTATATTTTTTTCTACCTGTTCAAATATATCATTCATTTTCACACTTACTCCCACTCGCAAAATATTATTTTAAGTTTTTGAAAAAATGTTTCAGACATATGTGCCAATCCCGGTATATGCACAAATAAAACAGGACACGACATTTTTCTTAACATACAAAAATATGCCTCATTACACAAATATTTAGTCGGGATATCTGAAGCACAATACCGAATATTGTTTTCGGCTGCCAAGTGTATATATGGTGCCATATCAAAGGACGTATGTATTACCTGTCCATCCTTTTGTGCTACACTTTCAAATCTTATACATTCAGATAACTTTTTATCTACTCCAAACATAACAACTTTTTTATATTCTTTTTTCAATATATCTATATCACGATATACTCCTTCAAAAGAGTTGGTAAGGAATAAATGATCCCCTTTCATAGAGTCTACAAGTTTGAATGATGAATTATTTTTTCCCTTGAAACCCACATATAGTATTTTATCTGTTTCTTGTAACATTTGGAAAGCACCTCTATATTATTCCAAAATGTCTAAACGCCTGCATAATCGCTTCTTCCTTCTCCGGCGTACATTTTGGTTGTCTTGTATTATCAGATTTAGACAGATTAAAGTTCTCCCCCACATCCAATCCATCATAATTTCCGATATACTCAAATCCTTATTATCTTAAAACTATATTTTTTCAGATTATATTGATTCCCGAACAAATGTTTGATATAATATATCCGGTGCTACCCTACACGGTAGGCGGTTAGCCTCCACCAGAGAGTTTTAGCTCTGTTTACATAGAAATCCTTCCCGGAAATATATCAAGGAGGTTTTGTGCTTATGCTTACAACAGAACTGTTTATAGCCATTATCAGCTTATGTATTACCTGCTTTGCTCTTGGTTATGCCATCGGTTCTAAGAGTGAAAAATAAGTACAAAAAGACCGCCCCAGTCTGGTAAACGCGGCGGTCTTTTTGACTTAAACATAATATCAGGCTAACCGTCTATCGGTAGCACTTCTTTATAAATATAATACCATCAAACCGCTGTCATGTCAAACATATATTCAATTAACATAAATCCTACTAAGCGAATTTATCAAGCTCTGTCGATAACCTATTGATAATATTTTTTCCCCCTGTCAATTAAACTTCTATATGTCAAGATTCACAAAATTCACTGTCAGCATATTTTATATTCTCTTACAAATCCGTATTCCCCCACAGAAAACGCCTATGCCACTTTTCGAATTATACCGCAAAACGTCACCTTTCTCAATTATGAATTCGTTCAAATGAAGAATTTACTTTGAAATTTAATCCCACGCTCTAAAGCGCCCGGTCAATTTATAACAAAAAGCAGTCTGTTTCACCTTTATTGAAACAGACTGCCTCAAATAATCAGTTTTTAATATGCCACTTCCGAGCGCCTATCAGACTTGAAGCTTATGCACTCATGCTCCCTGCTTTGCCGATATCGTCCTCTTTAATCTTGCTCCCATACGGCTTAGTATCTCATTAGTTATCGTCCCCGATTCTTCGGCAAGCTGTGAAGCATTGATACATTCGTCTCCCGACCTGCCGATTATTACCGCAATATCCCCAGATTTCACACCGGCAATATCGCTCACATCAACGATGGTCTGATCCATGCATATCCTCCCGATTATCGGAGCCTTTTTTCCAGCTATGAGCACATAGCCCCTGCCCTGTGAAAGCTCTCTTGGAAGACCGTCGGCGTAGCCTATGGACAGAGCCGCTATTTTCATGTCCTTTCTGGCGGTAAAAGCCATGCCATAACCTGCGCACTCACCGTTATTTAGTTCCCTGACTGATGATACTCTTGCCTTTAACTGGAGCACCGGGAACAGCTTATCCTTCCATGCCTCCTCGTCCTGTGCGGTACTCAGCACTCCGTACAGCGCGATACCTACCCGCGCATAATCGCCGCCAAGCTTAGGATAATTAAGTACTCCGTAGCTTGCCGATATGTGCGTTTTCGGGAGGATGTAACCTCTCTCCGTCAATTCCTTTTTCAGTTTTTCGAACTCATCCACTTGTTTTAAGGTGAATTCAACATCCTTCTTTTTAAGGGAGTCATCAGCAGACAGATGTGTAAAAATCCCATCCACCTTCAGATTTTTCATATCCATGATACTGCATATACCATCTATGTTTTCGCTTCGCTCACCAAGTCTGTGCATGCCCGTATCCACCCCTACATGCACATGAAATTTTCTGTGATTCCTTATGCCATAATCATTCAGCCTCACAGCATACTCAAAATCCACTATGGTCTGCGTGATTCCATATTTTGACAATAAATCCCACTCTCGCGGATGTGTATATCCAAGAACCAACAGCATGCCCTTGACCCCGGCTTTTCTAAGCTCAACCGCCTCATCAACGCAGGCGACACAGAAAGAATCTATTCCAAGAGTTTCAAGCTGCTTCGTTATAATAACAGCTCCGTGTCCGTATGCCTGTGCCTTGACCGCCGGCATAAGCTCACAGCCCGCCGGAAGCATATTTTTCAGAAAAGTCACATTGTTTTTAAGCGCCTCCATATCAAGCTCAATCCATGCTCTGTCCTTTTCATATCCTTCGCTCTCCAAAGCAGTGCGTCCGTCGCTGTTCCTGCAAAATTTATTTACCACCACATTGACAAGCCATGCCGCGAATACGCTCACTGCACTTATCACAAAGAAGTTTAACAGACTGTTGCCGACCACATGCGCCGCTGCAGGAACCAGCTTTGCCACCGCCCTCAAAATGACAATAACCACGGGGTGAAGAATGTATATCCACGTTGAAAGCCTGCGAAGCTGCTTTTTAGGCTCCATATTGATATCAAACAAGAGTTGATACAGAAATATCATCACAGCCGGGAGGAAAACATACATGCTGTCATGCCTCTGCATACCGTTTACGTGAAGCGCAAAGCCCTCCACCGTCATTAAAATGAATGACAACAACAACCCAACAAGCCTTCCGGCGCCGGATATTTTTTTACTGTATTCCCCCGACCGGATTCCAAGCACAAGAAATACCGGTGCGAAAAAAAATCCGTTCCGCGTATAAGAAAACACCCTGAACATTGCATTGTATATTACATTGAGTGCCGGCGCCTTGACTGTAAGCCCATAATAGCTGTCACCCAAAAGCCCCACAATGTAAAGCACAACCGCTATCGCCGTCATCATTCCTATGTCAAGCCATCTGCTCATTCCATACACAAGCAGCACCCCGATGATACAAGCCGGAAAATACCACAGATGATAGAATGTTCCGTCAAACAAGAGCATTTTCAGCGCACCAAACAGGTCAAGTCCCCTGTAATGTCCTGCATATATACCAATCGGAATATAGATAATTATTGAAATTATATACATAAAAAAAAGCTTTTTAATATAATTCCATATTTTTGAGGCATCTGGTTTATTTTTCCTATTTTGATTGTAGAAATCCGACAGAATGTACTGTCCTGTAACCATGAAAAAGAATGGCACCGCAACTCTCGCCACAATCCGCGTCACAAAGAAATCAAGATTTTCACTAATACCCGAAAATGGCGATGTGTGTATGGATATCACAAGAAGTGCCGCGATAATCCTGAATATATCAAGCCCTCCGCTTTTTTGCTTCTGTGACATAGCCTTCCTCTTTTCCGGTAGTTTTTCTGAGCCATTCGATATATTCCTCAAGAGTTATTTTTCTCTCAGCTATAGCCTTGGCATGCTCAACTCCCACATATCTGAAATGCCACGGCTCATGCCCGATATGCGTGACTGCCTCCCTGCCCTCAGGATAGCGCTCTATGAAACCATAGTCTGCCGCCATATCGCGAAATGTCTGGCATATCCCGGTGTACGGAAAATCCGGGCGGATGAAGTCGACCTTATCCTGCCTAAGTCCAAGGTCTATGGCAAGTCCGGTCTGATGTTCACTGTGCCCCGGAACAGCCACATATTTTTCGGTAAATTCAAGCCCGCTGTCGACCACACTGTCATCCCAGATTTTCTGCTGCTGCGCCTGCGAACGGTATCCACTCACGGGCACAATATATTTCCATCCATCAATCGCTTCCATAAGCTTGTTTAGCCAAGCCGCAGCCTCACTTTCAAGCAGCACACTCTCTCCCCACGGCGAAGCACCTATATCCTCCAGCTCCAAAAAGCGCCCGCTCACGCCATTTAACCCATGCTTATCATTTACAAGCACCAGCCTGCCACACTGCGCCTGCTGTACCGGCATAATCACTCTCTTCATATACTGTCTCTCCTTATCACCAATTAGAAGCTTAGGTAATTACGAAACTCAAAATTACACAACGTCCGGCTGTCACACACTGAGTTTCGTAATTACCTAAAATAGAACTAAGTGCCTACAAAGCCTGCCCCAGAATCCTGTCAATTACCTCTTTAAATTCAATTCCGGCAGCCCTCATCATCCCCGGATACCTGCTGTGCTCCGTAAACCCCGGAATGGTGTTGACCTCGTTAAAGACTATCTCACCCTCATTTGTGAGAAACATATCTACACGCGCAAAGCCCGAACATCCCAACGCCCTATATATTTTCCGGGCTGTAGCCTTTATCCTCTGTGCGGTCTCTCCGTCCACACGCGCCGGCACATGAATTTTCGATGTCTTGAGTGTATATTTTTCGGTAAAATCAAAGAATCCTTCTGAAAGCTCAATCTCATCGACCTCTCCGACAATCAGCTTGTCCGTTCCAAGCACGGCACAGCCAACCTCGAAGCCCTCTATATTTTCCTCTATAATCACGCTGTCATCGTACTCAAAAGCCTTCTTTACAGCGGCGCACAGCTCGCTGTCCTTGCACACCTTGGTTATTCCGAAGGATGAGCCCGCCTTCACCGGCTTGACAAAAAGAGGAAAGCCCACAATATCGGCGAACTTTGCAACCGCTTCCATAGCATTTTCACTGTTCACAACCATCGCCTTCGGAACTCTCACTCCTGCCTCTCCAACCAGTCTGTGCGCTCTGTCCTTGTCCATGCACAGCGCGGAGGCAAGTATTCCACAGCCCGCAACAGGTATGCCTGCAACCGACAGACATCCCTGCACCGAACCGTCCTCACCGTTCTTGCCATGCAGTACCGGCAGAGCGGCGTCTATTTTTATATAGCTTGTTGTACAATTATCTATGATAACAAGCTCATGCCTGCTCCTGTCCGGTGATATGACCGCCCTCCTACAGCTCTCATTCCACCATGAATCATTCTCTATATTCTGAACATCACCATCGTAGTAATACCAGTCACCAGCCTTTGTGATTCCGACAAGCACAGGCATATATTTATCCCTGTCAATATTTCTTATCACAGCCGCAGCCGACTGCAGCGACACCCCATACTCCGGTGAACATCCCCCGAATATCACAAGCACATTCTTAATACCTGATTCCCTATCCATACTCTTTCCTCATTTCCATATATTCTAAAACGGGCTTTTTAATCAGCTTCCGATGTCAAAACATGTTTAGTAAACTTAACTGTGTACAACGTGTTATATTTATGCATATCACGACTTTTGGGAGAAGCTTAGATGTTCTTAGAACATCTTGCTTCGTACAAAAAAGCGCCCCGCTCCGATACAATAAATGTACCAGAACAGAGCGCCCCATATATTCGGCAATGCTATTAAATTTCTTATGATTTTCCAATGAAATTCTTACGATTTTATGACGGAAGCGTCAGAGTGAACACTATCTTTTCGTCCGCACTCGCCGCCTCTATGGTTCCGCCGTGAAGCTCAACAATCTCTTTTGCAATCGCAAGCCCCAGTCCTGAGCCTCCCGTGGAGGTGGAACGCGACGAATCCACCCTGTAAAACTGCTCAAAAATCCTCGCAAGCTTCTCTGGAAGTATCGTCTTTCCAACATTGCTCACTACAATCCGCACATTGTCATTGTCCCTCTTCATCGAAAGAATTATCTTCGTGCCATTGTAACTATAGTTTATGGCATTTCTTAGCAGATTGTCGAACACTCTCTCAAGCTTATCCCTGTCGCACATGATATTTACATTGCTTTCCAGCTCCGTGACAATCTCCAGTTCCTTCTCCGCAAGCAGCGGTCTGAACTCAAATGCTATCTGCTCAAGCATCATCGACAGGTTCGTGTTCTCCATGTCAAGTGTGAGCGTTGTAAGGTTGAACCTTGTTATGTCAAAGAAATCGTTGATAAGCTCCTCTAGCCTCTCAGCCTTTTCAAGCGCAATCCCGGTATACCGCGCCCTCGTTGCGGCGGATATGTCCGGTTCATCAACCAGAAGGTTCAGATAGCCTATGACGCTTGTGAGCGGTGTCTTTAGGTCATGCGCCAGATACACAATGAGGTCATTTTTCCTCTGCTCTGCGGCTCTGGCAATCAGTTCATTTTTTACCGACTGCTCGCGAAGCATATTCAACTCATCCTCAACATTTCTCATCGCCTTTGGAAGCACAATCACCTCGTCCTTGTTCTCAAGCATCTGCCCGGTGGCGTCTATTATGTCATCTAAATACTTTAACGGCTTGCTCATAAAATAGTACGTCAGCATGACTATTCCGGCTGCATAGAATCCAACCACGGACGCCATGAAATATTCCTGCACAAATATACCGATATAGTACAGCGGAGTAGTCCGCCACGATATTTTTATTGCAAGCTGTATCCCGGCAAGACCAAGCACAACATATAAAACCGTATATATAATAAGTGCCAGAAAATACTGCCATACCAGTGTGCGCGAAACACGGCTTCTTATGGCACGCCTTTTCTTATTGTTATTATCAGCGTTATTTTTATTCTTGTTGTTATTTTTATTGTAATTGTTATTGCTATTCAATCTTGTATCCAACCCCCCAGACCGTCTTTACGAACCTTGGCTTTCTTGCCGGCTCATTGAGCTTCTCGCGAAGTCTGGCTATATGCGCCATGACCGTGTTGTTGTTGTCCAGATACTTCTCACCCCACACTGCCTCGAACAGCTCCTCCGATGACACAACCTTTCCGCGGCGTTCACACAGATACCACAAAATTGAGAACTCTATAGGTGTTAACGATAACTCCTTTCCGTTCAAGGTGCACAGATGGCTCTCCTTTTCTATATGCAGGCTGCATATATCGTACTCCTCTGTCTGCTTGTTCTCAACCACTCCTGTACTGTTGTTGTACCTTGTGTACCTCCTTAGCTGCGTCTTGACTCTCGCAACAAGCTCCAATGGGTTAAACGGCTTAGTTATGTAATCATCAGCGCCCAGTGTAAGCCCTGTTATCTTGTCCATATCTTCAACCTTCGCCGTAAGCATAATTATGGGATAAAAATGCTCCTCCCTTATATGTCTGCAAAGCGTGAAACCGTCCATATCAGGCATCATCACATCAAGTATGGCAAGTGAAAGCTCCTCTTGCCGCACGCATTCAAGAGCCTCCGTTGCACTGTAGAACTTAAACACGTCATAACCCTCATTCTTTAAATAGACCTCCACAAGATCCGCTATCGCCGCCTCATCATCGACAATCATTATCTTTTCCTGCAAATCGTGTTCCCTCATTTCTTTCACGTATTATATGTCTATTGCAAAGCATATACTTCAGCCGAACAATTACTTCATTCTGCTGTTTTGCTGCCGACTATAGGTATACTTTTGTTTTTCACTTTCTATGTTAATTTTTACAACTGACAATGTCAATCCTTTTATATAACCAACTTATATCTCTGTCAAATCAAAAAAAGGATACTTGAAAATTACACTCATCAATGCTTATTCTTTCCGGCATTGGATATATGTGTAAGATTCAGGCATCCCTTTATCATCAATTTCTTATCATATTCATTTGTAAGTTTGTAATCAAGAACCACCACAATGGCTCCACCTGATTGTCAATGATATTCGCAATCCGCTTCGCTGCCTGCCCATATAAAATCGATGCTTCGCATTTATTTTATAAAATATCGATATACTCCCCATTTAATGCCTTGTTCATGCTTCTGACTGCACAGAATTTTCCGCACATTGAGCAGCTATCCTCCTGCTCAGGTGCACGGCTGTCGCGGATAGCCATTGCCGTCTGAGGGTCTATTGAACATTCCCACTGCTTCTCCCAATCAAATGTACGTCTTGCATCCCCCATCGCATCATCTAAATCCCTCGCATGAGGTATCTTTTTTGCAATATCTGCCGCATGTGCAGCAATGCGTGAAGCGATAATTCCCTGCTTCACATCATCGACATTAGGTAACGCGAGATGTTCAGCAGGTGTAACATAACAGAGAAATGCAGCTCCTGAGGCGGCAGCGATAGCACCTCCTATTGCAGATGTTATATGGTCATAACCCGGAGCTATATCTGTCACAATAGGTCCTAACACATAGAAAGGTGCACCCATGCATATAGTCTGCTGAATCTTCATGTTTGCCTCAATCTGATCCATAGGCATATGACCCGGCCCTTCAACCATAACCTGAACATCCTTCGCCCATGCACGCTTTGTAAGCTCGCCAAGACGGACTAATTCCTCTATCTGGCATACATCACTTCCATCTGCAAGGCATCCCGGTCTGCATGCATCTCCAAGGGAGATTGTAACATCATATTCACGGCAGATATCAAGAATATCGTCAAAATATTCATAAAACGGATTTTCCTCACCGGTCATGCTCATCCATGCAAATACCAGTGAGCCTCCTCTTGAAACAATATTCATCTTTCTCTTGTGCTTCTTAATCTGCTCTATAGTCTTTCTGGTAATTCCGCAATGAAGTGTAACAAAATCAACCCCATCCTGTGCATGCAGCCTTACAACATCTATGAAATCCTTCGCTGTAAGTGTCGCCAGATCCCTCTGATAGTGAATAACGCTGTCATATACCGGAACCGTTCCTATCATCGCTGTGCACTCAGATGTAAGCTTGCGGCGGAACGGCTGCGTATTTCCATGAGAGGATAAATCCATTATTGCCTCTGCCCCCATGTCAACTGCTGCCTGTACCTTCTTCATCTCAACATCATAATCCTTGCAGTCGCGTGATACTCCAAGATTCACATTTATCTTGGTTCTGAGCATTGAACCGACACCGTTAGGGTCTATGCAGGTATGTAATCTATTTGCACATATTGCGACCTGTCCCTTGGCAACCCACTCTCTTATCTCCTCCTCTGTACGATACTCCTTCTTTGCCACAATCTTCATCTCCGGAGTTATAATTCCCTTTCTTGCTGCCTCCATCTGTGTTGCGTATTCTCTCATTTTAACTTTTCTCCTATTTCTATAATTATGATTTGCAATTGCAATTTTCTGCCATTATGCCTATTATAAAGTTCTCCGGGCAGGGACTTGAATGACCCCTCCCTAATACCACAAAGAACCGGCCCCAATGACACAGCCATGGTCAAGCGGTCCTGAGCCATGTCCAAGATCGAGCATTGATGCAAGCGCATGTGAAATATATTCCTTAGCCCTTGCCACTGAATCAGTGAGACTATAGCCTTTGGCAAGATTTGAGGCGATGGCACTTGAAAGTGTGCAGCCTGTTCCGTGAGTGTTAGGATTGTCGATTCGTTGACCCTCAAACCATGTGATTTTATCATCTTTAAACAGTAAGTCATTTGCATCGCTCACGCTGTGTCCTCCTTTCAGGAGAACTGCACAGCCATAGCTGTCATATATTTTTCGTGCTGCATTTATCATGCCCATATTATCTGCTATTGGCATACCTGATAAAACCTGTGCCTCCGGAATATTAGGTGTGATGACTGCAGCAAGCGGAAAAAGCTCCTGTATCATTGTTCCTACTGCCTCACTCTTCATAAGCGATGAACCACTTGTCGCTACCATCACAGGGTCAAGCACAATATTCCGCGCCTTGTAATGCCTTAGTCTGTCCGCAATCACAGTAATCAAGTCTTCCGATGAAACCATTCCTATCTTAACCGCATCCGGAAAAATGTCTTCAAATACCGCGTCAAGCTGTTCCTTTAAAAAATCCGGTGTAGATTCCTGAATTGCCCGTACACCCATGGTATTCTGTGCTGTCATTGCAGTGATTGCACTCATGGCATACACACCATTGGCAAGCATTGTCTTTATATCTGCCTGAATACCTGCACCACCACTTGAATCACTCCCGGCAATCGTGAGTGCAGTTTTCAGCTTCTTTATCTCCATTTTTCCTATACCTCCTTAAAGTTACCTAAGCCAAGTTCCACTGCTCTGCATTTAAGTTCTTCCACTGCAAGCTTAGGGTTTCCTGCTTTCATAATCGCGGACACTGCACATATACCTGCTATCGGAATCCCCTGCAAAATATCAATATTATTCTTATTAAGTCCGCCAATCGCATTCACCTTAATCGGAACTGCTGCACATATATCTCTAAGGGTATCTGTGGATGTAAGCACGGTCTTGACCTTCGTTGTTGTCGGATATATCGCACCTACTCCAAGATAGTCTGCTCCCTGATCATATGCCTCTACAGCCTGCGGCACGGTTTTCGCTGTCGCTCCTATGATAATACTGTCTCCAAGTATTTTTCTCGCAATATATACCGGCATGTCACTCTGTCCAAGATGTACCCCTTCGGCATCAACTGCCATCGCTACATCTATTCTGTCATCAATTATAAGTGGCACATTATATTTTTTTGCAATAATATGTACCTTATCAGCCAGTAGAATATATTCCCTGGTTGTCCTGTTCTTCTCCCTGAGCTGCATTATATTCACTCCGCCCTGAAGTGCCGACTCGACCCTCCACATGAATTCATCTTCAGCAAAGCCTGTACTATCCGTTATAAAATAAATCTTAGTATCAAAATCTTTTCCACTGCCCATAATCAAAGCCCTTTCTTAATGATTGACAAAATAATCTTTTCCTCAGCTACCGGCATTCCTGCTAATTCACTTCGATATATTCATCCACCTGTCCATGCGTAAGCGTTGTAAGATAATCCATAAGCCGCACCATAAATGTTCCGTTCCCTTCATCTGTCTGTGCAAGCTGCCCGCATATTCCAAGCACCACACATGCAGTCATGGCCGCCTCAAGTCCGCCTGACTGCAATATACCGGTCTGCGATAGGTATGCTGCGCACAATGATCCAAGCATACAACCTGTTCCAGTTACACTTGCCAACTGCCTTGTTCCATTTTTTATATGTATAAGTTGCTTTCCATCTGTAACAATATCCGTTTTCCCACTTGCAAGGATTGTTGTGTTGTATTTTTCCGCCAACGTCATCGCTGCTCTATCTATACTGCCAATATCAATCTTTTCATCCGCATCGACTCCTGCACTGCTATACATATCACAATACAGTGCGTTTATCTCCGAATAGTTTCCCTTTATTACTTCCGGAATACCTATATTTAAAAGCTCATTTGTATAATTTCTTCGAAGATCAGAACACGCAATCCCCACCGCATCTAACACAACAGGAATATTCTTTTCCTTTGCGGCAGCAAGTGAAAGCTTCATAGCTTCCATGCGCACATCGGTTATATTCCCAAGATTCAACAAAACCGCCTGTGCCGTAGAAGTTATCTGCCTGACCTCTTTAGGATGTTCTGCCATTATAGGACGAGCTCCTATCGCCAGCAGTGCGTTGGCGCACTGGTTTATGGATATCGGATTTGTTATACAATGTATGAGCGGCATGTTGTCTTTAACTTTATTTCTTATACATTTTATCTGCTTCTTCAAAGCATACGCTCCCTTTCATTTCTTCCAATTTAGATATTTGTGGGATACAGATTCATAAACCTTTCAAGCTACTTACACTGCACCAGTCACCTGTGCATCCTTTTCCTTTACCTGTCCAATCTTCTTCACAACCAGATAAATTACCGCTGCAAGCATGAAGCCGGCTATTGATACATACGGAAGATATCCCCACACAACTCCTGTAAGATCTAATGCCTTCTCCACAAAAGCAATCACAACGAATGCAACGGCTCCAAAAGCAGCTATTGTAAATGCATTGGATATAATTCCGCTCCTATAGCTGTAGCTCTTCGAGGCAAGCATATTCTGAATGTTGGTGAGCATTCCATTATCCGCAAGCTTACGAAGAAACGCATACGCAATACTTCCTCCGATCAATGTCCCGCATATAAATGAAGGCACATAGAATAACCAGGAAAGACCTTCTCTTCCCCAGATAAACGTCATGACAGGATATGAGACAATCGCACCGATAATGCCTGTTCCAATAACCTCACCAAGAACGGCGCAGATCAGCTTTCCCTTTGATATTCTGTAAAAAACTCCCGACAAAAATGCCCCGAATACTGCTCCTGTAAGTGCTAACGGCGGAATGCCCATTGTTATCATTCTGATAATTCCTATCAGTGTTGCACAAAGAAGTGAATACCATGGTCCTAAAAATACAGAACACACAATATTGATAAAATGCGCCATTGGACACATTCCCTCAACCCTCAGAATCGGTGAGATAACAACTCCCAGTGCTACAAGCATTGACAATACCACCATTTTTAAAAGACCCTTTTTCATTTTCATTTTCTCCTTTGAAAATATTAATGTAAAATAAAAAATAGCGGAAGCTCCTAATCCGGTCGCTCCCGCCAAAAATATACATAAAAACATAATACAAGCATATCCCTACGTTGGCATTACCCAAATCAGGTTACCGGTCGAAGGTCATACCTTCCTCTCAGCCTGTCACACAAGCTCCCGTTTGTCTATTTTTTAACTATCATATATAAATAATTGGAAAAAATCAAGCATTTATATCAAAGATATTTTATTTTAGTACTTATTTCTCATTGAAAACAATCTTCCATCAAATCCCAGAATGCTGACCCCTGAACACTCACATGCTTAACTCATCTGCATATACTGATACAAATTATGTTTTCATAACAGAGGTTTTCATGCTCATAAAAAAAGAACGCTTTCATTTTGCACAGGAGGAAGAAGGGCAGCTCATGGTCGACGTGACCGACCGCGTGAACAACCGCCCCATCGACGGTGCAAGCGTGTCCATATCCTACGTCGGCGACCCACAGGATACGCTTGAGCAGCTCACGACCGACTCTAACGGCATGACCGAGGAGATTGACCTTGCCGCACCACCGCGAAGCTACAGTGAATACCCATTATCAGATGTCCAGCCTTACTCCGAATATAATCTCATCATCACGGCTCCGGGGTATGAGCCTACCACTATATCAGGCTCTGAGATATTCTCAGGTGAGCTGTCCATCCAGCCTGTAAGGCTTAATCCTGTACTTCCAAACGCATCAGCAAGTGTAATTAATATCCCCGCAAACACACTATGGGGTGTATTTCCTCCGAAAATTCCCGAGGACGAGATAAAGCCGGTACGAAGCTCCGGTGAAATCGTGCTCAGCCGTGTTGTCATTCCCGAGTACGTCGTTGTCCATGATGGTGTCCCATCCGACTCCTCCGCCACAGACTACTATGTGCGCTATGCTGACTATATAAAAAATGTAGCGAGCAGTGAAATCTATTCGACATGGCCTGAAGCCACTCTCCGCGCAAACATCACGGCAATAATGTCCTTCACTCTCAACCGTGTGTACACGGAGTGGTACAGGAACAAGGGCTATGACTTTACGATAACCACCTCAACGGCGTACGACCACAAGTGGGTATATGGGCGCAATATCTTTGACAGCATATCCCGCATCGTCGATGAAATATTTGCCAGCTATGTCTCCCGCCCGAATGTAAAACAGCCGATACTCACACAGTACTGCGACGGCAAGCGCGTATCCTGCCCTAACGCGATGAGCCAGTGGGGAAGCAAGGCTCTGGGCGATGACGGCTACAGCGACATAGAAATCCTGCGCTACTACTACGGAAGCTCCGCCTACATCAACACAGCCGAGGAAATCAGCGGTATCCCCGCCTCCTACCCCGGCTATGAGCTGACCATCGGCTCCTCCGGTGAAAAAGTGCGCCAGCTTCAGGAGCAGCTTAACACCATCGCCAACACCTATACCAACATACCTAAGGTTGCCGTGGACGGAATCTACGGTGAGGCCACACAGGAGGCTGTAAGACAGTTCCAGAAAATATTCAATCTTCCTCAGACGGGCGTGGTTGACTACCCGACCTGGTACAAAATAAGCGCAATATATGTCGCACTTACAAAAATAGCAGAGCTGCAATAGGCGGCTCTGCTATTCTATATACATCCGACTCAATTATAAACCGGGTGCTTGATAAATCAAGCACCCTTTTCTCTCCCAGCCACATACACCGGAACAAACAGCCCGAACAAAAATATTACAAGCACAACCAGCGAAAACGTAAGTGCCACACTCCACTCTTTAATAAAAAGCAGCATAAATATACACCAAAGCGGAACTCCCACCAGCACAGCCGCATTCCATTTCTTAAGTACTACGGTGATAGGCTTCCAGTTCTTATTATTGAAGTACAAGCCCGGCATGCTCATCCTGAACATCCCGTCTGCATATTCACTTATTCTGTTTTCATCGTAATATGAAGGAAGTCTGTCCTTCATAAACAGCCAGATATGGACTCCAAACACTATCCCAAGTATCTCCAATGTGCCAAAGCATGTAATACAGTTGATATACAGCGGATTTCTCTCATTTGCCAATATATAGAACAACAGCACTGCACAGACAATCACCTCTGCCACTGATACAGCCAGAAGCTTAGCAAATATAGGGCCGTTCTTCTTCCTGCGAAGCTTTTTTTCCTCATTGGTCTCCTCGGAAAACATGACCGCCTTTTTCACAAGCCGCTCAACCTCGCTGAATCCAAGCTTCAATTCATCCTTCCTTTCAGCCTCAAGCTTCCTTCCCTGTAATAGCTCCATCACCGTGACATCAAGCGCCTGTGACAGCGGAACCAGAAGCGATATATCTGGAAGACTTAAGCCTCTCTCCCACTTGCTTACCGCCTTGTCCGACACAAAAAGTCTGTCTGCCAGCTCCTTCTGCGTATAACCCTTCTCCTTTCTCTGCGTTGCAACAAACGCGCCGAACGCCGCCCTGTCAATCTCATAATTTTCATAGCCTGCATTGCTTCTGTCACAATTTTCATAATTATTACTTTCCATATCTGCCATCAGTTCCTTTCGATACATAAATAATGCAGACAAAAGCCGTCGTACATGAAATCTGATATGCCCCTGTCAAGTAGACAGTGAGCATATCAATACACAAGTCCGTCCTCCTATTGCTTCTATCTGCATTAAATATATAATAACTATGCTTTTTTCACAACCGACCAGCGGTAGAGTCCCTGTTTCCGGGCATTAGCGAGCTTCAAATCCGCCTCTGTTCAACCCTTGGCAGCTACGCTCTGCATTCCCTAAACCGCCGCATGAAACCAGAACACCTTACAGAACCCACTATCCTGCTCACACTTCATGCAGTGCTTCACTCCTGCGGGAACCACGAAGCACACTCCCGGCTCTAACACAATCTCGTCATCCCCGACCATCGCCCTTCCGCGTCCCTCAAGGACGAAGAAGCCCTCCTGGTCATCATGTGCCCCCGCATGAGCAAGGTCATATTCCTCACGCGTGTACACAGATACCCCGCAGCGGCAGCCGTTGACACAGCCGTCCTTCTCACCGATAAGCTCATAGCCCGTGCGTTTCCCCATATTTTTTATAACATCATCTAACTTCGCTACAGATATCATATATTTTCCTCTTTATATTTGATGCAGATAATTACAAAACTCAAGTTTTGCGAGCCCCAAGGTCAAAAAGCTAATCGTGCAGGCACGAACGGCTTTTTGACCTTTTGACCCTGATATCATATCATTGTATCACCTCATAATTATTTTCACAAGGCTATTTGCATCATTTATTGCCAATTAATTTTATAAATGACATAATTTTCTTAATCATTCTCGTTCTTTAACTCGTCGATCAGATTATCCTCTTTTACTTTTGTCACCGAATACGCCATCGATATGCCTACCACAACGAACACTCCGGCAACCGCTATCACAATGGCATACCAAGGGATAAAAAAACCAAATGAAAATTCGCCCGAACCGCCATAAACCTCATATATCAAATATGACAGAACTATCGAAGCCGGTGCGGCAAATATTATGGAACGTATACCATAGAGCAGGCACTCGAACACCATCATCTTCTTAATGCCGCTGTATGGCAGCCCGACACTTCTAAGCATCGCAAAATCTCTTCTTCTTAGAGATATGTTTGTTGATATCGTATTAAACACATTTGCGACACATATGAGCGCCATGAGCGTTATAAATCCGTAGGAAAATACATTTATGAGAACAAGAAGGTTCTTGCGCTGATTGATATATTCATACGGGTCGTAGAAGGAATAGTCACTTGCATTATAGCCCGCCTCAGTCAGTTTTTCCTTCACACTTGCAACCATCTTATCATGCACGTCCCCATCCTGCGTTATGAAGAAGTACTGTGTACCTGCCCTCTGCCCCATCGCATTATATTTGGAACTGTAAGGAAAAAGCAGCACAATCTGATAGCCGAAGCTCTCAAATGTGTACGGCAGCTCTCCAACTATTTTTCCGACCGGTATCTGTATCGGCTCTTCATCTTCCGCGCATTTTACCGTAATGATTTTTACATTCTCATTTACTAAATCGTAATTTGCGTTGTAACGGCGGTACTTGCCCGATTCACTGTCATACTGATATTCCACAGTGTTTACCGTATTCTTTAATATTACCGGAGCGTTCTCATAGTCCTTAAACTCATCGTCCGTTATTCCAAGCTCATCAAGGCATTTACCGTACTGTTCATCGTCTATGAACAACGCCATCGCGTTCTCAACGAATCCGCCCGAACTACCAGTATGATAAGTGCCGGCTTCCACCTCCAAATCCTCATCATCAATCAATCCACCGTTTTCTGCCCTGTACCGCAAATAGCTGTCGCTGATATCCTCTTTATCCAATATTATGCTATAATTATAATTCCATGAACAGTATGAAGCATCGAGCACGCCGTCGGCGCTAAGTATCGCCTCAAGCCTTCCGTCAAGCTTTGCTGTGTCCTCCTCATTTGCCGTATATCGCAGATCGTAGTTTCCCACACTTATATTATCTCCGACATAGCCCTTGAGATAGCTGCAAAATGAGCTGGTCACTATGAAAAGCGTAATGCTCATCGACAGTGAAAAAATCGTCACGCGGTACTTTTTCCTGCTCCTGGAAAAATATCTTCTTGCCAACATTCCCGGCATACCGAAAAGCTTCTGCGTAATGCGATACTTTCTGCCGGCATGCCATCTCGAGCGTGGAATTTTTATGTCCTTGTGCTGTCTTATAGCGTCAATGGCGGACACTCTCGTCGCCCTCGCAGCCGGTATGACAGCCGATACCGCAACCGTTATGAGTGAGATGGCAACCGCCGCAAATATCGCATAGACGTTAATCACTAAATTGACCGAATACGGGCTGGTGAGAATATAGTTAAACTTGTTTCCCACAAAATGAAGTGTGATGCCTATACCGATAATTCCGCACACAACGCCTGCCGGAATACCTATGAGTGAAACCATAGCTGCCTCGCCAAACACCATACGTCTAAGCTGTTTTCTGGTAGCCCCGACAGACGACAAAAGACCGAACTGCTTCGTCCTCTCACCGACCGATATTGAGAATGCGCTGTAAATCATAGAAACGGAACCCACAATGATAATCGCCACAAAAATCACGACAAGCAGTGTAAACAGGGCAGCCACATTCTCATACATGATTGAGCCCTCTATGGATATCACAGTATTATTGTAATTCGTAATTCCGCCATCGCCGGTGTCCTCGCCCATCGACCACACCTCTGACAGATATTTCTTTTGCAGACGCACATAAAAGCTGTACTTTGCTGTTGTATCGTCCATCGGCTCACCACAGGTCAGTGCCGTGTAGCCCGGCGCACTGTAGTTTTCAAAGCTTGGTCTATCATAAAAGCCCACAACCGTGTACTCACAGGTTCTATCCGGCACAAGGATTTCCTTGTCCGTGAAAGGATTTTTCTGTGAAAGCTCATATTCCATATCCGGATTTCCGTCCCCGTCGACACCATATCTCTTTCCAAGCTCAAGTACCACCGTGCTGCCAATACTGTATCTCACATTTCCGTTGCTCTGAAGATGATTCGGAAGTAAAATCTCGCCTGAGTTTTCCGGCTGTCTGCCGTAAGTTATATGAACCGGCATGATATCATAAAAATTGTCCTCAACACTCTCAAGATATATATACGGTTTGTCCTCATTCTCCGAACCGCTCTGTGCATACCCGAGCACCCTCGCCGCCGCCAGCTTCTCTGCCTTCCCACTCTGCGTCCAGCCGGCGTACTCATCGTAGCCCTTATACTCAAACCCCACATGCCAGCTTCCGGAGTCATATATCTCCGTCCTGTAAACAAAGGAATACAGACTTATCGTCAGCGTTGTGACCGCTGTGAACATCGCCGTTGATATAATAATTCCTATGATTGTAACCATTGTCCTCACAGGATTTTTCTTCATGCTTTTTAATGTAACCTTATTAAATATATTCAATTTCTTGTCCTCTCGTCCCTCGTAATCCTTCCGTCCTCGATTGCAATGATTCTATCCGCCTGCAATGCTATGTTCTCATCATGTGTTATAATGATGAGGGTCTGGTCATACTTTTTATTGGACATCTTCAAAAGCTCCACAATCTCCTGACTGTTCTTTGAGTCCAAGTTTCCGGTCGGTTCATCCGCAAGCATCACCGACGGAGCATTCATAAGCGCCCTGCCTATGGACACTCTCTGCTGCTGACCTCCTGAAAGCTCATTAGGCAGATGGTGCTTTCTGTCCGACAGCTTGAGCACAGCTAACAGCTCATCAAGTCTCTCAGCATTCACCTTTCTTCCATCCATAAGGACAGGAAGTGTCATATTCTCAACGACATCAAGCACCGGGATAAGATTGTAGAACTGATATATCAGCCCTACCTCGCGCCTTCTGAATATCGCAAGCTGCTCCTCATTTCTCTTATAGACATCCTCATTATTTACAAACACCTTTCCCGAGGTTGGTCTGTCGACCCCTCCTAAAATATGAAGAAGTGTCGATTTTCCTGACCCGGAAGGTCCTATTATCGCCACAAACTCGCCCTTTTCCACCGAAAAAGAAATGCCGTCAAGCGCGTTGACCTGCGCCTCTCCCCTGCCGTATTCCTTTCTTAAATTCTCCACTCTTAAAATCTCCATCCGTCTGCTCCTTAATCATGATATTTGTAAAGCGGACATTCGCAATCCGTTCCTTATTATGCCTGCACCGCATTAACCTTGCAACATACAAAGCTTTTAACAGCTATAACTATACAATAAAAAAATTACAGCTTGGTGACTGCATTATTACAAATCTGTCACAAAGCTGTATATAATATGACATGCTATATAATCCCTTTATAAAACCTGATTATAAATCTCGCACCACATACTTTTCCATCCTTATTCTTTACATTTTCCGCCTTGACCGTGCCATTCTGCCCGGCAATGATAGAGCGTGCAAGTGCAAGTCCTATGCCGTAGCTGTCACTCTTATTATTCTTTCCCTTATAAAAACGCTCAAATATATGCTGTATGTCATCAGCAGCTATCCCGCTTCCCGAATCCTCTATCACAAGCTCCGTGTGGACGGCATTCTCATAGCCCGATACAGTTATCGTCCCACCATCTGCTGTATGCTCCATGCAATTTTTAAGTATATTGGTAAGCGCCTCACTGCTCCATTCCTTATCTCCGATAAAGCTGCCTCTCACATCAATCCTCGTGGTGATTCCCTTAAGCTCCAGCATAATCTCGACCGGCTGCAGGGCTGCCTTTACCAGCTCTTCGAGCTTTACCTGCGATTTTTGAAGCTTTATCGTCCCCGCATCCATCTTCGCAAGCTTCAAGAGTGAGACAACCAACCCATCAATGCGCTCAAGCTGTCTCCTCATATCGAAGATAATGCGCCTTTTCTTTTCCTCGTCATCCTCTTTTTTCAGCGCCTCGAGCATAAGATTTAGTGATGTGAGCGGTGTCCTTATCTGATGTGATATATCCGCAAGCGCATCGGCAAGCTTATGCTTCTCATCGCCAAGCTGTTCCGCCTGCTGTCTTAGCATTACTGTCATCTTGGCAATCTCATTTCGCAGTATGCTTATATCGCCCTCCTCGTACTCAGAAAGCATGCCTGCTGCCTTTCCGTGGAGAATCAGGTCTATCTCCTGCGCCATCTTTTGCATGTGCCTGTAGCGTCTTTGCATATCGACAAACCACAGCAAAAATAGAAGTACTCCTTCTATAACCACCGCTATGAACGCCGGCAGCTTAAAAAAATATGCTGCCACTCCAACAACAGCAGTAATGATAACCGCCGATAAAATATATCTTCTGACTTCTTTATTCTTTAACATTCTGCCCGCCTTAATTTCTCCCTTTTTACATTATTTACGATGTTGGGGTCAAAACATGTGCCATCTTCCGCCTCAAGCTCCATATCTCCTGACTGCCTCTGTTTTAATTGTTTCTATTTTCCCAGCTTATAGCCCATTCCCCTTACCGTAACTATTATCTTAGGCTGAGCAGGGTTATCCTCTATCTTATCCCGCAATCTTTTTATATACACCGTCAGTGTATTGTCGTTCACAAAATCGCCTGCCACATCCCATATCTCCTCAAGCAGCCTGCTCCTGCTCAGAAGTCTTCCCTCGCTGTTGATAAATGCAAGCAGCAGCCTGTACTCAAGCGCCGACAGATACAAGTCCTGTCCATTCTTATACACAACACCCTTGTCCAAATCAACCCTTATATCGTCTATGTCAAACAGCTTCTGGCTCTTTCCGCATCTTCTGAGCACACTGTTAATTCTTGACACAAGCTCCCTCGGTCTGAATGGCTTGGCAATATAATCATCCGCACCTAAATCAAGTCCTGTCACCACACTGAACTCATCCCCTGAGGCTGTAAGAAAAATCACCGGAAGCTGCCTCTCCTTCTTTATCGCCGAACAGAGTGAAAATCCATTCCCCTCATTTAGGGACACATCCAAAAGTACAAGGTCATACTCCGACCCCTCAAGCAGCTCCAGCGCCTTTTTCTGTCCGTCCGTATTTTCCACAGTAAACCCTTCAGTGTGCAGAAAATCCTTGAGCGTCCTCACAATCGTCTCATCATCCTCAACCAACAATATCTTTGCCATATATAATTTCCTTTTTATTTTCACAGCTATATTTTCATGTCATCCATTATTGTATACCATAATGTTCCTCTTTGGCAAGTAAAGCGGACATTCGCAATCCGCTGTCGCTGCTTGCTCATGAACGCAGTTCGCATCCCCCTTACCCACCGCTTAGTGTTCTACACACTTGAAGCGGGGGATTGCTTAT
>ENA-UEPJ01000229-UEPJ01000229.1-human-gut-metagenome-genome-assembly--contig:-NODE-229-length-75656-cov-10.075312_pt1 | contig 75656 bp, 62 predicted proteins | sample MGYA00242890_ERZ507896 | MGnify/ENA primary metagenome ERZ507896 (study PRJEB26167, sample SAMN06115508) | human gut metagenome | host: Homo sapiens | place: China:Qinghai | collected 2015-08-20...
GGAGGATATAGTCCGCCTGATGATCCCGGTGTTCAGCCACAGGATAGTCCTGCGGCAGGAGATGAAGCTCCGCCGCCTGGACGTCACGACGGTGCTCCAGGACGTGGTGTCCTCGGTAACTCCGCCGGTAAGGCGCGGAATTTGAGAGGGCGCAGATGAGCAGGAACAGACTGATATACATTACGCTGACGGTGGCGTTCATGGTGTTCTCCGCAGCGTATGAGAGCCGGCTTTCGGCGGTGCTGTTCATCGCGGCGCTCTGCTATCCTGTACTGGCGGCGGTATGCGTGCTGATAAACAGCCGCATGACGGACATCGGATTTGCGGAAGGATCTATGACGGCAGGCGCGCGCCCGAGGATAGTCCGGCAGAAAGGCGAGGCCTATGACCTGTGGATATACGTCCGCAGCCGTTCGGTGTTCCCCTGCGTGCCGGTGGAATTGCAGTGCAATCTCCCGGACAGGGACATGGGGCTGTTCATGCGCAAGCGTATCTACGCCGCAGTGCCGCCCCTGGGCAGGTGCAGGATATCCGTATCCGTCATGCACCGCTACCGTGGAGCGTATACCGCAGAGATAAGCCGGGCTGCGTTCTTTGATCCGCTGCGGATAATCCGTATCAGCCGCCGGGTGGATTCCGAGGCGACGCTGATATTCCTGCCCCGGCGGCTGGACTACGGCGAGCTAATCGCGGAGGCTCCCGGCGAGGAGAGCACGGACCCGGCGCTGCTGCTGAAGGGCGAGCGCGAGGAATTCTCCCACGTCCGGGAATACGTCATCGGCGACATGATGCAGCTGGTGCACTGGAAGCTCACGGCGAAGCTGGACGAGATGATGATAAAGCAGTACGACCAGGCGACGGAGCGGCGCTCCACGATACTCTGCGACTACTGCCCCGACAGCGCGGACACGGGCATGAAGCAGGCGGATTCCGTCATTGAAACGGCGATAGCGATCGCGCTGGCGTCGGTGAAGGCAGGGGTAGACACCCGGGTGGATTTCGGCGCCGTGACGGGGGACTACCGCTGTGATATCCGCGACATGGCGGACTTTGAGAGGTTCTATGACCTGGCGGCGGTAATGCCGCTGCGATTCGATACGGTGGGAGTGCAGCAGCTTCTGGCAGACGGACAGCAGGGGGCGTCGGTGGTGTTCCTGATAACGGGGCGGCTGAGCGAGGAACTTGTCGCAATGCTGAACGCCGCCGCAGAGAACGCCCGGGGAACGGTGTTCGTGCTGGCGAACGTGAATCCGGGAGTGAATCCGGCGCTTGAGGAGAAGGCAAAGCAGCAGCACTTCGAGTATTTCCCGGTGAGGGAGAAGGAAGCATAAAAAATGGAGGGCAGACTCTCCACTTCAGACTGCCGATAAAGGCACATCTGCGTCTGTCACCGCATTATTCGCTTCGCGAAAAACGCTCCAGTTTGGCAGGCACAAACACGATGTTTGTGCTGTTGCCCCCAGCCCGACACGATGTCGGGCAACTAAGGGCAACATGCACAAAGCCTAGCCAAACTGGAGTTTCCTAGCATCTGCACCTTTCTCGACAGTCTGGGAAGATAACTTTTTCAATAAGCCCTCCATTTTTTATTCAGCGTTTCCCATGGGATAAGCTGAATAAAGCGGAGCGTAACAAAATCAGACGCGTGAGTATGCCCGTTTGAACGGGTCGATTTTGTTTTATTCAGCGTTTCCCAGCAGTATTTCCGCCGCGAACTCCGCCATGCAGGCGAAATCCGACCTGCCGGAGCGCTCCACCGGGAGCTCCATCGGCTCGCAGACTCCACGGAGCGTCGTCATGGCACGGTTCAGGGAAAGAGTCACGGTTTCCCCGGCGTCGGATGTAATGCTGACGGTGTTCATTCCGCACCTGCCGCAGGTTATCAGCTGGATACCCGCCGGACTTCCGGCAGGCAGCGCTCCGGCGTCGCCGTCTATTATCAGCCCGGCGGCACACTTCAGTTCCGGGAGGTTTCCTCCCAGGAATACCACGGCGCACTCCGGGCAGTCCACCGCCAGGACGGATTCCGCAGCCACCCACGGGATATTCCCGGACAGAGCCATTACTCCGCCTATAGAAAGGACAAATCCAGACATAAAAACGACCCCCGAATTCAGATTCCGGGGGTTATTTTGTGCTGTTGAGAGGGGATTATTCACCGCTGTCCGGCGAATACTTCTCCATTATCCTGACGGCGGTCTTTATTCCGTCCACCGCCGCGGACATGATACCCCCGGCGTAGCCGCAGCCCTCGCCGCAGGGGAACAGATTATCCGCGCACTCCGCAAATCCGGATTCGTTCCTGGGGAGCCTTACCGGGGAGCTGCTGCGCGTTTCTATCGCGGTGAGCACGCTGTCGCTGTCGGAGAAGCCGGGAATACGCCGGTCGAAGTAGCGCAGCCCGTTCTTCAGCGGCGTGCTGACATATTCCGGGAACAGCCTGTTCAGGTCCGCAGGCTCCACCCCGAGGGAATATGTCGGTTCCACCCTGCCCAGGGTGAAGCTGCTCCCACCGGCGATGAATTCCCGGGTGAGCGCCGCCGGGGCTTTCCCGGAGCGTCCCATCTGGAATGCCTGCTGCTCCAGCCGCTGAATGAATTCCGCGCCGCCCAGCGGACCGCCGCCGAAATCCTCCGGGGAAACCGATACCAGCACGGCGCTGTTGGCGTTCCTGCCGGCGCGGTCGAAGTAGCTCATGCCGTTGGTGACAACACAGCCTTTCTCGCTGGCCGATGCCACCACCTGCCCGCCGGGGCACATGCAGAAGGTGTACACGCACCGCTCCCCCACATGCTGGGAAAGCTGATACTCGCCCCGCGGCAGGGCCGGGTGCCCGGCAGCTTCGTGATACAGGCTTTTTTCGATCTCGCTCTGCAGGTGTTCGGCGCGGAATCCCACGCTGAATGGCTTGCACTCCAGCACAAAGCCGCCATCCATCAGCATCCCGAAGGTGTCCCGGGCCGAGTGGCCCACTGCAAACACCAGCGCTTCGCAGGCAAAGGTACCGCTGGTGGTAAAAATACCGGTGAGCGCGCTATTTTTCTGTTCAAAGCCGGTCAGGGCCGTGTTGAAGTGCACCTCGCCGCCCAGAGTTTCAATTTCCTTGCGGATGGAGGTGATGACCCCACGCAGCAGGTCGGTGCCCACATGGGGCTTCTGCTTCCAGGCGATCTCCTCTGGCGCACCGTGCTGCAGGAACACCTCGGTGACAAAACCGCACAGCTCATCGCCGATGCGGGTGGTCAGCTTGCCGTCCGAAAAAGTGCCGGCACCGCCCTCGCCAAATTGAATGTTCGCATTCACATCCAGCTCGCCGGTGGCAGAGAAGTGCTCCACCGCCTTTATGCGCTCGTCCAGCGCCGGGCCGCGCTCCAGCACAATGGGCCGGTAGCCCTGCCGGGCCAGCAGCAGCGCCGCGAACAGGCCCGCCGGGCCAAGGCCGCACACCACAGGCCGGTGCGCCAGCGGAAGCGTGCCATTCTGCACCGAAAGATCCACCTTTTTCTGCAGCGATGCATCGCCGCAACGGGCGGCAAACGCTGCTTCTTCGGCAGGCTCTTTCAGGGTGACAGCCACCGTGTACACCAGCTTGGGCTGACCATGGCGGGCATCCACCGAGAGCTTTGCTACGCCCAGATGCTGCACCTTTCCGCGCGGGATGCGGGCAGCATGCAGGGCTTTTTCAAATGCCTGCGGCTCTCCGGCAGAGAGCGGCAGACGGATGTTGCGAACCAGAATCATAGTATCGTGTGTTCCTTTTTTCAGTTGCTGTCGATGCGGCACTGCAGCACATAGCTGCCCAGCGCAAAGATCTTGCCGTTGGAGGGCACATACAGGCGGCAGGCGATGTTCTGCTCGCCCGTTGCCACCGAGAAGTCCTCTGCATCGATCTCAATGACCACCTGCTCCGGGGTCAGGGACGCTATGGCGGCCTTGGGCCCGCAGAGAGTCACGTTCATCAGGCGTTCGGTCTGCACCGTCAGCTGATAGGTAGGCGGCAGATTGACCACCTGCACACAGGTGTTGGGCAGGTTCATGGTCTTGGTCTCCAGAGCAGAGCAGTCAAAGCTGACTGTGATGGTGGAGATGTTATCCAGCAGATAGATGTCCGTGGGCAGGTCGATGGGCAGCTCGTAGCTCTTGTTCAGTGTAAAGGTGGAAAGGTCGATGCTGCCAATGGGCAACGTGGACAGCATATCAATCTTAGCCTCCGGGCCGGCCACCTTGAGCTGCTTGCGGCTGAGCGCGTATACCAGCACCGAATCATCAAAATCGCGCGGTGCATTGATGAAATTCACATTCACCGGCAGGGTGGCCATCTTGTACACCTGCAGGGTGACGTCCACACTGTTTTCTTCCAGCTCCGTGTACTCAAACTTGACCTCCCTGCCGCCGGAGGTGTAGAAGCGCAGCGGCGTGCTCAGTGTGACCGACTCGGTCAGCTCCCCGCTGTAGGTCACCTCTGCGGTACAGGTAACGGCCTTGTCCAGCTCACTGCTGGGGCCGGAAAGGGTGATGTTCTCCTTGGAAACATCGGTGCTGTAGAGGATATAGCCATCCGCAATGGTCAGGTAGTTGGTGGTAACGGTAACGGGCAGGGTCTTTTCCTCCACCACGTCGAACACCACGTCCACCGTGTTATCATTGCCTTCCATGGTCACGGTGACACCGTTCAGCAGGCCGTTGGCACCGCGCACCAGCAGGCGCAGGGTCTTTTCGCCGCTGTCGCGCACGCTGGAAAAATCCGGGTAGACCACAAAATCGGAAGCGGTCAGGCCGCCGATGGTGTAGCCGTCACCGGAGATCTTCAGGTTCACGGTCTTGTCCTGTGCGCTGACGATGCTCAGGCCCCGGGAGGTGTAAGCTGCGGAATCGTAGGTATAATCCACCGGCACATTGTAAATGGTGTTGGTGGTGCCGGGCTGGACGATGATCGTGACCACCATCCATGCAACGATGGCGCCCAGCACCGAAAGTGCCAGCCGGATGCGGCGGTCGTCCAGAATGTTTTTCTTATGGGCGACCGCCGGCTTTGCGCCGTTTTTCTTGTTGGGTTCGTTGTTCATTGCGCATCGTCCTCCTTCTGGCTGACCCATTTCCACAGACGGTCCAGCTGACCGCGCCAGCCGCTGACCGTCGTCTTTTCGGCAGCGGTCTCCTTGGGGATCATTTCGTCCACCAAACGGGTATACAGGGTCTGGCGGTCAAAGTGGCGGATCAGCACACCGTTTTTCGCCATGGAGATGATACCGGTCTCCTCGCTGACCACGATGGCGATGGCGTCGGAATTTTCGGCAATGCCAAGGCAGGCACGGTGGCGGGTGCCCATATCCTTGCCGAGATCCAGATTGTTGGAAAGCGGCAGCACACAGCCCGCCGCTTTGATGCGGCCATTCTCAATGATGGCGGCACCGTCGTGCAGAGGCGTGCCCTCATAGAAGATGGTGCCCAGCACCTCCAGATTGACGGCGCTGTTCACCGGCGTGCCGGTGCGCACGATCTCAGAAAGGTTCGTGTGGCGTTCCAGCACGATCAGCGCGCCGGTCTTGGTCTCCGAAAAGCGCTCGGCGGCGTCGCAGATGGCAATGATGGCACTGCGCCATGCGCCCTTGAGGCTGGGGTCGTTGTAGCGGCCCTTGACATTGAACAGCTTGGCAGCCCACTGGTCGGTCTGGCCCATGCGCTCCAGTGCACGGCGGATCTCCGGCTGGAACAGCACCACCAGGGTCAGCAGGCCCACCTGCAGCAGTGAGTTCAGCAGCCATGTGACGGTACGCATGTTCAGCGTTTCCGCCACCAGATAGACTGCCATCACCAGCAGCGCACCCTTGAACAGCTGACCGGCACGGGTGCGGTTGACAATGCCCAGCAGCTGGTAGATCAGGAAGGAAATGATGATGATATCCAGCAGATCGACCAGCTTGAAGGTCTGGAAATTTGCAATGATCGCGTTCAGAGTCATTGGTACACGCTCCCGTTTACAGTGTTTCGATCAGGGCAACGGCGTGGGCGGCAATGCCCAGCCCTTCGCCGGTAAAGCCCAGATGTTCCTCGGTGGTAGCCTTCACACTCACCGCGTCCACCGGCAGGCCGAAGGCATCGGCCAGATTCCGGCGCATGGCCGGGATGTGCGGTGCCAGCTTGGGCCGCTGACACAGCAGCGTTGCGTCGATATTTTCAATGCGGAAGCCATGCTCCTTTAAAATTTCAGCCACACGGCGGGCCAGCTTCAGGCTGTCTGCGCCGGAGTAGGCAGGGTCATTGTCCGGGAAATGCTGGCCGATATCGCCCAGCGCCGCCGCGCCCAGTACTGCATCCATCACAGCATGGGCCAGCACATCGGCGTCCGAGTGGCCCAGCAGACCCTTTTCAAAGGGCACTTCCACGCCGCCCAGGATCAGCTTGCGGCCTTCCACCAGACGGTGCACGTCATAACCATGTCCAATGCGCATTTTATGTTCCTCTTTCTGTTCCGGGCGGGGCAGGTCCTCGCGGGTGGTGATCTTCAGATTCGCGTAATCGCCCTGCGTCAGCTGCACGGGGCGCCCGGTCAGCTCGAACAGGCTGCAGTCGTCCGTGACAAGGCGGGCTTTTTCGGCGTCCAGCTCTTCCAGTGCTGCCAGATAGGCTGCGCGGTCAAAGCACTGCGGCGTCTGCACCGCATACAGGGTGCTGCGGTCAGGGGTGGCATGTACAAAGCAGCTCTCCGGCACCGTCTTGCCGCTGCCCCGCACTGCCGCCTTGATGGTATCCTTCACCGGCACAGCAGGCGCTGCGGCACCGCATCGGGCTGCAGCTTCCAGCGCAGCAGTGATGACCTGCTGGCTGACGAAAGGCCGGGCCGCGTCGTGCACAGCCACAAGCGCACCGGAAGCTGCCAGCACACCGTTTTTCGCGCTCTCTGCGCGGGTGGCACCGCCCGCCACAACGCATACAGGCTTTGCGCAGTCTGCGGCCTGCTGCTGGGCAAAGGCACGGTTGCTGCCTGCCACCAGAATGATTTCGTCCACCAGCGGACACTGCGCAAATGCGCGGATGCTGCGATGCAGCACCGTCTCCCCGCCCAGATCAAAGCTGAGCTTATCAAAACCCATGCGCGTGGAGGAGCCTGCCGCCACCAATACCGCCGATACTTTCTTTTCCAATCTCTTCACCTGCCCGATCCCTATAATAAGCCATATTTTATTATAGCGTATAACTTCTCAAACTGCAACCGATAATCTGCAGCAAAAATGCCCCTCTGCACAGGGCAGAGGGGCACAAACTTGTTCTTGATGGAATTTACTTCAGGATCGGCTCGATGGCAGCAGCCAGAGCATCTTTCTGTGCCTGTGCTTCTGCCAGATCCTTGCCCAGCGTGGTGAAGTAGGTCTTGATCTTCGGCTCGGTGCCGGAGGGACGCACCACAACGGTAGCGCCGTTTTCCAGACTGTAGATCAGCACATTTGCTGCAGGCAGGCCGGTCTCCTCGGGCTTCTTGTAGTCCGTCACCTTGACCACCTTATGACCGGCCAGCTCGGCGGGCGGTTCATCGCGCAGCTTCTGCATGATGGAAGCCATCTTCTCCATGCCGGTCAGGCCGGGGAACTCAAAGCTGTCCACCTTGTTCAGGTAGCGGCCATACTGCTTATAGATCTCTTCCAGACGCTGCTTGATGGAGGAACCGATGCTGCGGTAGTAAGCAGCCATTTCGCAGATCAGCATGGAGCCGATGACGGCATCCTTATCGCGCACATAGGGGCCGGCCAGATAGCCGTAGCTTTCCTCAAAGCCGAAGATGAAGCGGTCCACCTCACCTGCGGCTTCCAGATTTGCGATCTGGTCGCCGATCCACTTGAAGCCGGTCAGCACGCTGCGCATCTCCACGCCGTAATGTGCGGCAATGGCGTCGGCCAGCGGAGTGGACACGATGGACTTGACTGCCACCGGATCCTTGGGCATAGTGCCCTTTTCAATGCGGCCTGCGCAGATGTAGTCCAGCAGCAGAGCGCCCATTTCGTTGCCGGATACCAGCTCATAGCTGCCATCCGGGCACTTCATGGCGATGCCCACACGGTCCGCATCGGGGTCGGTAGCCAGCATCAGGTCTGCACCGGTCTTGGTGGCCAGATCCAGACCCAGCTTCAGGGCCTCAAAGATCTCGGGGTTGGGGTAGGAGCAGGTGGTGAAGTAGCCGTTGGGATACTCCTGCTCGGGCACGATGGTGATGTCGGTGATGCCCATATCGTTCAGCACGTGGGTGACCGGCACCAGACCGGAACCGTTCAGCGGGCTGTACACCAGCTTCAGGCCGGCAGTCTTGCACAGGCCCGGGCGCACCTGACGAGCCTCAATGGCGTCGTACAGAGCCTTTTTGCAGTCGTCGCCCACAAAGCGGATCAGACCCTGCTCCACGCCCTCGGCAAAGGAAATGTACTTTGCGCCGGTGAGCACGTCGGTCTTCTGGATCTCATCGTAGACGATGGCAGCAGCGTCATCGGTCATCTGGCAGCCGTCCGGGCCGTAGGCCTTGTAGCCGTTGTACTTGGCCGGGTTGTGGGATGCCGTGACCATGATACCAGCGTTGCACTGGTAGTAACGGGTAGCAAAGCTCAGGGCAGGCACGGGCATCAGGGCATCATAAATGCGCACCTTGATGCCGTTTGCAGCCAGAACGCCTGCGGCAGTCTTGGCAAAAACATCGCTCTTCAGGCGGCTGTCGTAGCTGATGGCCACGGTCTGGGTGCCCTTCTGGGTCTTGACCCAGTTTGCCAGGCCCTGCGTAGCCTGACGGACGACATAAATATTCATACGGTTGGTGCCAGCGCCCAGAACGCCGCGCAGACCAGCCGTGCCAAACTTCAGAGCCACCGCAAAGCGGTCCTTGATCTCTTCGTCATTTCCCTCGATCTTGGCCAGTTCCGGCTTCAGATCTGCGTCTTCCAGATCGGCAGCCATCCAGCGCTTATATTCATCCAAATACATCTTGCACACCTTACCTTTTGTAAATTTTTCCGCAAAAAGAAACAGGTTTAACAAAACCTACTTATAATATAAACTCTCCGCGTCCATGTGTCAATTGCGTAATCTGCAACAAGATTTGCTGCTTAAAACCGGCATATGGTACAAAAATCCAAATTATCGCCTGCAAAGTCCGGGATTATCCCGGCTGTGCCTGCATTTTCCAGCAGCTCATAGCTCTGGCCCACATCCGCCAGCACCTCCAGCCACTGCTCCAGACCCACGCTGTTTTCGCACAGGTAGCGCAGCAGCTGCATGGCCCGGGCAAAGCTGCCCTCGGGCAGACGCACCGTGCTGCGGCGCACCCGGCCATCCTGCTCGTGCCGCAGCTCCATCACCACGCCCTGTGCGGACAAAGCTCCGCAATAGACAAGGCTGTGGGCATGCTGCAGCCCCTCCAGCTCCGAATATGTATGGATATAGCGGCAGTATTCTTTGTTCATCATGGAAAAATTCTCTCCTCTCTATCGCATTGACATCTTTCCTGCCCTTTACTATAATGAATCCGGACGTATTTTTGTGTCGAAGTTTGGCATTTTTGTCCATTATTTTCCACTTTTGCCAATTCTTTTCCGTTTTATCACTCATTGGAGCGAGGGAGAGCACCATGTATTCTGTCACCCGAAGCTTTGGTCTGAAGGGCCTGAACGGCTTTGCCGTAGCGGTAGAAGCCGATGTCTCCGGCGGTCTGCCCGCATTTTCCATCGTAGGCCTGCCGGATTCCGCTGTGCGCGAAAGTGCAGACCGCGTGCGTGCCGCCATCAAGAATCTGGGGTTCAAGTTCCCGGACCGGCGCATCACCATCAATCTGGCCCCGGCCGATGTCCGCAAGACCGGCCCGGTGTATGATCTGCCCCTGCTGCTTGCGCTTCTTATTTCCAGCGGCCAGCTGGAGGCCGTCCCGTCGGATGCTGCCTTTCTGGGCGAGCTGGCGTTGGACGGCACCCTGCGGCCGGTATCCGGCGTTCTGCCCATGGCTCTGGCCGCTGCCGAATGCGGCATCCGCGCCCTGTATGTCCCCGCCGAGAACGCCGCGGAAGCTGCCGAGGCCTGCGCCGATGGAATGGCGGTCTACCCCGCCCACACAGCCCGTGAGGTGGTGGATGCGCTAAAGGGAATCTCGTCCCTGTCCCCTGCCGCCGCTGTCCCCTTTGATCCGGCAGAAGCCTGGGCACAGGTGCCGGATTTTGCGGACGTACTGGGCCAGTCTCTGGCGCGGCGGGCCATGGTCATTGCCGCTTCCGGCGGACACAACGTTTTGCTGATCGGCGCACCCGGCACCGGCAAATCCATGCTGGCAAAGCGCCTGCCCGGCATCCTGCCGCCGCTCACCCGGGAGGAAGCCGTGGAGACCACCAAGATCTACTCCATTGCGGGCCAGCTGCCGCAGGGACATGGGCTCGTCTCTGTACGCCCCTTCCGCAGCCCGCACCACTCAGCCAGTGCCGCAGCGCTGGCTGGCGGCGGTGCGCAGTTCCGGCCCGGCGAGTGCAGCCTTGCCAACTGCGGCGTGCTGTTTCTGGACGAGCTCCCGGAGTTTTCCCGCGAGAGTCTGGAAGTCCTGCGCCAGCCTTTGGAGGATGGTCAGATCACGGTCAGCCGCGCGGCAGGCAGCGCCACCTATCCCAGCCATTTCCAGCTGGTGGCAGCCATGAACCCCTGCAAATGCGGCTACTACGGTCATCCCACCCGGCAGTGCACCTGCTCACCCAGTGCCGTGCGGCAGTACCGCAGCCGGGTGTCCGGCCCGCTGCTGGACCGCATCGACCTGTGCGTAGAGATGGACCCCATCGCCTTTGACGAGCTGCACACATCGGCTCCCTCCGAGAGCAGCGCCGACCTGCGCAAACAGGTGCTTGCCGCCCGGGCCATTCAGGCAAAGCGCTATGCCGTCCCGGGTTTTGAGGGCGTGCTCTGCAACGCCCAGCTCACCGCCGGGCAGGTGCGGCGCGTCTGTCGCATGACCCCCGCCGCCGAGCGGCTGCTGCGTGCCTCCTACGACGCTTTGGGCCTTTCCGCCCGCGCCCATGACCGCATCCTTCGGGTGGCCCGCACGGTGGCCGATCTGGCAGGCAAACAGCTGCTGGATGAGGACTGTGTGCTGGAAGCCCTGCAGTACCGGGCACAGGAAAAAGTAGAAGTATAAATGCCTTTCCGTCTTTGCTTCGCAGATCCGCCTTCCCCGAAAAGGGAAGGGTTTGTGCAGCTTACCGTTACGCGCAAAAAAGCCATCTGTATCTTTCCAAATGCTCAATACGAGCAGAAGATCACAGATGGCTTTTTGTTATCGCTTTTTAGAATCTGCGCCACGTATCCGGCAGGAACAGCACCAGCATCGGGAAGATCTCCAGACGGCCGGCCAGCATGTCGAAGATCATCACCAGCTTTGCAGGGTTCGTAAAGCTGCCAAAGTTCATCATGGGGCCCACCTGCGCAAGGCCCGGGCCGATGTTGTTCAAAGTAGCTGCAATGGCTGTGAAGTTCGTCACCATATCAAAGCCATCCAGACTGATGAGCAGGAAGGATACCACGAAGATGAAGAAATACGCGCCCATAAACACATTGGTGGTGCGGATGGTCTCGTGGTTGAGCAGCTTGCCGTCCATGCGGACGGGGGCCACCACCTGCGGGTGCAGTGCCTGCTTGAGCTCCTTGCCCAAGGTCTTGCCCAGAATGAGGAGGCGGCTCACCTTGATGCCGCCGCCGGTGCTGCCTGCGCAGGCACCAATGAACATGAGCACCACCAGAATTTCTTTGGAGAGGGTGGGCCACAGGTCAAAGTCACAGCTGGAAAAGCCAGTGGTCGTGATGATGGAGCCCACCTGAAAGGCTGCCTGACGCAGCGCTTCGCCAAAGTTGTTGTAGATGCTGTAGATGTTGGCCGTGATGAGACCCACCGCTGCCAAGATCACCACAAAGTAGCCGCGCACCTCCTCGCTGATGACGCGGTTGAATTTGCGCAGCAGCAGCAGGAAGTAGGCATTGAAGTTGACGCCGAACAGGATCATGAAAATGGTCACGACCCACTGGATGTAGGGAGAAAAGCTGGTAAAGCTGTCATTCTTGAAGCCGAAGCCGCCGGTGCCCGCCGTGCCGAAGGCCGTGAGCATGGACTCAAACAGCGGCATGCCGCCCAGCATCAGGAATACCAGCTCCAGCACGGTGAGTGCAAAATAGATGCCGTACAGGATCTTTGCGGTAGACTGCACCTTGGGCACCAGCTTATCCACCTGAGGGCCGGGGCTTTCCGCCTTCATCAGGTTGACGTGGGAGCCGCCGGTCAGGGGCAGCAACGAGAGCAGGAACACCAGAACGCCCATGCCGCCGATCCAGTGGGTGAAGCTGCGCCAGAACAGGATGCCCTTGGGCAGATCCTCTACCCCGGGCAGGATGCTGGCACCGGTGGTGGTAAAGCCGGACACCGTCTCAAACAGGGCGTCCACCGGGTTCGGGATGCAGCCCGTCACCACAAACGGAACGGCACCCACGATAGAAATGACGATCCAGCTCAGCGAGGTAGCTGCAAAGCCCTCCCGCATATAGAATACCTTGCTTTGGGGCTTGATGCCGCGCAGGGCGTAGCCGATGGCGGCGCTGACTGCCGCCGTGATCAGAAACACGCCCAGCACGAACCATTCGCCGTAGAATCCGCTGGCCGCTGCGGGCAGCAGCAGCAGCGCGCCTTCGATCATCAGCACATAGCCCAGCAGACGGAAAACGATCGCATAATTCATAGTCTGCCTCCGTCAACCCTCTGCGCCCTTATCCAGAATATCGCGCAGATCATGCAGGCCATGCTCCAGCGTGACCACAATCACGTTATCGCCCACCTGGATCTGGTCGCCGCCGCGCGGGATCAGGATCTGATGGCCGCGGGTGATGCAGCACAGCAGCAGGTTCTTTTTCAGATGCAGCTGGCTCAGGGGGACACCCGTGGCAGCGCTTTCCTCGTGGACGGTAAATTCCAGCGCTTCCACGCGGTCGTCCAGAATGCGGTACAGCGTCTTGATGTTGCTGCCCGCTTCGTTCTGCAGTGCACGCACATACTGCACGATGTAATCGCAGGTCATGTACTTGGGGTAGACCACGCTGCCCAGATCCAGCCCGGCCAGAATATCGTCAAATTCCAGACGGTTGACTTTGGTCACCAGCTTGCCGTTGGAGTGCTTTTTGGCAAACAGGGTCAGCAGCACGTTCTCTTCGTCGATGTTGGTCAGGGCCACAAAAGCTTCGGTGGACTCCATGCCCTCGGACAGCAGGAATTCGCGGTTGGAGCCGTCCTCGTTCAGGATCTGTGCGCCGGGCAGCTGTTCTGCCAGCTCCATGCAGCGGGCAGGGTCGCGCTCCACGATGCGCACCCGCACATGGTTTTCCAGCAATTCCTGACTCAGGTAGAAGGCAATGGCACCGCCGCCCACGATGAAGGCGTTGCGCACCGGGCGCACCGGCAGATGGATGCGCTGGAAGAACTCGTGGGCCTTTTCCTGTGTAGCAAGGAAGGTGACCTGATCGCCGTTCTGCAGCACAAAGTTGCCGTTCGGGATGATGACGCCGCCGCTGCGCTCCACAGCACACACCAGAATATCGCTCTTCAGGCGGGTGGGGATCTCGCGGATGGCCACGCCGTCCAGCCCCTGCTCTGCGGTGAGTGCAAACTTGATCAGCCGCACACGGCCGTCTGCAAAGGTGTCGATCTTGCTTGCGCCCGGGAAGCGCAGCAGATGGGAGATCTCCTTTGCTGCAGCCATTTCCGGATTGATGATGGCCGAAATGCCGATCTGCTTTTTGATAAAGTCCAGCTCATGGCTGTAGGACGGGTTACGCACACGGGCGATTGCATGGCAGTGGCCCGCCTTTTTGGCAAACATGCAGCACAGCAGATTCAGCTCATCGGAGCCGGTCACGGCAATGAACACATCCGCATCTTCAATGCCGGCCTCTGCCAGCGTGGTGATCGAGGAACCGTTGCCCACGATACCCAGCACATCATAGCTTTCAGTCAGATGTTCCACACGCGCTTTGTTGGTGTCCACAATGGTCACATTATGGTCTTCCTCACTGAGCTGCCGCGCCAGCGCAGTGCCAACCTTGCCGCCGCCCACCAGAATGATCTTCATAACAAGTCCTTTCTCTTTCCGCGTCCCTTCTGCCGGGACAGCACAAATCCATCATAGTATAGCATATCCCCCGCCAAAGTTCCACTGTTTTCCACATTATGCAGCAAAAATGGCAAAATGACGCAAAAAAGCCCCGGGGCACAGGCCCCGGAAGCTTTTTAATCACATTTCAACGCCGTCCTTTGTCACAAGCGCATATACCAGCGGAGCTTCTTCCGGCTTTTCGGTGCCATACACAAGGCCGCTGCGGTACTCGGCTGCAGCAGCCTCAAACTTGTCTGCTGCGCCGTAGAAGGTAGCCAGACTCTCGCCCTTCTTTACGTAGTCGCCGCGCTTTTTATGCAGGGTGATACCAGCTGCAAAGTCCAGCGGGTCGCCCTTTTTCTGTCGGCCCGCACCCAGCAGCACGCTGGCAGAGCCAATTTTCTCGGCATCGTTCGCCACAATGTAACCGTCCTGCTCTGCCAGCAGCTCAAAGCTTGCCGCAGGCTGCTCAAACAGGCTGTAGTCGTCCAGCACGCGGGTATCGCCGCCCTGCGCCGCAAACATCTCCTTGCACTTTGCAAAGGCAGAACCGTCGGCGATCACCGCCTCGGCCATGGCACGGCACTGGGCAGGAGTGCCCTTATCGGCCAGCACCAGCATGTTCGCCGCCAGCTGCAGGCAGACCTCGGTCAGGTCGGCTGGGCCATGGCCCTTGAGCACATCCATGCTTTCCATGACCTCCAGACTGTTGCCGATGTTATGGCCCAGCGGGGTGTCCATATCGGTGATCATGGCGGCAACGCGGCGGCCATGGTGGGTACCGATGGAGACCATCAGCTTGGCCAGCTCAATGCTCTGGTCTACCGTCTTCATAAAAGCTCCAGTGCCGGTGGTCACATCCAACAGAATGGCGTCCGAGCCGGAAGCCAGCTTTTTGGACATGATGCTGGACGCAATGAGCGGGATGCAGCTGACGGTTGCGGTCACATCCCGCAGGGCATACATCTTTTTATCGGCAATGGCAATTCCCTCGCTCTGACCAATGACCGACAGGCCGATCTTGTTCACCTGCGCAAAGAACTCCTCCTGCGAGAGGGCGGTTCTGGTGCCGGGCACGCTCTCCATCTTATCGATGGTGCCGCCGGTATGGCCAAGGCCCCGGCCGCTCATCTTGGCGATCTTCACGCCGCAGGCTGCGACGATCGGTGCAATGACCAGCGTGGTCTTGTCACCCACGCCGCCAGTGGAGTGCTTGTCCACCTTGATGCCCGGAATGGGCGAAAGATCCACCATCACACCGCTGTGAGCCATCACATCGGTCAGCTCTGCGGTTTCTTCATCGGTCATGCCGCGCAGATAGACAGCCATCATCCATGCAGCCATCTGGTAATCAGTCACTTCTCCGCTGACATAGCCATTGACGATCTGCTCCAGCTCCTCACGGCTGTGCGTACCGCCGTCACGCTTTTTTGCAATCAGATCATAAACGCGCATCGTATCACGCTCCTCGTTTTTTCAATAGTACGACATTGTAAGATATAGTATAGCAAAATTCCAAACAAAAGCAAGTATTATTCTGTAAACTTTGCCCAATTTTAAGCCAAAAAGGGCGCAGCCGCCCGAAAAAGCAGCTGCGCCCTTGTTTTGGGATCACGAGTCGTCGTTTTAGCGGGATCCCTTGTCGTAGGGGATGCCCTCTGCCTTGGGTGCCATGCTGTTCTTGGAGGTAAATGCAAGAATGATCATGGACGCCACGAACGGCATCATGTTGTAGATGTTGCTGGACCAGTGCAGCTGTGCCAGGAAGGTGGAGTCTGCAATGTTTGCCAGACTCTTGAACACAGCAAAGAACATGGCTGCGCCAAAGATGTTGAAGGGCTTCCACTGGCCAAAGATCATAACAGCCATAGCCAGGAAGCCTGCACCGGCCACGCCCACCTCAAAGTTCCAGGTCTGCACCGGGGGCACGATGTAGGCCATGCCGCCGATCGCACCCAGTGCACCGGAAATGACAACACCGGCATAGCGCATCTTGTAGACATTGATGCCCACAGAGTCCGCTGCCTGCGGATGCTCGCCGCAGGCACGCAGACGCAGGCCAAAGCGGGTCTTGTACAGCACCACATAGCTGATGATCAGCAGAATGATGCCCAGCGGCACAAAAATGCTCAGCTCCAGCCCGCCGATGCTGAACAGGAAGGGCTTGTTGGTGTAGTTCAGCTTTGCACTGCCGCTATCGCTGAAATACTTGGCAATGACCACCGCGATGGCCGTGGCCAGCAGGTTCAGGGCCGTGCCGCCGATGGTCTGATCCGCCTTCAGGTTGATGGAAGCAAAGGCCAGCAGCAGACTGTACACCATACCGGCCAGTGCCGCCACCAGAACAGAGATCAGCACCACGAGGAAGACCGGCATCCCGGCAGGCAGCAAGGTCAGGGTGAGAACACCCGCCACACCGCCAATGACCATGATGCCCTCCAGTGCGATGTTGATGATGCCGGAGTGCTCACTGAACATACCGCCCAGTGCCACCAGCATCAGAACGATGCCATACAGCAGCGTATATTTGATCAGAAGCAGCATATCACTTGCCCTCCTTTTCGGTTGCAGGTTTTGCAGGAGCAGCAGGCTCTGCGTTCACATTGGTCTTGTCGGCATTCTTGAACAGCAGTGCGTGGATCCTGCCGCGGAACAGCATGGAGAATGCGCACAGATAGATGATGATGCCGCTGATCAGATCCGAGATCTCAGTGGGGTAATACTTGGTGGAAAGGAAGGAACCGCCCACCGAGATATGGGAAATGAAGATGGCCGAGAAGATGGTGCCGATGGGGTTGGAGCTTGCCAGCAGTGCAACGGAAATGCCGTTGAAGCCCATCGTCGGCAGGCTGGTGGAGTTCAGCGGGTTCCACTGGGACACATTGGAAAGGTAGTACAGACCCGCACCAAAACCGGCCAGTGCACCGGCAATGGCCATGGAGAGGATGATGTTCTTCTTCTCGTTGATGCCGGCGTAGCGGGCAGCGCTCTTGTTCAGGCCGACTGCCTTGAGCTCGTAGCCGAAGGTGGTCTTGTTCAGCACCACCCAGATCAGAACTGCCACCGCTGCCGCCAGAAAGATGGCGATGGTGGTGCTGTTGGTCTGGAACAGCTTGTTCAGGCCAAAGTCCGGGATGATGGACTGGGCGTAATCGGCGTTCTTGCTCAGGTTCATGGTACGGGTGTTGCGCACATCGTACATAGGGCCGGTGCCGTTCTGGTAAATGAGCTCATTGACCAGATACAGGCCGATCCAGTTGAACATGATGGAGGTAATGACCTCGTTGATGTTGAAGTAGGCCTTGAAGAAGCCGGGGATCGCACCCCAGAGACCGCCCAGAATGGTGGCGGCGATCAGGCAGACGAACCATGGCAGCTTGAGCATGATGGCGCAGTACAGAGCGCCGTAAGCGCCCAGCGTGTACTGACCCGCCGCACCGATGTTGAACAGGCCGGTCTTGAAGGCAAACGCCACGGACAGACCGGTCATAATAAGGGGAGCCGCATTTGCCAGCTCCTTGCCGACGCCATAGGGTGCGTCATGGAAGCCGCCCTTCAGGATGCGCACAAAGCCGTCGCCCCATGCGTGCGCCGGGTTGATGGCCAGCAGCACCAGAAAACCGACCACAAGGCCGATCAGGATGCACAGCAGAGCAGCCAGCACACTGGTGACGGAGCTGTTCAGACTGCTGTGGGAAAGTTTTTTCTTGTTCATGTGTTATTTGCTCTCCTTTCCCTGCTTGCGTGCGCCTGCCATATACAGGCCCAGCTCCTGCACGGTGGTGGTCTTGGGGTCAAATTCGCCCACGACCTCGCCCTCGTACATCACAAGGATGCGGTCGGACAGGTTCATCACCTCGTCCAGCTCCAGACTGACCAGCAGCACCGCCGTGCCCTTATCGCGCTCGGCCACGATCTGGCGGTGGATGTATTCAATTGCACCGACGTCCAGACCGCGGGTGGGCTGGACTGCCACCAAGAGCTTCGGATCCTTATCGATCTCGCGGGCAATGATGGCCTTCTGCTGGTTGCCGCCGGACATGCTGCGCACGGTGGTCAGGCTGCCCTGACCGCTGCGCACATCATACTGCGCGATCAGCTTATCGGAGTATTCGCGCACCTTATCGCTGCGGATAAAGCCGCCCTTCTGGAACTCCGGCTGCCAGTAACGCTGCAGCACCATGTTGTTTTCCAGACTGTAGTCCAGCACCAGACCGTGCTTGTGACGATCCTCCGGGATGTGGCTCATGCCGTCCTTGGAGCGCTGACGGATGGTCTCATTGGTGATGTCCTTGCCGTCCAGCATGATCTTGCCGCTGCTGATCTTTTCCAGACCGGTCAGGCCGTAGACGAACTCGGTCTGGCCGTTGCCCTCGATGCCTGCAAGGCAGACGATCTCGCCCGCGTGTACCTGAAAAGAGACATCCCGGACCGCGTCCTTCTTGTGCTGGGCATTGTGCATGGTGACGTTTTTCACATCCAGCACCACCCTGCCGGGGTCTGCAGGCTTTTTGTCCACCTGCAGCTGCACATCGCGGCCCACCATCATGCGGGAAAGCTCTTCCTTGGTGGTATCCTTGATGTCCACGGTGCCCATGCACTTGCCCTTGCGCAGAACTGTGCAGCGGTCTGCCACAGCCATGATCTCGTTGAGCTTGTGGGTAATGAACAGGATGGACTTGCCCTCCTTCTTGAACCCGCGCATGATCTCCATCAGTTCGTCGATCTCCTGCGGGGTCAGCACTGCCGTGGGCTCGTCGAAGATCAGGATCTCGTTGTCGCGGTACAGCATCTTCAGGATCTCAACGCGCTGCTGCATACCAACAGAGATATCGCTGATCAGTGCATCCGGGTCCACGCGCAGGCCGTACTTTTCGCTCAGGGCCATTACCTTTTTGCGTGCCTCAGCCTTCTGCAAAAAGCCCATCTTGTTGGGCTCCACGCCCAGAATGATGTTGTCCAGCACGCTGAAGCATTCTACCAGCTTGAAGTGCTGGTGCACCATGCCGATGCCCAGTGCATTTGCATCATTGGGGTTGCGGATGGCAACCTCCTTGCCGTTTTTACGGATCTGACCAGCTTCCGGCTGGTACAGGCCAAACAGCACGCTCATCAGCGTACTTTTGCCGGCGCCGTTCTCACCCAGCAGGGCATGTACCTCGCCTTTGCGCAGCTGCAGGGTGATATCGTCGTTTGCCTTGATTCCAGGGAACTCCTTGGTAATGTGGAGCATTTCGATCACAAAATCCTCTGCCAATCTGCTCACTCTCCTTTCGTGTCGTTTCGACACAGATACTTCTTTAGTATTCATTATACCTGATTTGCGGCAATTTGCACATGTCTTTTTTGCTTTTTGGCAGAAAGCGCAGATAATAGTATTACTTTTGTGTCCTTTTCACGAAGAGTCCGCTGCATTCTTTCCGCATTACGCCAATAGCTGACAGAAAAAGCGGGGCACCCCGCTACAGGATGCCCCGCTTTAAAAAGACCTATCGATCGTCCGCAGGCAGGCCTGCCGGACAATAACTTACTGGATGTAGTTGACAGTGGTGAACTCGCTGACGGTGGGCTTGGTAGCGTCGTCGGAGCTGTTATCAACAGTGATCTCGCCGCTCTTGATCTTGCCCTTGACTTCCTCGTACTCGTCGGTGGTGAAGGACTCGAAGTTCCAGCTGTCTGCATCGGTGGGCAGGCCGATATAATCGCCGTCCTCCAGACCGAAGTTGCCATTGGAACCTGCGATGTCGCCCCAGCTGCCGGCCTCGATATCAGCCAGAGCAGTGTTGACAGCCTCGGACAGGCCCTTCATAGCGGAGGTGATGAACGGGTTGTAAGCGTAGGTGCCATCTGCAACGCCGTTTGCACCGATGTAGTTCTGGTCAACGTCAACGCCGATGACGTAGCCGTTGTTCTTCAGAGCAGCCTCAACAGCGGAGGTATAGATGCCGCCGCCGCAGGCAAAGACGACCTGAGTGCCGTTGGAGTACCAGCCCTCCATACGGGAGGTGATGTTTGCATCGCCGTAGAACTGGCCACCGTAGAAGTAGTTGATCTCGATGTTCTGGCCCAGCTCAGCAGCAGCGGCGTCAGCGCCCTGCACGAAGCCGTAACCGTAACGGATAACAGCGGGAACAGCCATGCCGCCCAGGAAGCCCAGCTTGGTCTTGCCGTCCTTTGTAATGGCGTAGCCTGCCAGATAGCCTGCCTGCTCCTCCTTGAAGGTGATGCAGTAGCAGTTGGCGGGGATGGCGTCGGTGCCGATATCGCCCTGAGTCACATCGATGGCGATGAACTTGACATCGGGATACTGGTCAGCAGCCCATGCCAGAGAAGCGCCGTACAGGTAGCCGACACAGACGATCACATCAGCGCCGTCGTTGACAGCCTGACGGATCATGGTCTCGCGGTCCTCATCGGAAGCGTCAGCCTCGGGGATGTAGTACTGGCAGTCATCGCCCATGTAGCCGGAAACAGCAGTCCAGCATGCCTGGTTGAAGCTCTCATCATCGATCGTGCCGGTATCGCAGGTCAGAGCGACCTTGACGATCTTCTCACCGCCCTCAGCAGCAGAGGAAGCGGTAGAAGCAGCAGCGGAAGAAGCGGTGCTGGTAGAAGAAGCGGAAGAACCACCGCAGGCGGTCAGAGCAGCGGCAGCGGCAGCGGCACCAGCCACAGCCAGGAAATTACGACGAGAAATCATCATAATCAAACTCTCCTTTATTTTTAATAAAAATTGCGTCAAATAAATAAAATGCGCAGAACTGCACATTTACTGGCTCAAGTATAACGACAAGCCGTGTCAGATGCAAGCAAATTCCGATTACAAAATCTTTACAATAATTTTGTAAGTTTTTATTAAAAGTAGTATTTATGCACAAATTTGCCGTAGTTCCGGCCATTTTTCGTGCACCCTCTGTGTTTTGCCGCACAATGCACGTATTGCCGTTACTTTATTGTCCTGCAGTGCACCTCTGCGTTTTTATCCCGTCACTTCACGGCACGGTTGCCCGCCACATTGGAGGGGCCAAAGCCGAAGGGCAGCAGTTCGTCCATGCTGCGCTCGATAAAGTCTTCCGGCGTCTTTGCCATGATAACGTTCAGTTCCGGCCCACCGAATTCAAACAAAGCCTGACGGCACACCCCGCAGGGGGAAGTGATCTGCTCGTTCACCTCACCGCGGCGGCTGCCCACCACAGCAATGTCGGTGAACTCGGTCACGCCCTCGGCCACCGCCTTGAACAGAGCCGTGCGCTCGGCACAGCTGGTAGGGGTAAAGGCAGCGTTCTCCACGTTGCAGCCGGTAAAAATACGGCCGTCTCTGGCGCGCAGGGCAGCACCCACCATAAAATCGCTGTAGGGCACATAGGCTTTTTCCCGTGCAGCCAGTGCCATGCGGATGAGCTCCTTCTTTTCCTCCAAAGTCAGATTGGTCATATCCGTCACTCCTTTTTGGGTTTTCAGGGGGTGAAAACAGCGCGGCAAGCCCTTTTGCAGGCAAACCGCGCTGAAACGCGTTTTTAACGCTTAGTATTCTGCGCCCAGTGCTACCTTCATCATGTCGGTAAAGCTCTTCTGGCGCTGCTCGGCCGTGGTGACCTCCGGCGAGACAAAGCTGTCGGAAATGGTCAGCAGACAGGCAGCATTCTTGCCCAGCACCTGTGCATTGGCAAACAGAGCAAAGCTCTCCATCTCCACGCACAGGCATCCGCGCTCATCGCGCAGCTTTTCCCAGTAGGTGGGCTTCGCATCGGAGGGCTGACGGTAGAACACATCCGAAGAGTGGATGTTGCCCTCGATGAGGGGGATGCCCTGCTTTGCGGCAGATGCGCGCAGCTTGTCGTTCAGGCTCTGGCTGGGCAGCGTGATGTCCCCTTCAAAGCCGCTCTGCACACGGGCATAGTTGCTCTCACTCACAGCACCGGCGGCCAGCACGGTGTCAAACAGTCTGGCCTTGTCGGTATAGCTGCCGGCAGAGCCAATGCGGACGATGTTCTCTACATCGTAGAACTTGAACAGCTCATAGGAATAAATGCCAATGGATGGCATGCCCATGCCGCTGCCCATCACGCTGATGGGACGGCCCTCGTAGGTGCCGGTAAAGCCCAGCATCCCGCGCACGCCGGTCACCTGACGGACATCCTTGAGGAAGGTGTCCGCAATGAATTTTGCGCGCAGAGGATCGCCCGGCATCAGGACGGTCTTTGCAAAATCGCCTTTTTCAGCACTGATGTGAGGGGTAGACATAAGATCATCTCTCCTTTTCTGTTACATAATACAGCAGATGGGCCTTCTCCGGAGAAAAAGCCCTCTGCAAACTTACCTATACTTTCTGCGGTTGAACACATTCTGCGGCGCGATGTAGCTGCCGTTGCGGCGGATCTCAAAGTGGCAGTGGTTGCCGCTGGAGCGTCCGGTGCTGCCCACATAGCCGATCAGCTGGCCCTGCTTGACCGACTGACCAGAGTGCACCGCCAGCGACAGACAGTGCGCATACACCGTGGTGTAGCCGCTGCCGTGGCTGATGATGACGGAGTAGCCGTAGCCTGTGCCGGCACCAGCCTTATTGTAGCCCGCCTTGGTTACAGTGCCGCCTGCCGATGCGTAGATGGGCGTACCCGCTGCAGCGCAGATATCCACGCCCTTGTGGCCGCTGCCGTACCAGCGCGAGCAGTAGCGGTAGCCGGGCACCGGCCAGATGAACTGACCGCTGCCGGTGATATAGGTGGTGCTGTTGGTCACCTTCTTGGTGCCCTTCACGATCTTTTCGGTGACAGGCTCCTGCACCACTTCCGTGCTCAGGATCTTCTGGGAAAGCTGGATGCCATCGGTGTTATAAACACGCTGCGCCGTGATCTGGCGCAGGCCGTTCACACCGTTCTGCACCGTTTTCTTGGTGCCCACCGTGTACTCGTTGGAGGTAGTGGTCTCGGTGGAGTAGGGGATCTCTTCCTGCCATGTTTCCACCTTGGTGATGCGCACTTCCAGCATGGCTTCCTGCTTGGTGACGATCAGTTCATCCCCTGCCTGAATGTTGGAGTTTTCATTTAACTGTGCGCCTTTGAAGCTGGGGTTCAGCTCACACAGCTCCCGGAAGGTCAGATCGTTTTTCTGGGCAATACTCCACAGCGTATCGCCCATCTGCACAGTATAGATCTTTTCCTGCTGCTGCACACCGGAAAGCTGCTGCTCCACATCTGTTTCGTTCTGGAAGCTGTCGTTGAAGTAGATACCGTTTTCCAGCGTAACTTCCTTATTGAAGCCCACGGTCATGTTGGAATTTTCGGGGTCTTCATAGGGTTCCAGCAGACTGCTCAGGTAGCTTTGCAATGCCGTGCCGTCATTGCACACGGCGGTCAGCTCGCCGTCCAGATACAGGGCTGTGCCCTCGCTGATCTGGTCGCTGGCGCTCTTCAGGATGGCGTCTGCCATTTCGTTTTCATCCAGAGTCTTATGGGCCACAGTAACGGTGTAGGTAGGTTCCACGGTCCACTCTGTGTGGTCGGTACCGGCGTAATTGATACGTTCCTGTACTGCCTCACGGGCGGAGTTGAACACGTCCTCGTTGGCCACATAGCCCACGGTCTGGCCGTTCACCTGCACTTCCAGCGCGTAGGGCTGACGGATGGTATTGTTGAACACGGTCACCATGACTGCCAGTGCACACACCGGCAGCACATACATGGCCATCCGCGGCAGAGTCCTGATATTGCGGCGCACGCCGCTTGTCAGATAATGTACACTTTCGCGGCAGGCTACGGCAAAGCCTTTTTCTTTGCGCACCCGACGGGCGTGGACCAGCAAGGAGCCGCAGCCCCGGAAGAACAGCCAGACGGGCCCGAACAGGTCCCGGAGCATCTGTGCAGCGCCCGGGAATGCGATGGCTGCCGTATTCCTCAACAATGCCGCAGCAGAGTGCCACAGCCACAGCCAGCTGCTGCGCAGGCCGCGTCCGGCGCGGACGAATACATACTCGGTGGAGTAGCCCAGTGCATACAGCGCCTCGCCAATAACCGGAACGGCAGCGTTCTGGGCGATCTTTCTGCTGAAATTACTTACACGATTCTGCGTTTTACGGCGCAGCCGATGCCGGTGCAAAAGCCCCATGCACTGCAGCTGTGCCCAAAGGGAGCGCAGCTTCTGTCCCCACTTGGGCTTTGCCGGTGAGGCAGGCTGCTGCTCCTTTGTTTTATCTTCGATCAAAAGGTCTTTCTCCTTCCTTGCCGCCAGTGCACACAGCGGTGCGGGGGTAAGACGGCGGCGGTCTGAAACGTGCGCAGCCTTTTCCAGCGGCTCCGCGCACGCAGTTATCTTATTTTATTATACACCCTGTCGGCATTGAAACAAGCATTGTCACAAAATTTGGCAGGTTCTTTCACTTACTTTTCACCAAAAAGCTGTTTCATGTCCTGCGGCAGGGGGCTTTCCACCGTGACCACCGTGCTGTGCTCACGCACCGGCACCTGTACACGGATGCCGTCCGGCTGTCCGGCATATACCGGTACCTGAAAGCTCTGCCTTGCGCAGTGCAGTGCCTGACGGCCAATGCGTGCTCTGCTTCCGCCGTAAAGATCATCCCCCGCCAGCGGGTGTCCGATGGACGCAAAATGCACCCGGATCTGGTGCGTGCGGCCGGTCACCGGCACGCAGGCGGCAAGGCTCAGGCCGTTTTCTGCCTTTAATATGGTATACTCGGTGCGGCTGGGCTTGCCATCCGGGGTCACACACCGCCCGATAATGCTCTCGGCCTGACGGCCAATGGGCGCATCGATCACGCCCGGGCCCAGCGGCAGCTCTCCCTCCACAACGGCATAGTAGAGTTTTTCCACATTCCGGGCCAGCAGCGGCGCAGCGTAGGCATGCTTCGCAGCCAGAACAAGGCCGCTGGTGTCCTTATCGATGCGGTTCACCGGGCGGAACACCGGGCTGATGCCCTGCTGCGCGGCCCATGCCGCATAACCGTTGGCAAGGGTATCGCAGGGGTAATTCAGAGTGGGGTGCACGGCCAGATGAGGCGGCTTTTCCAGCACCACCGCAAACGCATCCTCATAGACCACCTTTACCGGGATCTCCGGCTGCGGGGCCACGCCGTCTCCCTCCGGCGGCAGCTCAAAGGACACCACCTGCCCCGGGTAGACCCGGCGGTTGGCAAGGACAGGATTCCCTTCTGCAAAGAAGCCGCTGCCCCGGAATTTGACTGCACGGGCAAGCTCGGTGGAGACGGCACACTGGCGCAGAAAATTGCGCACAAGCACGCCGTCCTGCGTCTGCGGCGTCTGCGGCACGGTAAATTCCAGCTGTATATGCCCCACCCCCTGTGCAAAAAATATATGAACATTATACCAAAAAACGCTTCTACTTGCAAATCCTGCTTTTTTATGGTATTATGAGGAGCGGAAAACGAGTGGAACATACGGCGGCGGGGCGGCTTTGACCGCTCTGAGGAAAGTCCGGGCCTCACAGAGCACGGTAACTGCTAACGGCAGCCGAGGGTGACCTTAGGGAAAGTGCAACAGAAAACAAACCGCCGCAGCAATGCGGTAAGGATGAAACGGCGAGGTAAGAGCTCACCAGCGCATGGGTGACCATGCGGCTTTGTAAACCCTACCGGAAGCAACGCCTATATGGGACGTACAGCGCTGCTCGCGTGTCCCGAAGGCGGCACGAACCTGTCAGCAATGGCAGGTCTAGACAGATCGTCGTTTAATACAGAACCCGGCTTACGGTCTATCTCGTTTTCCATTTCTCAGTCTTTGCTTCCCGCACATTTTTGTGTGGGATTTTTTATTTTTTGTCTTGCCTGCTTTCTCCGTCGGGCAGTACGAGACGGAGCGGGCGATGCTGTTTTGTTTTTGTCATTGTTCTTTTACTTCCCGTTTGGGTCTGTTTGTGGTATACTATGTGCACTGCAGGAAATTGCAGTCAACTAAGAAAGACAGGATGTGAAAACCTCCGATGAAAGATGGTTTTTTGAAAGCAGCCGCCCTTTCTCCCGCACTGCGGGTGGCCGACTGCGCCTATAACGTCCGGCAGATCACCGAGGCTCTGCGCAAAGCCGCAGCCCGCGGCGTGAAGCTGGCCGTGTTCCCCGAGTTCTGCCTGACCGGCTATACCTGCGGCGACCTGTTTCTGCAGCGTACTCTGCAGACCGGCGCGCTGGACGCTTTGAGCGCCCTGCTGGCTGAAACGCAGGAGCTGGACGTGGTGGCTCTGGTCGGCCTGCCGCTGCTGGTGCACGGCAAGCTGTACAACTGCGCCGCCGTGCTGTGCCATGGCAGGATCCTGGGCCTTGTGCCCAAGACCTATCTGCCCAACTACGGCGAGTTCTACGAAAAGCGCCAGTTCACCCCGGGCAGCACCGAGGTGGAGCTGACGGAGGTGTGCGGTCAGCAGGTGCCCTTTGGCACCTCCCTGCTGTTCCGCTGCCGCCAGATGCCCAGCTTTGTGCTGGGTGTGGAGATCTGCGAAGATCTGTGGAGCGCCCTGCCGCCCTCCACCTTCCATGCGCTGGCCGGTGCGACCGTGATCGCAAATCTTTCCGCCAGCGATGAGACCGTTGGCAAGGCCGAGTACCGCCGGGCGCTGGTGTCCAACCAGTCTGCCCGCCTGCTGTGCGGCTACCTTTATGCTTCCGCCGGGCACGGTGAGAGCACGCAGGACATGGTGTTTGCCGGACATGACCTCATTGCCGAGAACGGCACTATCCTCTCTGAGAACGCCCCCTTTGACGGCGGCTGTGCCGAGACCGAGATCGACTGCCAGCGCATGGAAGCCGAGCGTGCCCGCAACACCAGCTTTGAGCCGGCCGGTGAGGGCTACCAGACCGTGGAGTTCGATCTGGAGCCGGCGGAGACCGTGCTGACCCGCTGGATCGATCCTGCGCCCTTTGTGCCCGGCGACCCCAAGCGCCGCGCTGAACGCTGTGAGCTTATTTTGAAGATGCAGGCGGACGGCCTTGCCAAGCGGCTGGATCATGCCCACGCCAAAACGGCGGTCATCGGCATTTCCGGCGGGTTGGACAGCTGTCTTGCGCTGCTGGTTGCCGTGCGTGCCATGAAGCAGCTGGGCCGCCCCGCCCGGGATGTGCTGGCTGTGACCATGCCCTGCTTCGGCACCACGAAGCGCACCCGCAGCAATGCAGAGATCCTGTGCGATGAGCTGCAGGTCTCCTTTAAGGAGATCGATATCGCCAACACCGTGCACAGCCATTTTGCGGACATCGGTCAGGATGAGAGCGTGCTGGACGTCACCTTTGAAAACGGACAGGCCCGCGTGCGCACGCTGGAGCTGATGGACACCGCCAACCGCACCGGCGGTCTCGTGGTGGGCACCGGTGACCTTTCGGAGCTGGCGCTGGGCTGGGCCACCTACAACGGCGACCACATGAGCATGTACGGCGTCAACGCCGGTGTGCCCAAAACGCTGGTGCGCCACCTTGTGCGCTACGAAGCCGACATTGCCGCCACCGATGCCCTGCGCACGGTGCTGCTGGATATTCTGGATACCCCTGTCTCCCCGGAGCTGCTGCCCGCCAAGGACGGCGAGATCGCACAGAAGACCGAGAACCTTGTGGGGCCCTATGAGCTGCACGATTTCTACCTGTATCAGGTGCTGCGCTTCGGCTTTGGCCCGGCCAAGATCTTCCGGCTGGCAAAGGCTGCATTCGCAGGCCGTCCGGAGTACCCGGACAGTGTGCTGTACAAGTGGCTGCGCAACTTCTACTGGCGGTTCTTTGCCCAGCAGTTCAAGCGCAGCTGCCTGCCCGACGGCCCCAAGGTGGGCAGCGTGACCCTTTCGCCCCGCGGCGACTGGCGGATGCCCAGCGATGCCTGTGCTGCACTGTGGCTGGCTGAGCTGGAACAATTACAGGTCAAGGATTAACGCATGAAAAACAAAAAGCTGCTTACCAATCTTCTGTTTGCCGTGGTCATTCTGGCCATTGCCGCTGTGCTGCTGGTGGTACGCCGCGTGCACGCTTCCGGCTCCGGACTGCGGGCCGAGCTGATCTACGGCGATAACAACACCACCATGAACCTGCCGCTGGACGTGGATGAGACCTATGATGTGGACACCGGTTATTATACCGTCCACATTCAGATCAAGGACGGTGCAGCCCGGTTCGTGGATTCGCCCTGCCCGGATCATATCTGTGAAGGCTTCGGCTGGCTTTCCAACGAGGATCAGACTGCCACCTGCCTTCCCGCCCGTGCAGTGCTGACCATTGTACCTGTTTCCTGACAAAAAGGAGTGGTTTTGAATGATGGATGAAAACGATCGTTCCCACGAAGACCGCCGTTCTCTGCGGCACATCAGCCGCAAGGAAGGCTCCGAGGATACTGCGCCCATTGAGGTGGACAGCTCGGCGTTCTTTTCCGAGACTCCTCCGGAACCGCCGCAGACCCCGCCGCCCAAGCGTCCTTCTGCCCAGAAGCCCACGCACAAGCATCACGATGCACCGGTACCGCCGCAGGCGCATCCGCCCGTGGACGGAGCCGTGGCAGCACCTTCCAAATGGGGGAATATTTTGCTGATCTTACAAGGCCTTTTAAGTGTTCTGGCTCTGGTGCAGCTGTGGCGCACCCAGATGCTTCCGGTTCTGTATCTGGTCATTCTGGCCGCGCTGCTGGCGCTGCTGTGGCTGCTGGTAAAGCGCTGTCAGGAGTACAACGTTCCCGGCAAGGTGGCCCGGGTGTTCTCGGTGTTCCTGTGCGCCGCCATGGCGCTGGGCTGCTTCTGGGCTCAGCAGGGCCTTTCCGCTCTGGGCAGCATGACCTCCGGCCTGCTCACCGGTGCCGAGGCCAATAAGATCACCAAAGAGCCCTTTGTGATCTACCTCAGCGGTGTGGATACCCGCGGCGAGCTGACGGAAAATGCCCGCAGCGATGTGAACATCCTTGCTGCCGTGAATCCTGTCACCAAGCGGGTGGCCCTCGTCAATACGCCCCGTGACTATTACGTAGATCTTGCCGGTACCAGCAGCAAGGACAAGCTGACCCATGCCGGTCTGTACGGCGTGGAGACCAGCATGGAAACGCTGGGCAACCTGTACGGCGTCAACGTGGATCATTACATCCGTATCAACTTTGCAGGCTTCATCAGCATCATCGATGCGCTGGGCGGTGTGGATGTCTACTCCGATCAGGCGTTCACCTCGGTGGGCAGCCCCGGATACTACGATCCCACCACCTTTGTAGAGGGCTGGAACCATCTGGACGGTAAGTCCGCACTGGCCTTTGCCCGCGAACGCCACGCCTTTGCGTCCGGCGATATCCAGCGCGGCATCAACCAGATGAAGGTGATCGATGCCATGCTGAACAAGATCAAGTCCCCTGCCCTGCTGATGGGCTTTTCCAAGATCATGGATGCCGCCTCCGACTGCTTTGTGACCAGCTTTTCACAGGATCAGATCAGTGCGCTGGTGCGGATGCAGCTGAGCGACTTTGCCGAGTGGGATATTGAAAGCTATACCGTCACCGGCACAAGCTCCAGCAGCACCAAATGCTACTCCGCCAAGGGACAGAAGCTCTACGTCATGAAGCCGGACGATTCTTCTGTAAGCAAGGCCAGGGAAATGATCGCATCCGTGCTGGGCGGTGAGGGCACCGTTGCCGACACCACCCAGAAACCGGAAAAGACCGAGGTGTTCACCCCCACCACCGACCCGAACGCCGCTGTTTCGGAGGTGCCTGCCGAGAGCGTTCCCGAGGAAGTGCCCGCCGAGAGCGTGCCGGAAGAGACTGTCCCGGCCGACCAGCCTGCAGATGCAGAGCAGCCTGCCGACACCCAGACGCCGGAGCCGGAAGCTCCCGCCGAGGGTGAGACTGGCGGCGGTGATACGGCTGGGGAAGCCCCGTCTATCTCCCTGCCCACGCAGGAAGAGGTGGAACAGGCTGCATCGTCCATCTACAATGCGGCTTCCTCCATCTGGGATGTCATTCAGGATGCTGCTTCGCAGCAGAACGACGCAGCCTGACGATTTGAAATCTCCTCTGCGCAAGCTCCGGACTCTATAGCGGAAATATTATTTTATTTGCAAAACAGGAAACGACTGCGGTCATTTCCTGTTTTGCTTTTTCACCAGAAAGGCCGTGCCGATAAACCGCATAAAAATGCCGCCTGCATCTTGAACCAATACAGGCGGCTTTCTTATTTTATAAAATCATTACGCTTTGATCTCATTCCAGACGCTCTTGCCATCCAGACTGGAAGCATCCACATCCAGATACTCGCAGATGGTCCGGGCGATGGTGCCAAAGCACAGACGGGTGCCAAGGTCAACGCCGGGCTTCACGCCCTTGCCGCAGATCAGGTACGGCACATACTCGCGGGTGTGGTCGGTGGTCTTGGTATAGGACGGGTCGCAGCCATGGTCAGCCGTCACCATCAGGAGATCGCCCTCCCGCATCCCGGGGATGAAGTCTGCCACGAACCTGTCGAACTCCGTAGCAGCGGCGGCATAGCCCGCCACATCACGGCGATGGCCGTAGAGCATATCGAAGTCCACCAGATTTACAAAGGCAAGGCCCTCAAAGTCGCGGGTCTGCAGTGCCTTGGTGAAGGCGATGCCGTTGGTATTGCCGGTGGTCTTGATCTTCTCGGTCACGCCCTCGCCGTCAAAGATATCGAAGATCTTGCCCACGGCGATGACATCCCTGCCCGCGTCCTTCAGCAGATCCAGCATGGTGGCGCGGGGCGGCTTCAGGCTCAGATCGTGGCGGTTGGTGGTGCGGTAGAAGGTGTCGGCAGTATGGCCCAGGAAGGGACGTGCGATCACGCGGCCCACGCCGTACTCGCCCTTGAGCATTTCGCGGGCGATCTCGCAGTAGCGGTAAAGCTCATGCACCGGCACCAGTTCTTCGTTGGCAGCCACCTGAAATACGCTGTCGGCACTGGTGTAGACGATAAGGGCATTTTCTTTCATGGCCTGCTCACCGTAATCCTTCAGCACCTGCGTGCCGGAATAGGGCTTGTTGCACAGCACCTTGTGGCCGGTCTTTTCCTCAAACTCGTGGATGAGCGCCTCCGGGAAGCCCTCCGGGAAGGTGGGCAGCGGTTTGGGGCTGACAACGCCCGCGATCTCCCAGTGGCCGATGGTGGTATCCTTGCCCATGCTCTGCTCCTGCAGGCGGGCATAGGAGCCGATGGGTGCATCGGTCTTTTCGCCTGCCGTGACGCCATCGATGTTGAACATGCCCAGTCTGCGCAGATTGGGGCAGTTGAAGTTGGGGTGCTTTGCAATGGCCCCCAGGGTATTGGTGCCTTCGTCGCCAAAGGCGGCGGCATCCGGCTCTGCACCGATTCCAAAGCTGTCAAGGACGATCAGAAAAACACGCTTCTCCATATCGTTTTTTCTCCATTTCCTCCGGAGCATACCCCGGATAAGTGATACTATCTTTACTTATCATTATAAGCAAATCCCGCACCGGATGCAAGCTTTTTCGCCCTCTCGCAAATATCCGTCATTTTCACCAAAATGTTCGTCATTTTGTTCACGAATCGACCGGGCGTTTTTTCATTTTTGAGCGTAAATACGTCATTTCGCAGCAAAGATTTCTTGACCGCCTAAAAAATTCAGCCGCAGCGCAAAGTTTTCCTTGCTCTATTGTATCCCAGCGGATATAATAATAGGTGGAGAAGTTTTGAACCACAGGATTTTTCCGCTTTTGTACCACAGCACGGGATTTTTCCCGTTGGCCGCGCGCAGCTGTCTGTATGACAGCGGACAGCCTGCCGCAAAATAGAGAATGTGAAGTAGTAGTTGGAGGTAGTAAAAGTATATGAGAAAAACAAAGATCATCTGCACTCTGGGCCCGTCCACGGATCAGGAAGGCGTTCTGCGCGAGCTGGTCGCCAACGGCATGAATGTTGCCCGTTTTAATTTTTCCCACGGCTCTCACGAGGAGCATCTGGGCCGCTTTGAAAAGCTGAAGGCCATCCGTGAAGAGCTGGGCAAGCCGGTCGCTGCCCTGCTGGACACCAAGGGCCCCGAGATCCGCCTGAAGGACTTCAAGAACGGCACCGAAATGCTGGAAGCAGGCCAGACCTTCACCCTGACCACCCGGGATGTGGAGGGCACCAAGGAGATCTGCTCCATTACCTATAAGGACCTGCCGCAGGACGTGCAGCCCGGCGGCACTATCATGCTGGACGACGGCCTGATCAAGCTGCAGATCATCACCGTGAACGATACGGACATCGTCTGCAAGGTGCTGAACAACGGCAAGATCAAGAACAAGAAGGGCGTCAATGTACCCGGCGTGCACCTGTCCATGCCGTATATGAGCCAGCGCGACCGCGACGACATCATCTTCGGCGCACAGCAGGGCTTCGACTTCATCGCTGCATCCTTCGTGCGCACCGCGCAGGATGTGTACGACATCCGCAACCTGCTCAACGAGTACGATTCCGACATCCGCATCATCGCCAAGATCGAGAACCGTGAGGGCGTGAACAACATCGACAGCATTCTGGCTGCTGCCGATGCCGTCATGGTGGCCCGCGGCGATCTGGGCGTTGAGATCGACTTTACCGAGCTGCCCGGCATCCAGAAGAACATCATCGAGCGCTCCTTCTCCTTTGGCAAGCCCATCGTCACCGCTACCCAGATGCTGGACAGCATGATCGTGAACCCCCGCCCCACCCGTGCCGAGATCTCCGACGTGGCAAATGCCATCTACGACGGCACCTCCGCCATCATGCTTTCCGGCGAGACTGCTGCCGGTGCTTATCCGGTGGATGCTCTCAAGACCATGTCTGCCATTGCTGAGCGCACCGAGCAGGAGAACCACGCCCGCTTTGTCCCCCTCACCGAGAACACCGGCAAGATCAGCGTGAGCGATGCAACTGCACACGCTGCCTGCCTGACCGCCAAGGACGTGAACGCCGCAGCCATCGTTACGGTGTCCGAGTCCGGCAACACCGCCCGTCTGCTGAGCAAGTACCGCCCGGAGCAGCCCATTATCGCCTGCGTGATGAAGGAGCAGGTACAGCGTCAGCTGGCCCTGAGCTGGGGCATCACCCCGCTGATGATGCCTCTGGCACACAGCACCGATGAGCTGATCGAAATGTCCACCTCTCTGGCCAAGGAGAACGGCTACCTGCACAACGGTGAGCTGGCGGTCGTGACCGCAGGCGTGCCCGTGGGCGTGTCCGGCACCACCAACATGATCAAGATCCACATGGTGGGCAACTGTCTGGCTACCGGCGTGGGCGTTGGCCGCGAGAATGCCGATGTGACCAGCGCCACCGGCAAGGCCTGCGTCTGCCGCACTCTGGAAGAGGTGCGTGCAAAGTTCAAGCCCGGCATGGTGCTGGTGGTCCCCGCTACCAGCAACGAAATGCTGAGCTATGTGCGCGACGCCGCCGCTCTGGTGGTGGAAGAGCCGGGCCTGAACAGCCATGCCGCCATTGCCGGCAAAGCCCTGCTCAAGCCCACCGTCGTGGGTGCTGCCGGTGCCACCAGCCACATCCGTGACGGCCTGATGGTCGCTGTGGACTGCGCGCACGGCAGCGTGCAGCGCCTGCAGGCATAAGCCAAAGGAGAAAAACTCATGGAACGCATTGCAAGCTTCTGTGTTGACCATACCAAGCTGGACCGCGGCATGTATCTGAGCCGTCAGGACGGCGATGTTCTCACTTGGGACATCCGCATGAAAAAGCCCAATCACGGCGACTACCTGACCACCGGTGCCGCCCACACGCTGGAGCATCTGTTTGCCACCTATGCGCGCAACAGCGCCTTTAAAGACAGCGTCATTTACGTTGGCCCCATGGGCTGCCGCACCGGCTTCTACCTGCTCACCCGCGGCCTGACCCCCGCCGAGGCTCTGGAGCTGACGGTGGAGTCCTTCCGCTTCATGGCTGGCTTTGAGGGCGCAGTGCCCGGTGCCAGCGAAGTGGAGTGCGGCAACTACCGCGATATGGACCTGCCCGCTGCCAAGGCCGAAGCTGCTGCCATGCTGCCGGTGCTGGAAGCACTGACCGGCGACGAGCTGCATTACTAAGCTATCTTCACCCTTCAAATTCATCATCATAAAAAAGCGCTCTCCCACTGGGTCTTCCCGTGGGAGAGCGCTTTCGTTTTATTCGGTTTTTAAAGGCTATCCAATGCCTGCCGTGCAGCACGGATGTTTGCTTCACTGGTCTGCCACACCTCAAACTCCGAAAAGCCGGGCAGGCCCATGGGCACGCCCTCGCGCCGGAAGGTCATGCGGCTTTGCAGCACCTGTTTGCCGGAAAGGTGAAATGCCCGCACACCGGTCTGCGCGGCCAGCACCGGGATGTTCTGTGCCGAGACCCCGGCACCTGCCAGAATCTCCACATCCTTCCCTGCACGCTCTGTCAGCTGCCGCAGCAGTGCAGCGCCCTGCGGCGCGCTGGCCGCCTGTCCGCTGGTGAGTATGGTGCAAAGGCCCATGCTCCGGGCTGTTTCCAGCGCGGCAAAGGGGTCCGCGCAGACGTCAAAAGCGCGGTGCAGGGTACACGCCACCGGACGGCCCGCCTTTTCTGCTGCCTTGCGTGCCGCCGCATAGATGGGCCGCATAGCCCCTGCATCCAGCGCACCCTCCGGGGTCAGCACACCGGTCACGATACCGTCTGCCCCGGCTTCCACCAGCTCTGCGGCCAGCTGTTCCATCTGGGCAAGCTCATAGCTGTCATAGCAGAAATCGCCAAAGCGGGGCCGCAGCAGCGCCCTCACCGGCAGGCCGGTCTCTGCCTTGACCTGCTGCACCAGCGTCAGGCTGGGCGTTGTACCGCCAACGATGAGGTCGGCACACAGTTCCAGCCGGTCGGCACCGCCGCGCTTTGCCGCCAGCGCACTGGCGGTGCTGTCCACACATACTTCCAGAACAGAACGCATGATAATTCCTCCTTTTTTGCCGGATGGCTCTCCGGCGCTTTGTTTTATTCTACCACATTTTTCCGATTTGTAAAATTATTTTATTGCGCTCCGGCGATGCGGCAGAAAAAAGCTGCGGCCCGGGTCTTATCCCTGCCGCAGCCTTTTTTGTTTTTGTTCAGATCAGGCCAAGCGCCTTGAACTCCTTTGCAATGCCGTCCTCATATACCGAGGGCGCAATGCGGTCACAGCGCTTTTTCAGTGTTTCAGAGCCATTGGCCATGCACACGCTGATGCCTGCCACATCGGTCATCTGCAGATCGTTATCGCTGTCGCCAAAGCCAATGGTATCTGCCAGCGTACAGCCCAGATGGTCACAGATGGCCTTGATGCCGGTGCCCTTATTAAATTTGCGATTGATGAGCTCACCATTCACAAAGCCATCGGTCAGGCTGTCCAGCTTGCTCTCGCAGAACACGAACTGATCCGCATAGAGCCGCTTTGCCTCGGCAAGGTCGCTTTCGTGGTCGGCAATGAATACGATCTTATACAGCGCTTCCCCTTTGTAATCGGAAAGCGGCAGGATGGACATGCCCTCTTCCATGGCTTTGCGCCAGCGTTCCGCTTCGCTGTTCAGCGGTGCGCCGTTCTTTTGATGGATAAAGCTCCACCTTTGGGTCATTTTGACACCGCCAAAAGTGGCATCCCGGGCTTCCAGCGTGCACTCCACGCCATGGTGTTCCAGCGCCGCGCGCACGCCTTCGGCCTGCTGCGGCTCCATGGGGATATCCACCAGAGTCTTGCCATCGCACAGCACATAACCGCCTGCACTGCACACCGCACCCGCAAAGCAGCTGTGGCGCAGCAGCGGCTCGGTCATGCGGTGGTTGCGGCCGGTGCACAAAAACAGCCTGTGCCCGTTTGCTTTGGCGCAGTCCAGTGCGGCCAGTGTGCTTTCCGGGATCAGCATATCCCCCGGCGGCAGCAAGGTACCGTCAATATCCAGAAAAATCAATCTGTGATCCATATCATCCTTACCCTCTGTTTACAGAGAACCGCGCTCCACTACCTGATACCCCAGCGTCACCTGACGTACCGGGCCGCCATGTTCCTTCTCTTCCAGCATCTGCAGCAGGATCCGGGCGGCTTCCTGCCCCACCTGTTTCTGATAAAACCGCACCGTGGCCAGACCCGGGTCGGTCACACTGCCCGCCCAGCTGTCGCCAATCCCTGCAAGGCCCACATCCTGTCCGATCTGCCGTCCTGCCTGCTTGAGCGCATGCATGGCGCCAAAGGCCACCGTATCGGTCACGCAGACCACACCATCCAGAAACGGGCAGCGGGTCAGCAGCTCCTGCATACAGCGCTGCCCCTCTTCCACAGTGAATGCATTGCAGCAGATGCGGGGCAGCTGGTCGCCATCCAGCCCTGCGTCCCTCAAGGCATCCTGCACGCCTTCCCTGCGCTGGATGCCGGTGGCGTCGTCCCGTTCGGAGCCGCCAATGTAAACGATTCTTCTGCGGCCATGCTCCAGCATCCGCTGGGTCAGCTCCCGGGCGGCGGTATGGTCGTCGTTGTACACGCAGGCCACGTCCGGAAAACGCTGGCCTGTGACCACCACCGGTACACTGCAGTTTTTCAGCGCCTGTGCCAGCTGAGGGGTATAGTAGCTGCCCAGCAGGATAATGCCCGCCACGTGGTTGCGCTGCATGGCAGTCAGATAGCCCAGCTCCCGCTGGGCGTCCAGCTCGGTGTTTCCCAGCAGCAGCAGATAGTTTCTGGCGTCCAGCTCACTGGCGATCCCGGCGGTGATCTGCCCGACCGACTGGGAGCCGATGCTGGGGGCGATCACGCCGACCTGATTCACTTTGCCGGTGCGCAGGGTCTGGGCGGCGGTATCCGGGCGGTAGCCGGTCTTCTCCACGACCTCCCGGATGATGGCACGCTTCTGCTCACTCAGAGGCCCGCCGTTCAGGTAACGGCTGACGGCCGCACTGGACACGCCAGCCATTTTTGCAATATCACTGATGGTCATATTCGCGGTACTTCTCTCTTTTGGGGTGCATTGTTGTGTGTAAACGTTTTCATGCTTATTATAAACCGCTTTCACCCGTCCTGCAAGATGCGCTTTTTCCGGTTTATCCCGGAATGCGATTTGTTTTTTTATCAACCGTGCACAAAAGACAGCCTTTTCTCCCGGCGAAAAGCGACCATTTTCTCAAAGCAGACAGGTCACACTGCACCCATGCTCCAGGCACGCACCAGCAGCCCCAGCACCAGCGCCGCCAGCAGCACGATCATGACTGTCTGATTGCCGGAATTTTTCCGTTTCTTTTTACAATTTGTATTTCCACGGCCCTTTGCAGAGCTGCCGCGGCCGGAATTGCCGTGCGTTGCCGTTCTCTTGCCGGCAGAGCGGCTGCTGCCCGTTTTGCGGCTCTGGGACTGCCTTGTGCTCTGGCGAGATGTACTGCGGGCGGCAGGCTTTTCTTCAGCCGATGCACGGCTGGATGCAACAGGCTCCTTTGCCCCGCAGCGGGACAAAAACTCCTCTGCCTGACGGTAATAGCGGGCCAGCTCGTTTTCCCGGAAGGCCGTGCCCGCATAGGCATCCTCCAGACATTCGATGGCTTCGTTGAACAGGATCGCCGCCTGCGCCGCGTCGGTCTGGTCGGTGGCGTGGGCTGCTTCGTTGCGGGCCGTGCGCACGGTGTTGCAGGCGCGGCGAGCTGCACCCGGGCTGCTGGTGTTTCCCAGCAGATCCAGAGGCTTTTCCGCATCCTTTTCCGGGTCCAGCAGCACACGCATACAGATGGTGGTGTCCAGCTGCTGCCAGCTGCTCTTGCCGGAAAGATCCGGCATCCGGTCATAGTAGTCCGGGCTTTCCTGCTGGCGCTGGGCAATATGGTCAAGCAATGCGCCCAGACTGTTGGAGCCGGGCTTGTGCTCCCAGTGCCAGCGCAGCAGGCGGCGGCTGATCTCATCGCAGGCGGTCTTGATCTCAAAAGCGGCCTGTAAGGCTTCTTCCGGCATGGTCGGGTTCTCCCTTCTGATATGCAAAAAGCGGAGAAGGCAGATCAGCCCTCTCCGCTGCTGTTTGTGTTTACAGTACGAACTGATAGTACACGAAGCCGCACAGCGCCACAGCCGCGCAGATGACGGCAGTGATGGGCGGCACCCAGCGGATCAGCGTTTCTGCCACGCTGTCGCGCTCGTCCTCGTACTCCTCATTGTCCTCATAATCAGGCTCCGGCTGCTGGGCCGCCGGCTGTGCACGGCGGGAGGCGGCAGGCATCACACGGGTGCCTTCCTCTGCCTGTGCACGCGCTGCCCTGTCCGGGAACTGTTCCCGCATTCCGTCATCCAGCATACGGGTCGGCTCTGCAGCAGGCTCCTGCGGCTGCGGGCGGCGCGGTGCGCCCATGATGCGGGTGGGCTCCTCCTGTGTCGGCTGCACAGGGGCGGCTCCCATGATACGGGTCGGCTCTTCCTGTTCCGGCTGCGGCGCCAGAGGAGTTTCCAGCTCCGGCTCGGTCTGGGCAGGCTGTTCCGGCTGCAGCAGGGTGTTCAGCGCGTTCTGCAGCAGGATGCGGTCACAGCCGCACTCCGAGCAGTAAACAGTGTCTTCTTCCTTGGGATGGAACGCACCGCAGGCGCAGTACCAGCCGTTTTCAAACACCTGAGGCTGATACTTCAGCTCCGGGCGGTTCATGCGGACCTCCAGCGCCTTTTCCAGCTCTGCGGACAGGCGCTTGGGGGCAGGCAGGCGCACGCGCTTGATGGCATCCAGATGCACCACCCGCTTGCCGTTGTACACATTGCACAGCGAAACATCCACGCTGGTGATCGCCTTGGAGGTAACGAACACGGCATCATCCATGCCAAACATTTCGCCGGGCTTCACTTCCAGATCGCGGTATTCGAACCGGTCTTCGCACAGGATCACACCGTCTACGCCCTTGCACTTGAAGTGGATCTCCAGCGCAGTCAACGTCACCTTGGAAATGTTCTTGAAGGTCAGGCAGACCGCGTGCTCACCGCTGACATCCCCCTTGAGCAGCTCCACACAGACGAACTGCACCGGGCTGCCGGGGGTGTAATAGTTTGCGCGGGTCCGTGCGACCGGGTTAAAATTTTCCTCCACGACACTCGCTCCTTTCCATTTGGATCAAATCAGTTCTGCGGGTCCTGTGCATCCGGCGTTTCCGGTGCAGCGGTCTCCGGCAGCGGCTGGGCCGTTTCGGCCTGTTCGGCAGGCTCCGCAGCTTCTGCAGGCTGCGCCTGCTCTGCGGTCTCGGCCGGTGCAGCCTGCACGGTCTGCTCCGGCTCATCCCCTTCACGCGGGGGCAGGGTGCCGCCGGCCATGATGGTGTTGAACTCCTGCTCATTGAGCTTTTCGCGTTCCATCAGAGCCTTTGCCAGCGCATGCAGCTGATCGATGTGCTCGGTCAGGGTGCGGCGGCAGGTCTCGTAGGCTTCGTCGATGATATCCCGCATCTCGCCGTCGATCTCGGCAGCAGTGGTCTCGCTGTAGCCCTTGCCCTGACCCAGATCGCGGCCCAGGAAGGTCTCCTCCTGCGAGGTGCCGTACACCACAGGGCCGAGCCGCTCCGAGAAGCCGTACTTGGTGATCATCTGGCGGGCAATGTTGGTAGCCTGCTGCAGATCATTGGAAGCACCGGTGGAGATATCCTCCAAAATCAGCTGTTCGGCCACGCGGCCGCCCAGACTGGAAACGATATCCTCGAACATTTCGCCCTTGGTCACATAGCTGCGGTCTTTCTCGGGCAGATACATCGTGTAGCCGCCTGCCTGACCGCGGGGGATAATGGTGATCTCGTGCACACGGGGATGATGCTTGCAGTAGAAGCCCGCCACCGCGTGGCCTGCCTCATGGTAAGCAGTCAGCTTCTTTTCCTCGGGGGTCACAACGCGGCTCTTCTTTTCGGGGCCGGCCATGACCTTCATGGAAGCTTCCTCGATATCCTCCATGGTAATGGCCTTGCGGTTGCGGCGTGCAGCCAGCAGGGCCGCTTCGTTGACAAGGTTCTCAAGGTCTGCGCCCGCAAAGCCTGCGGTGCGCTGTGCAATGACCCTGAGAGAGACATCCGGGGCCAGCGGCTTCTTTTTGGTGTGGACCTTGAGGATCTCCTCACGGCCCTTGACATCCGGCAGGCCCACGTAGACCTGACGGTCAAAGCGGCCCGGACGCAGCAGAGCCTTATCCAGAATGTCGGCGCGGTTGGTGGCCGCCATGACGATGATGCCGTCGTTGGCCTCAAAGCCGTCCATTTCCACCAGCAGCTGGTTCAGGGTCTGCTCGCGTTCATCGTGGCCGCCGCCTAAGCCGGCACCACGCTGACGGCCCACAGCATCGATCTCATCAATGAAAATGATGCAGGGCATGGACTTCTTGGCCTTATCGAACAGGTCACGCACGCGGGATGCACCCACGCCGACGTACATTTCCACAAAGTCAGAGCCGGAAATGGAATAGAACGGCACACCGGCCTCACCGGCGCAGGCACGGGCCAGCAGGGTCTTGCCGGTGCCCGGAGGGCCTACCAGCAGCACGCCGTGGGGAATGCGGGCACCCAGAGTGTTGAACTTTTCGGGGCTCTTGAGGAACTCCACGACCTCTTTCAGCTCTTCCTTTTCCTCGTCCTCACCGGCAACATCGGCAAAGGTAGCCGTCTTTTTGTTCTCGTGCTCATCCTTCACCTTGGCCTTGCCAACGTTCATGATCCCGCCGCCGCCAGCGCCGCCGCGCATCATGGAGAAGAGCAAAAAGCCGGTGCAGCCCAGCATTGCCAGATAGAACAGGATCTCCATCCATGGGATGCTTTCCTTGACAGGGGTATAATCGTACACCATGGGAGCATCCGGGTTTGCTTCGTCATAGGCGGCAATGTAGTCGCCCACATACTTGACGAACATGGAGGCATAGGGCAGCTTGTAGCGCACCGTCACAGTGCCGTCGCTGTTCTTCTGCGCAGCGGATGCAGTGCTGTCCGAGGAGGACAGCATCCCGCTCAGCAGGCCGCCGGTGGCCTGTGTGGTGCTCGGGGCCGTGGTATCCGGCAGAGGCAGGTTATTTTTGCCGCCTTCCTTGATGTCCATGGTGATGACGCCGGTGTTCAGGTCCAGCGAGAACTGCGTGACCTGCAGGCTTTCAAAGTAATGCACCACCGTGGAATATTCCATGGAAGAGCTGCTGGCAGAGCCGGTGCCGCCCAGCACCGACCAAACCATCAGCACCGCCGCCAGCGCCAGCGCCAGAATCAGCGGATTGAAACGGGGTCTCTTGGATTGCAAAAAAATCAACTCCAGTTCTTGGATGAATTATAGTGTGAGAAATCACTTCTCGTAGACTTCAGGCTTGAGCACACCCACATACGGCAGGTTGCGGTACTTTTCATCGTAGTCCAGACCGTAGCCCACCACGAACTCGTCCGGTACCTGGAAGCCCTCGTAGTCGGGCTGGATATCGGCCTTGCGGCGGCTGGGCTTGTCCAGAATGGTGCAGATCTTCACCGAGTTGGGGTTGCGCATCTTGAGCATGGGCACAAGGTTCGAGAGGGTGACGCCGGTATCCAGAATATCCTCCACGATCAGCACATCCTTGCCGGACAGATCGCCGTCCAGATCCTTGATGATCTTTACAAGGCCGCTGGTAACGGTGTTGCTGCCGCCGTAGCTGGACACCACCATGAAATCGATGCTGCACGGAATGCTCACCGCACGCATCAGGTCGGCCATAAACACCACCGAACCCTTGAGGATGGACACCAGAACAAGGTTTTTGCCCTCGTAGTCCCTGCTGATCTGCGCACCCAGCTCAGCCACCTTTGCCTTCAGCTCTTCTTCACTGACCAGAACGTTCTTGATATCATCATGCATGCTCATGATAGTTCCTCCCTATGTTCCATTTCCATCTGCAGCACCTGTGCGGTGTCCTCGTCCGGGGCAAGGCCCTCTGCAAAGCCTGCACCGCAGACCCAGAGCACCTCGCTGCCTGCCGCCAGCAGCGGCAGCTGGTCGCGCATCTGCGCGGGGATGCCCGCTTCGTTCATCCACTTGCGCAGCCGGTTGTGCACACTTCGCCCCACCGGGCGGTAGACATCCCCCGGCTGGCGGGTGCGCAGAACAAGACCAGCATACAACGTAGTTATTCTAGCATAATCCGCCTGATTTTTTAAGTCTTTTTTATGAACGACTTGTATTTTTTCTTCAAAATCAGCCGTAAAAAGCTCTGCAGTCACCTTCCAGCCGCCTGCAAAGCCGTATTCTGCCTGTTTTTCCGGCACAAAAGGCCAGCTTTCGGGCTGTGGCGTGGTCTGCCCCTGCGGCAGCTCCGGCACCTCTTCCTGCCAGAAAAAGCCCTTTCCGGCACAAAAGCGCACCCGGCCGGTCAGCTGCACCGCGCCGCTGCCGCGCCGCACAAGGGCGCACAGCAGCTGCACATATTTTTCCTCTGCGTCCCGCACAGGGGCCGTCAGCGAATGCATGGCCGCTTCCAGAACAGGCGCATCCGCAGCGGAAAGCGGGCCCAGCCTCCACACCCTGCAGGCGTCCGGGGCCCTGATGCCGGCCTGAGTCCCATCCAGACGCGCAGCGGAAAGCAGTTCCTGCGCTTTCCGGGCAAAGTAGGCGTCTGCACGGGCCGCTTTTTCGCAGAAGCGGGCAAGGTTTTCCACCGCTGCGCCGTTGGTGCTCTGCAGTGCAGGCAGCGCCGCACGGCGCACCCGGTTGCGGGCATAGGCATCGGTCTCGTTCGTCTCGTCCGTCACCCAGCGCTGCCCGGCTGCACGGCAGAAGCTTTCGGTATCCTGCCGGGTAAGGGGCAGCAGAGGCCGCAGATACGGCCCGCGCCGGGGGCGGATGCCTGCTGCGCCGTGCAGCCCCGTGCCCCGGGCCAAGCGCAGCAGCAGCGTCTCGGCCTGATCATTTGCAGTATGGGCTGTTGCAACGGCGTCTATCCCCTCCCTGCACAAACGCGCAAAGCAGGCGTAGCGCAGGCGGCGGGCCCAGTCCTCCCCGGCATGTTCCGGCACAGGGCCAAACTCTTCCGCATGGAACACCCGCAGCGGCACGCCCAGACGGGCGCATTCGGCACGCACAAAGGCTTCGTCCCGGTGGGCGCTCTCACCCCGCAGGCCATGGTTCACATGGCAGGCAGAAAGCACAAATCCGAACTCTGGCTGCAGGGCCAGCAGGATGCGCAGCAGCGCCATGCTGTCTGCCCCGCCGGACACTGCCGCCGCCAAATGCAGCTCATGCAGCGGGACACCCGGGGTCAGCAGTGCTTCCCGCAGACAGTATTCCCGCACCCGGGCAAGGATCGTTTCGTTTTCCATCAGCGTTTGAAATCCACATCCATAAAGCGAGTGTGGGCACCATCCCAGCCCAGCGGCACCGTGCTGGTCTCGCCGTGACGGTTCTTTGCCACGATGCACTCGGCGGTATCGGCGTCCACCTCCGCGCCGTCCGGGTTCTGGCTGGCATAGTAGGAATCGCGGTACAGAAACAGAACGCAGTCGGCGTCCTGCTCGATGGAGCCGGAGTCGCGCAGGTCGGAAAGCTGGGGCCGGTGGCTGGAGTTGTTTCCCTGTTTTTCCACCGCACGGGACAGCTGGGAAAGCGCGATGATAGGAACATTCATCTCCTTCGCCATGATCTTGAGGTTTCGGGTAATGGAGCTGATCTCCTGCACGCGGTTCTCGCTGCGCTGGCCGGTGGTCATCAGCTGCAGATAGTCGATGACGATGAGGCCCACGTTCGGGCGGGTGGGGTCCTGATTCACCCGGCGGATCTTTGCCTTCATCTCGGTGATGGTGATGCCGGAGGTATCGTCCATATAGATGGGTGCATCGTGCAGCTTTTCGGTGGCAAGAGCCAGATACTCCCAGTCCTCGGCACGCAGGGCGCCGGTACGGAAGGCCTGACTGTCGATGCCGGCCTCAGCAGAAAGGATACGGTTGGTCAGCTGTTCCTTGGTCATTTCCAGACTGAAGATCGCCACCGGCACCTTTTGCTGCATGGCCACGCGGGTGGCGATGTTCAGCGCAAAGCTGGTCTTGCCCATACCGGGGCGGGCCGCAAGGATGATGAGGTCGCCGCGGCCAAGGCCGGTGAGCACCGTATCCAGCAGGCGGAAGCCTGTAGGGATGCCCTTGTATTTATCCGCATCCGGGCCGCTGATCTTCTGCAGGTTGGTCAGGGTCTCCACCATGCTGGAAGAAAGCGGCGTCAGTGCGCTGGAATCGCGGCCGGATCGGATCTCATAAATGCGCTGTTCCGCGTTTTCCAGCAGCAGGTCGGCGTCCGGCTCATCTCCGGCATCCTGCAGGATGTCCTTTGCCACCCCCATCAGCTGGCGCACCAGATACTTTTCCTGCACGATCTGGGCGTAGGCCTTCACATTGGAGATGCTGGGCACCGTCTCGGCAAGGCCGGTCAGGTAGACCTTTGCTTCGTCGGCACTGGGGAACACGCCGTCCGAGATCACCGCGTCCAGCAGGGTAACAAAGTCGATGGTCTGGTCGGCGGTGAACAGCCGCAGCATCTCCGAATAGATCTGCGCGTTCTGCCGGGTATAGAACATCTCCGGCCGGATGATCTCCACCAGATCGGTGAGGGTCTCGGGTTTGAGCAGCACCGCGCCCAGCACGCTCTGCTCTGCCTGCATGTTATAGGGCAGGTTGATGCCCACACTTTCCAGATTCAGTTCATTGGAATAACGTCGTTCATTCGGCATGGTCATTTATCCTTTTGTGTTTTTGCTGAAAAGCCAAAAAGCGCCCCCTGCTGTGAGGGGGCGCAGATGGCAGAAAAATCAGGCCTGTTCCACTTCCACCTGGATCTTGAAGGAAGCAACCACACCAACGTGCAGGCGGACCTTGCCGTTGAACACACCGGCGTCCTTGATGTCCTTGGTTTCCAGCTCGATCTTCTTCTTATCGATGGGAGCACCTGCCAGCACAGCCAGAGCATCGGCAACTTCCTTGCCGGTGACTTTGCCGTGCAGACGGCCGGATGCACCGCCCTTGGCCTTGATGGTCACGGTCTTGCCCTCGATCTTTGCAGCCAGAGCCTTGGCAGCGGCCACGGTCTCAGCCTCATGGAAGTCGGCTGCAGCTTCCTTGCTGCGGGCAACGTTCACAGCGCTGGCATCTGCCACAGCGGCAAGCTTGCGCGGGAACAGATAGTTGCGGGCATAGCCGTCGGAGACCTCGTGGATCTCGTCCTTCTTGCCAATGCCCTTGATATCCTGCTTGAGAATCACTTTCATGATAGTATCCCTCACTTCTCACCGGAAAACCGGTGCAGTTGTTGTGTTTATAGTATAGCGCATTTGTCGCTTTTGAGCAAGAGGAAGCGCCTGACCATTTAAAATGGCCGCCGCTCCGCTCTGGCCATATTCAGCGGGAATTTTATTTTTAATTTGTAAATCAGAAAAATCTGCGGATTTTTCTGATTTACTTTTTCACAGGAGGGGTCGTAACGGCAAACGGCATATGCTGCTGTCGGCCTGCGGGCACCGCCGTCCTTTCTGGTTCTCTTTTGGCACACAAAAGAGAACGTACCCGGCGGCCATGCTTCTTGCAAAAGGCAAAAAGCCTGCCCCACACGACCACATTCTGCCCGGGAAGCGGTTACGCCAGTTCCTTTGCAGCCACGTCCAGAGCCACCTCAATGACCTTGTCCATGTCGTAATACTTGTACTCGCCCAGACGGCCGCCGAAGATGACGCCCGGCTCCGCATCGGCCAGCTTCTTATACTCGGCATACAGAGCGCCGTTCTTCTCGTCATTGACGGGATAGTACGGCTCGTCGCCCTTTTTCCATTCGGCGCTGTACTCGCGGCTGATGACCGTTTTGGGCTGGGTGCCGAACTCAAAGTGCTTGTGCTCGATGATACGGGTGTAGGGGGTCTCGGCGTCGGTGTAGTTGACCACTGCGTTGCCCTGATAGTTGTCGGTGTCCAGCACCTCGGTCTCAAACCGCACGCTGCGGTACTGCAGCGCACCCAGACGATAGCCGAAGTATGCGTCCACCGGGCCGGTGTAGACCACCTTCTCTGCCAGTGCGTTCAATGCGTCACGGTCAGCCAGATAATCCACGCCCAGACGCACCTCGGTGCCGTCCAGCATTTTTTCCACCATGGCAGTGTAGCCGCCATTGGGAATGCCCTGATACAGTGCGTTGAAGTAGTTGTCGTCGTAGGTGAAGCGCACCGGCAGGCGCTTGATGATAAAGGCCGGCAGCTCCGTGCAGGGACGGCCCCACTGCTTGCCGGTGTAGCCCTTGATGAGCTTTTCGTAGATATCGGTACCCACAAGGCTGATGGCCTGCTCTTCCAGATTCTGCGGGTCGGTGATGCCGGCAGCAGCCTTCTGCTCCTCGATCTTGGCCTTGGCCTCGGCGGGGGTAACAACCCCCCACATCTTATTGAAGGTGTTCATGTTGAAGGGCAGGTTGTAGATCTCGCCGTGATAGTTCGCCACCGGGCTGTTGGTGTAGCGGTTGAACTCCGCAAACTGGTTCACATACTGCCACACGGCCTTGTTATTGGTGTGGAAAATGTGCGCACCATAGCGGTGGACGTTGATGCCCTCCACCTGCTCGGTGTAGATGTTGCCTGCAATATGGCCGCGCTTGTCAATGACGAGGCACTTTTTGCCCGCCTTTTTCGCTTCCTGCGCGAACACGGCACCATAAAGGCCGGCGCCGACGATCAGGTAATCGTATTGTTTCATAGGTGTGGACCTCACTCTTCTGGTTATTTTCCCTCAGCACCGCCCTTTTTCTGCGATGCGTAGTATTTGTCGATGGCACCCTCGATGCGGGAGCGGGCTGCCTCCGGCGTGATGTGCTTGAGCTGTGCCGCCGCCATGGTCTGGTGTCCGCCGCCGCCCAGACTCTCCATGATGACCTGCACGTTCACAGCGCCCAGACTGCGGGCCGAGACGTTCACGCCTGTGCCCACCTGCACCGCCACAAAGCTGGCATCCACGCCCTGAATGGTCAGCAGGTCGTTTGCCGCCTGTGCAATGGCCACGCGGGCCTCCGCGGCCACCTCACCGCCGATGGAAATGGCGCAGTTCCGGTACATTTTTGCTTTTTCCACAAGCCCCGCCTTGGCGTTGTACTCCACCATCGTCACGTCGAACAGCTGACGCACCCGCTCGGTCTCCGCACCGTAGCGGCGCAGAGCAGCGGCGGCTTCAAAGGTACGCACACCGGTGTGCAGAGTAAAATCGCGGGTATCCAGCATGATACCGGAGAGCAGGCCCTCGGCTTCCACCCGGTTGGGTTTGTCGTCACGGTCGCCCACGTACTGCAAAAGTTCGGTGACCAGCTCGCTGGCCGAGGAGGAATAGGGCTCGTGGCAGACAAGGTCCGGGTTCTGGATGTAGCCCACGCCCTTGCGGTGGTGGTCGATGACGGCCACCCTGCCGCATTTTTCCAGGATCTCCTTGCTCTCCACAAGACCTGCCTGATATGTATCCACCACGATGCACAGGGTGCGTTTGGAAATAATGGGCAGGGCATCCTTCGGGTCGATGAAATCATCCCGCTGGCCCGCTTTGCACAGCGCGTCGATCAGGCTGCCCGCCAGCGTGGCGTCCCGCCGCACTGCGATCACCGCCGGGACGTCGCAGATCTTACAGATGCGCAGCACACCCTCGGCAGAGCCAATGGCGTCCAGATCGCTCATACGGTGGCCCATGATGACCACATGGTCGGCTTCCTTGATCAGCTTCACCAGCTGATCGGCCACAATGCGGCTGCGCACCTTGCTGCGCTTTTCCACGCCATGGCTCACGCCGCCGTAAAAGGTAAAGCCGTCCGGCGTCATTTCAGCCGCCTGATCGCCGCCGCGGCCCTGCGCCATATCCAGTGCCTGCACGGCCATATCCTGCGCTTCCCGCAGGGTCTTGGCACCGCGGCCAATGCCGATGGACAGCGAAAGATTCACGCTGGGGTCCAGTGCGCGGATCTTGTCCAGCACATCGTAACCCCGGTTGGCGAACTGCTCCATCTGGCGCTCTTCCACCACGGCGATGTAGCGGCCGCTGGCCACACGGCGCAAAAAGCCGCTGCCCCGGCCGATCATATCCTCCAGCGTGCGGTTGATGCCTTCCAGCAGGCGGGCGCGCTCGCTGTCCAGCATGTCACCGAACACATCATCGTAGCCGTCCACCAGAAACACCAGATAACCCGGACGGCTGGCCTTGTATTCCGCCTCCACCTTGCGCAGGGCGGTCTCCTCGTTCAGCACCAGCAGGGTCATGCTCTCGGCATTGCCGGGTACCGTGGAACTGTGTACGCTCCACATGCCGTCTGCGAGGGTCAGCAGCTGGCCCTCCTGCTTGCGGCACTGCTGCAGGTCAAGGCCGGGCATCACCTTCTGCACACGGCTCACCAGCACATCCTGCCCGTTCAACAGGCGGGCGCGGAACTGTGCATTGTACCACAGCACCGTCTCACCGGAGAGCAGCGCGGCCGGCTGCGAGAGCGGCTCCAGACTGAACTGCAGTTTGGAGCTTTCAAAGCTGCCGCCGCACATCCACCGGGCCACCCACTTGCGCAGCTGGCAGCGGAACAGTACCACCACAACGCCCCACAGCACCACCAGTGCCAGCAGCGCCGGCCATGCCGTGGGCCGCTGGACCAGCAGCACCAGCACCAGCAGGCCGCACAGCACGGCCAGACTGGCGGTGAGCATCTCCAATGTCCATCTTGGTTTTTGTTTCATCAAATCTCCTGCCTTCCGCCGCATTGTTTGCGGCAGCGTGCCCGGATCAGACCTCCATCAGGATGGGGAGGATCATCGGGCTGCGCTTGGTGCGCCGATAGATATAGCTGCTCAGTGCCTCGCGCACACGGGTCTTGACGCTGTTCCAGTCGCGCACATGCTCGTCCACGCAGCGGTCCAGCGCATTTTCCACGATGCTCTGTGCACCGTCCATCAGGCTCTCGTTCTCGCGCACATACACAAAGCCGCGGCTCACAAGGTCGGGGCCGGCCAGCACTTTACCGGTCTTGCTGTCCACGGTGGCCACGATGATCACCAGACCGTCCTCGGACAGGTGCTTGCGGTCGCGCAGGACTACATTTCCCACATCGCCCACGCCCAGACCGTCCACCATGACGGCACCGGCCGTCACCGGCTCGCCCAGCTTCATCTCATCCTGACTGAGGATGACATTGGAGCCATTCTCCGCAATGAGGATGTTGCTGGTGGGGATGCCGAGGCTTGCAGCTGTGAGGGCATGCTTTTTGAGCTGCTTGTACTCGCCGTGCACCGGCAGGAAATACTTGGGCTTCGTCAGGGTGAGCATGAGCTTCTGCTCTTCCTGACAGGCGTGGCCGGAAACGTGCACATCGTACATGCTCTCGTAGATGACCTCTGCCCCCAGCAGCAGCAGACCGTTGACGATCTTGGTCACGCTCTTCTCGTTGCCGGGGATGGGATTTGCCGAAATGATAATAAAATCGCCGGGGCCCACCCGCACCTGACGGTGGCTGCAGGACGCCATGCGGGAAAGGGCGCTCAGGGGTTCGCCCTGACTGCCGGTGGTAATGAGCACTACCTGCTCCGGCGGGTACTGGTTCAGCTCATCCACGCTGATGAGGGTGCCCTCCGGGATGTGCATATAGCCCAGCTCCTGCGCCATGGCGGTGTTGTTCACCATGCTGCGGCCGCTGAAGGCCACCTTGCGGCCATCCTCCACAGCCAGATCGATGATCTGCTGCACGCGGTAGATGTTGGAAGCAAAGGTGGCAATGATGATCCGCTTGTTGCGGGCACGGGCGAACAGATTGCGCACGCCTGCAGCCACCTTCTGCTCGGTGGCGGTAAAGCCCGGGCGCTCGGAGTTGGTGGAATCGCTCAGCAGGGCCAGCACGCCGCGCTGACCGTACTCGGCCAGTGTGGACAGGTCGGTGACACCGCAGGCCAGCGGGGTATAATCGATCTTGAAGTCGCCGGTCTGGATGATGGTGCCCGCCGGGCTGTCGATGGCAAAGGCCACCGCGTCCGGGATGGAGTGGTTCACATGGATGGGCTCAATGGTAAAACAGCCCAGCCTGATCTTCTGTCTGGGGGTGATCTCCACAAACTTGGTCTTGCCTGCCAGACCGAACTCTTCCAGCTTGTTGCGGATCAGGCCGCAGGTCAGGCGGGTGCCATAGATGGGCAGATCAAATTTCTGCAGCAGATACGGGATGCTGCCGATGTGGTCTTCGTGGCCGTGGGTGATGAGCAGGCCCTTGATCTTATCCTTGTTCTGCACCACAAAGGTGAAGTCCGGGATGACCATGTCCACGCCGTACATGTCGCTGTCCGGGAACACCAGACCGCAGTCCACGATGATCATGTCGCCGTTGCACTCGTAGACGGTCATGTTCTTGCCCACTTCGCCCAGACCGCCCAGCGGATAGATGTGGATGGGCACCGCAGCCTCTCTGGGCTGCTGCGGGCGGCGGGGCCGGCGGTTATAATAAGGACGACGGGTGGTACGGGGGCGCTTTTCGCCCGTCTGTGCGGCAGGTGCGCCCGCATTCTGATTTGCTGCTGCGGCCTTACCGCGTGCGGAAACATTGGTATTTTCTTTCGACTGTGCCATTCTGACCTCCAAAATAATTACAGCGCAGACCGTCCCCGTTTGTGGGAACAGCCGCGCTGTGCATGGGAAGCACCTTGAAAAATCGCATCGGCTTCCGTTGGATGCACCGTATAGAATTTATTTCTCAGCGTGTTTTTTGCAAACCGCTGCCTGTTCCGTAAGAGGTTTTGTGCCAGATAAGTCCATCTGCTCGATGCGACCGTGGCTTTTCTGTTGGAACGCCCGGGCACACGCCTGCGGTGCGCCCCTATACGCATTTTGTTAGGATAAGTATAGTATTTCCCGGCGTTTTTGTCAATTCCAAGGTTTGGCAGCTCCGGCACGGAATATACATTCGCACTTGACAGAAGCCCAAAAATAGCGCTAAATAGAAGTAACTCATTTTATAAGGAGAACCGCATGAAGCAGGTCGAAGTGTACACCGACGGCGCATGCAGCGGCAATCCCGGCCCGGGCGGCTGGGGTGCCGTGCTGCGCTACCGTTTTAACGGCAAAGTCTATGAAAAGGAGCTCAGCGGCGGTGATGACAGCACCACCAACAACCGCATGGAGCTGACAGCCTTTATCGAGGCGCTGCGCCAGCTCAAGGAGCCGTGCGAGGTGCGGCTGTGCTCCGACAGCCAGTATGTCATCAACGGGCTGCAGAAGGGCTGGGCCAGAGGATGGCAGCGCAGGGGCTGGAAAAAAGCCGATGGCTCCCCCGCCCTGAACCCGGACCTCTGGGCACAGGCACTGGAGCAGGAAGCCCGGCACAAGATCACCTACGTCTGGGTCAAGGGCCACGCAGGCCACCCGGAGAACGAACGCTGCGACCAGCTGGCCGTGGCACAGAGCAAAGCACATGGCGGGAGGCAGGGAACATGAGCGACACTTTTTTGCCCGGCAGCGGGTTCGATACCTACGAGAGTCAGGATAAAGTTCTGGTGCAGATGGATGGCAGCAGAGAATGCGCCGTAGCCGTGCGCATTTTACAGCAGCAGGGCTTTGCCGTGGCAGGTGCCGCCGTGCGGCTGGACGCCGGGCAGGCCGCCGGAGCGGAGGCGGCCCGAAAGGCGGCGGAAGCCCTTGGCATCGAGTGCATCGTGCTGAACGCCGAAGCACTGGCCGGGCAGGACGCCGCTGTTCTGGGCGATGGCGGCACGCCGCTGTTTGCCGCCCTGCTGACGGCTGCAGACAAGCTTGGGATGCAGTATGTGGCAACCGCTCACCGTGCCCGGGTGGAGACCGGCGCAGACGGCGTGCACACTGTCTGCCCGCCCGCAGGCACCGGCAGCGATGACAGCACGATTCTTGCAGCTCTGCCGCAGGAGACACTGGCACGGCTGATTTTACCGCTGGGTGATTTTGCCCCGGAAGACGTAGCCGAAATGGCCGAAGATTTTAAAGTTTAACAAATACAATTTTGAATGGCCTCCGTTGCACTCTGGCCATATTCAGCGGAAATTCTATTGATAATACGAAAATTGGGAGCATCTGCGGATGCTCCCAATTTTCATTTTTACGGGAGCGGGGTCTAAACCGCAGAATGCATTTCTGCTGCCGTGTGCCGCAGCGGCCTTTCCCGTGAAAAAAGAATTCCGGAAAATCTGCGGATTTTCCGGAATTCTAATATAAAAAATAACGTTTCCTCTGATTATGGCGCAGCGCATGCCGAGCCATTTCAAATTGTTTTGTCAGTTCTGGGGATGCACGATATCGCGCCAGTCCAGATCGCCGCGCTCCAAGCCGTGGATCAGCACCTCGGCGGTGGCAATGTTGGTGGCCATGGGGATATTGTGCACATCGCACAGGCGCAGCAGCGTCATTTCGTTGGGCTCGCTGGGCTTAGCGTTGATGGGGTCGCGGAAGAACAGCAGCAGGTCGATCTCATTGCAGGCGATGCGGGATGCGATCTGCTGGTCGCCGCCCTGCACACCGGCCAGAAAGCGCTGCACCTGTAAACCGGTAGCCTCAGCGATCAACTTACCGGTCGTACCGGTGGCCACCAGTTTATGCTGGCTCAGGATACGGCAGTAAGCCGTACAAAACTGAACCATCAGCTCCTTTTTGGAGTCATGTGCAATGAGTGCGATCGTCATCCGTTACCCTCTCCTCTTTCTTCACGATGCGGACCCACTTGTAAAAAGTCCTTTGGTTGAAATGATATCACAAAATCCAATCTTTTACAACCGTTTTTTATACAAAACATTCAATTTTGTTTTCTTTTCAGGGGTGTTTCCATTCAAACCACCGCTGCAGCGCCCTTTCCCGCGTCGGTTTTGTTTCCCGTTTTCAGTTCTCCGGCGCAATGGCATCGGGGTTTTGTTCGGCCTGCGCTACGTCCGGCCCATCCTGTACAGCAGGCTGCGCTGTGTCTGCGGCAGGCCCTTCCGGTGCAGCGTCCTGCGCTGCGGGAGCCGTCTGCCCGGCCTGCGGCGCAGCGGTGTCGGCGGTCTGCCCGACTGCCGTTTGTCCTGCGGCATCGGTCTGGGACGCATCCTGTTTCGCCTGCTCGGCCTCTTTTTCTTCCTCTGCCTGCTGGGCAAGAGAGCCGTCCTTCAGGGCAAAGTAGGCATTGGCGATATCCACCACCAGATCACCGATACGGGCACCGTAGCCGCCGTACTCAATGGTGATGCCAATGGCGATCTGCGGATCGTCCGCCGGCAGGTAAGCCACCATCATAGCGTTCAGATAGTGCTTGCCTGAGGCATAGGTCTCGCTGCGCTGGGGCGTACCGGTCTTGCAGGCGATGGGCACCGGATAGCTTGAAATTTTGCCGCTGATGGTGCTGGGCACCTGCTTCATGCCCTGACGCACCAGTTCAAAGGTGTTGCCGGTGCCCTCGATGACATCCATGACCTCGGGCTTGGTCTCGCTGAGCACCTCGCCGGTATTGGTATCCAGAATGGCCTTGACGAAATGCGTGCGGTAGCGGGTGCCGTTGTTGGCCAGCGTTGCCGCATAGGTGGCCAGCTGGATGGGGGTGACCACCGTGTTGCCCTGACCGATGGCGGCCTGAACGTCCAGCGATGCGGTATAGTTGGAGTCGTTCTTGGTGGTCAGCCGTCCCAGCGCCTCACCCACCTCCACGCCGGTGCGCTGGCCCAGACCCAGCTTATAGGCATAGGCATCATAGACATCGCTGGTCAGGCGGCGGCCCACATCATAGAAGAAGACGTTGCAGCTCCACTTGATGGCTGTGATCACATCGATGTTGCCGCTGTGGCCGTGGCGGGTGCAGCGGGGATGATAGTCCTTAAAGTAGTTGTACACGCCGTTGCAGTATACAGTAGAATACTGGTTGATGAGACCGCTGTCCAGCGCAGCCACCGCCACGGCGGGCTTGAAGGTGGAGCCCGGCGTATACAGGCCCTGCAATGCGCGGTTGAACAGCGGCAGGCTCGGGTCGGAGCTGTACTCACTGTAGTTGGACGCATACAGGTTCTGGTCATAGCTGGGGTAATTGGACGCTGCCATCACGCTGCCGTCCTTCACATCCAGCACCACCACCGCACCGGCGGCAGCTTTCATGGTGCCGGTGTTGTACACGCGGTTGATCATGTCGATGTTCTCTGCCAGTGCCTTGTCCACAGCGCGCTGGAAGTTGCTGTCGATGGTCAGTTGCACCGTATGGCCCGGCTCCGGCACTGTGGTCAGGCGGGTATCCACGATCACGCCGTCCGAGTTGCGGGTGATCGTCTCCACGCCATCCTTGCCGCGCAGCTCGTCCTCATAAACGGATTCCAGGCCGGAAATGCCCAGAACATCGTTCATATTATAGCCTTTTTCCCGCAGCGGATAGGTCACCTGACCATTTGAATCGGTCACCTTCCACTTTTCAGCCGTGATCTTGCCCACACGGCCCAGCACGGCCGGGATGATATCGCTCTGATCGTAGCTGCGGGCACTGGTCTCCACGATCTCCACGCCGGGCAGCTGCAGGCTGTGCTCCTTGATGGTGGCCACCGTTGCCGCGCTGACGTTTTCTGCCATGACAAAGTTGTTCACATTGGAAAAGGCCTGCCGGTCCATCTCGTAGTGGATGCCGGCCAGCACCCGCTGCCATTCCAGCGAGAAGCCCTGCAGCTCGTTCTTTTCCACCAGCATTTCCATCACATCGTTGGCGGTGGCATACTGCTGCAGGCCAAGGGTCTCCTTCATATCCGCCAGCTGCTTCTGATCGCTGGCAGAAGAATCGTCGTCTGTAAAGGCATAGCGGCCTGCTGCATCCGGCTGGCCGATGAGCAGGGTATCATTCCAGCTCTCGCCGTTTTCCCGCAGCAGCTCCACGATCTGCTGCAGCATGGCGTCCAGATCGCGGTCCCCCATCAGCAGCTTGTTGAGCACCACATTATAGCTGGTGGCCGTGGTGGCAATGCGCCGCCCGGCGCTGTCCACGATGTCGCCGCGGGCCGCAGTGACCGTGAAATTATAGTCGGTGGTGTTGGTCGCCTTGGCTTTGAAATCGTCGCCGTTGACCAGCTGCAAAAAGATCAGCCGCATCGCGTACAGGCCCATGATAACACAGGCCACTGCGATGAGCAGGAGCATCCGGTGCAAGACGGTTTTTCGTTCGTTTTGGTTCATCCGCGTTTCCTCCGGCGGTTCAGATCACGCCGTTGTCGATTTTGAACTCGTTATAAATGCGCCGCACCAGACTGAACAGCACCAGCGACGGCACCAGCGTCATCACTGCCGAGGGCAGCACAAAGGTGAGCCAGCGGCTCAGCGCCCAGCTGTAACCCGGCATATAGTAAAAAAACAGCCAGTCCAGCGAGAGCACCACAAGGGCCGTGCCGGTGCCGATGAGCGCAAAGTTCCATGTGCTGCCCTGCAGATACACCTGTACCAGCACCGAAAGCGCAAAACAGAGCAAAAGCAGTTCCAGCGCCAGCATTCCCACCGTGCGCCCGGCGGTGTAATCCCACAAAAGGCCGCCTACCGCGCCAAACAGCGCCCCGGCAAACTCACCCTCGTACACCGCCACCGCAAGACAGAGCGGCAGGATGAAAAGCGGTTTTGCCTGCCCCAGCCGGAACAGGCCGGGCGTGGTCTGCAATGCCGCGCACACAAACAGCGCTGCCGCGTAGCAGGCCCATTTCAACGCCTGACTGCGGCTGCGCATACGGCGTGATTCCATACCGGTGCCTCCTTAATAATCGGTGATGACAAAAACATGCTTGACGGTGCGCGGGTCTGCGCCCGGGCGGATGACCGCCACTGAGGATTTGCCGCTGACTTCCGGCTCCACCTTCTGCACCACGCCCACCAGCACATCCGGCGGGAACACGCCGCCAAGGCCGGTGGTGATGACCTGATCGCCCATCTGAGTTTCGGCGGCGCGCTCCAGATTGGTGAGCACGCACAGGCCGTCACCGGCGTAGTCGGTGCTGCCGGTGAGGATGCCGTTTTCCCGCGTGCGGGACACAACACCCGCTGCGTTGAAGCTGGGATGCAGGACGGTCATCACCTTGCAGCTGGTGGTATCTGCCTCCACCACGACGCCCACAAGGTAGCCCTTATCGCTGATGACGGCATCGCTCACAGCCACACCGTTCACGGTGCCGCAGTCCAGCGTAAAGCCGCCAAACTCATCCAGCGGGTCGCGGCCGATCACAAAGCCGGAAACATAACTGGCCTCGCTGTTGGCATCCTGAATGCGGGTCAGCGCCTTGTAGGCCTCGTTCTCCGCCTTGATGCGGTCGTAGTCCACCATCTGCTGACGCAGTTCGGCGTTCTCGGCTTCCAGCTGTTCGTTCTGGGCCATCACATCATCGATGCTGGTGTATTTTTCCCACACCGAACCGATGCCGCCGCTCAGGGCCGAAGTCACCTTCTGAAACGGCGTCAGCACCACGCTCAGCAGCTCCTGCGGGGCGGCAGTCAGCCGGCCATTGGCGCCGGCATAGGCCATGATCCCCACCAGAAACACCGCCACCGCTACCAGTATCTTAAATTTCCATGTGTCAAAAAAATCCTTCAAGGGGGTGTCCTCCTGTTCGGGCTCCTGCCATAAGAAAAGCGCGGACAGCTCTGCCATCCGCGCAAGGAACATTGTTTGCCGCGGAAATCAGCGCAGGCGCTGCGCAAAAGAGCTTTTTCCGCAAGTACGGGCTGCGGCCCGTGTTACATGTGTCCGCCGTCGGTATCCAGCACATCATGCAGGACGTCCACGTGATCCAGGACCGCACCGGCACCCTTGGCCACGCAGTCCAGCGGATCTTCCGCAATGTGCACGTCGATGCCGGTCTCGCTCTGGATCAGCTGATCCAGACCCCGCAGCAGTGCGCCGCCGCCGGTCAGGGTGATGCCGCGGTCGATGATATCCGCGCTCAGCTCCGGCGGGGTGCGCTCCAGCGTTTCCTTGATGGCGCTGGTGATCTTGACCAGACACTCCAGCAGTGCCTCGCGCACATCCTCCGAGTGGACCACGATGTTTTTGGGCAGGCCGTCCACCAAATTGCGGCCCTTGATCTCCATGGTCATTTCAGGGTCCAGCACATAGGCAGAGCCGATCTCGATCTTGATCTGCTCTGCGGTGCGCTCACCAATGAGCAGGTTGTATTTGCGCTTGATGAAGGCAATGATGGCCTGATCAAACATATCACCGGCCATGCGCACGCTGCGGGAGGCCACGATGCCGCCCAGAGAAATGACAGCGATCTCAGCCGTGCCGCCGCCGATGTCCACGATCATGCTGCCGGTAGGCTCGCTGATGGGCAGGCCCGCACCGATGGCAGCAGCCATGGGCTCTTCAATGACGGACACCTGACGGGCACCGGCCTTGAGGGTCGCTTCGCGCACCGCGCGGCGCTCCACCTCGGTGACGCCCGACGGGATGCAGATGACCACGCGGGGGCGGGAGAACATGCTGTTGCCGCATGCCTTCTTGAGGAAGTTCTCCAGCATATTGGCCGTGATGTCAAAATCGGCAATGACGCCGTCCTTCAGGGGGCGGACCGCCACGATGCTGCCGGGGGTGCGGCCAATGACTGCCTTTGCCTCGGCACCCACGCAGCGCACCTCATCGGTCTTGGTGTCCACGGCCACCACCGAAGGCTCACGCATGATGATGCCCTTGCCCTTCATATATACCAGAGTATTTGCGGTACCCAGATCGATACCCACATCTTTTGAAAACAGGCCCATTGTAATTTCTCTCCTTATTGCTTCCCATTGAAATCTATCCAGAGCGTCCGGCGGACTTTTTATGCCGCTCTGCGCAGAATAACACGGTTCTATTATAGCCGCAAGCCAATGATTTCTCAAGCGTTTGCGCAAGTTTTCTTCGTTTTTTCCAGTTTTCTCACATAAAATGTGCCAGCAGCTGTACGGTGCGGCTCACCGGCAGGCCCATGATCGTGTAGTAGTCGCCCTCGATGCGGTCCAGCCAGAGGGCCGCACGGCCCTGAATGGCATAGGCACCGGCCTTGTCGTAGGGTTCAGCGGTGGAAGCGTAAAAGTCGATCTCCTCCCCGCTCAGCGGGAAAAAGGTAACGCGGCAGCTGTCCACAAAGCTTTCGGTGCGGGTCCCGTCCGAAATGCACACACCGGTGTGCACCTCGTGGGCAGCACCGGAAAGGGCCCGCAGCATCCGCTTTGCGTCCTCTGTGCTGTGGGGCTTGCCGAACACTTCACCGTTCACATCCACCACGGTGTCGCAGCCGATGACCACCGCACCCGGGTGCTGGGCCGAAACAGCAAGGCATTTGCCCCGGGCCAGCTGCTCCACCAGCTGAGCAGGGGTGTCGGCCTGCACTGTACTCTCGTCAAAATCGCTGACACAGACGGTGAAATCAGTGGTGTACAGGGAAAGCAGCTCCCGCCTGCGCGGGCTGCCGGAAGCTAAAATCAAATTCATAGGATTCATCTTTCTTTTCAACATCCTTGCCAGCTTATTTACCCGTCGAGCCAAAGCCGCCCTCGCCGCGCTGGGTATCGCCCAGTTCTTCGGCGGGCACAAAGGCGGCGGTGTACACCGGTGCAATGCACAGCTGCGCCACACGCTCACCGGGCTGGATGGTGTAAGCCTCCCTGCCCAGATTGACCATGGGCACCTTCAGTTCGCCGCGGTAGTCGCTGTCCACCACGCCCACGCCATTGGCCATGCACAGGCCGTGCTTGATGGAAAGGCCGCTGCGGGCATACACCAGTGCCACGCTGTGGGCACCCGGCAGCTCGATGGCAAGGCCGGTGGGCACCAGTGCCCGCTCCATAGGGGCAAGGGTGAGCGGCTCGTCCAGCACGGCGCACAGGTCGGCGGCGGCAGAGCCGGGGGTGGCGTAGGCGGGCACCTTTGCCCGGGCATCCAGTACCTTATATTTTACAGTGATGGGTTCCATAGTATACCTCGTTTTGATTTTATAGCGTCCTTATCCTCTCCGTCAGCACTAACGCGCTGCCACATCCCCCACTCTGCCCCAATATGGGAGGCTTTGGCATTCCATGCAGACTTCATGGTTTTGCCAAGGGCTCTCCCTTTGGGAGAGCTGTCGAACGAAGTGAGACTGAGAGGGCGAGCCGCCTTTAATTCGTACCTTTAAAATACAGTCCGCGGGTAAAATCCCCCTCAAAGGGTGCGTGGGTGCGGATCATGTCAAGGATCTGCGCTGCTTCCTCCCGGCTTTCCAGCGTGAAGTAGGCCACACCGTAGTCCACCGTCAGTGCGCCCGGCTTATCTCCCATATAAATAGGTACGGGATTGTAGATGGTGCGCACACCAAGGCCGCACCGCACCGGGAATTTCTTTGCCTTGCGGTCGGTCAGCACACCGGTCTTATCGCAATGGGCGCAGTCGTGGATGTTCTGCAGCGGGCAGGCGCGGGTGACCATCAGCGGCATGTGACCGTACACCAGCACACCGGTGGGCACCGGACTGCCGTCATGGATGGGGGCAATGGTGCTGATGTCGCCGTCCTTCACCTCGGGCAGGATGAGCATGGAGCCAAGGCCGTTGTCTGCATAGAACTGTGCGGCCAGCTGATTGGTGATGTTCAGGCCAAAGCTGCCGCTCATGGGCAGGCTCCGGCACAGGCGCAGGTGGGCGATATTGCTCACCTCATAGCCCGCAAAACCGGCATCCTGCGTGGCCGCGATGCGGCGGGCAGTGTCCTCTTCCAGACGGCCGAACATGACCCGGGGCAGCTCCAAAAGGGTCTTTGCCCGCCATTCCCGGGGCACGCGGTCGGCCTGCGCAATGGGCAGGATGAGATACTCGATGCCGTCAAGCGCCCGCTCCGGCACCTGCTCCCAGTTCTCGAACCGGGCACGCAGGGTGCGGTGGGACGGCAGGGTGCGCAGCGGCAGAGCGGGCACATGCTCGTCCGTGGTGGGCCATGGGCGCAGCACTTCCCGCTTTTTCAGCAGGGCATCCAGCGCTTCCCGGCGCAGCTCGTTGACGGCACTGCCGGGCACGAACCACGGCCCACCGTCCATTTCCACCGTGATATCCTCTGCCGATGCCGCAAAGGGCGTACCGCCGGTCTTGGCAAGGCTGCGGTGCAGGCTCTCGGTAGGGTCGGTGCGGGCGGGCTGCGGCTCAGCGTCGCCATAGGCGAAGGCCTTATTGCCGTCGGCGTCCATGACGGTGAGCTTCTCGCCGCCCTCTTCGATCTCCAGTTTCATCTTCACCGGCACACGGCTGCGCTCACGGCGGTAAAGCTCCCGCAGCATGGGCAGGGTCTTTTTGGTCTGCTCGGCGTCCGCTTCGCTGCGCACACCAAACATGGTGCCGTCAATTTTCCCATCCAGATAGCCGGAGGTGAAGCCCGAACGACTGAAGGCATTTTTCAAAAGGTCACGGTCGTAGGCGCGGCCCTCCCGGCCTGCCAGACAGGCGCTGACCGCCGCCGCCACGTACTCCGGCGTGCGCAGACGGCCCTCAATTTTTGCCGATGCCACGCCAAGCGCCTGCAGCTTGTCCAGCTTATCGATGACCGAGTTGTCCTTCAGGGACAGGTGGTGCAGGCGGCCCGGCTTACCCTCCGGCAAAGCGTTTGCCTCAAAGGGCAGTCGGCAGGGGCCTGCACAGGAGCCGCGGTTGCCGCTGCGCCCGCCCAGAAAAGCCGACATATAGCACTGGCCGCTGACGCACATACACAGCGCGCCATGCACAAAGCACTCGGTCTCGATGCCGCAGTGCTTCGTGATGTGCTCCACCTCAGGCAGGCTCAGCTCCCGGGCCAGCACCACCCGGGTGAAGCCCAGCTCCTTGAGCTCCAGTGCACCCTGCAGGCTGTGCACGCTCATCTGTGTGGAGCCGTGGCGGGGCAGCTGCGGAGCGATCCTGCCAATCAGGGTTGCCACCGCCAGATCCTGACAGATGACCGCATCTGCCCCGCTGGCGGCAACGGCGCGAATGGCCGCTTCCAGCGCAGGCAGCTCCCCGCCGTAGACGGTAGTGTTCAGTGCCACATGCACGGCCACGCCCCGGGCATGGCAGAAGCGCACCGCATCTTTCAGCGTGTCTGCGTCAAAATTGTTGGCACTGGTGCGGGCATTGAAGCCCGAAAAGCCCAGATACACTGCATCGGCCCCGCTGAACACAGCGGCACGCAGCATTTCTTCATTGCCCACCGGGGCAAGGATCTCGATCTTTGACATATTTCTCCTTTATCCTGTAAAAGGCGCTCAGCCCTTCTGTTCCGCGTCTTCGCTTCTGCCCGCCGTCTGCTGCGCGGCCTGCTGGGCGCGCTCTTCGCGCCGGGCTTCCTTGCTGCGCATCTTTTCCAGCTGTTCCCGCAGAGCGGCAGCCTCCCGGCGCAGCACCTCGTTTTCCGCCTTTGCCTTGTCTTCTGCCAGTTTTGCGCGGGCGGCGTCCGCAATGTAGTCCTGGATCTGGCTGCGCATGTTCTCCGCGCTGCCGGTGCTCTTGCGGTACTCATCCAGATAGTCCATGGCGCAGAACACCGCCGCCTTCGTCACCGAAAGGTTTTCGTTTGCATCCAGCAGCTTTGTGATATCCTCGTCCAGCTTTTTTGCCAGCGACTGGATATATTTTTCCGGGTCCGTCGTAGCGATGGCATACGGCGTACCCGCAATATTCACCCGTACCTTGTTGACCATATCTGTTTCCCCTTTTTATCCTTTTCTGCCCGCAGCGGGCAGTGATCTTCTGATTTTTGCCGGGAAACGGCACCGTTCCCGGTACCGTTTTGGTGTCTTGTCACCCGCCGGGCGAGTTACCCGGCACATTTCTCCCGGAGTTTGTCCCCGAAAATGTTTCGGAACACAGCTTTCTTTCTCTATTATAATATAAATAAGCATCAAGAAAAAGTGTATTTTTTGAAATTTTGGCATATTTATCAGAAAGTTCAATAAAAAAATGTCAGTTACGGAAAAAATCCCCTGATTCCTTGCATTTGTCATTCTGCCATATTATAATATCTTTGTTATGTTGGCGGCAGAGCAAGTGAGGGAAAGTGCCTGCAGGCGCCAATTATTTCAATTATTTTAGCAAAGCTGAAAACTTATGCGGATAGGAGTACCTTTATGACATCGAAAGAATTCGGTAAACTTCTTCAGGACAAGCTCACCAGCGAGTACGGCGTGGAGCTGAGTGTTGCTTCCAACCAGCAGATCTACCGCTCTCTGGCGCTGATCTGCCGCCAGATGATGAGCGAGAACCACAAGAAGTTCCAGTCCAAGGCCATTGGCACCGGCACCAAGCAGGTGTACTACCTGTGCATGGAGTTCCTGATGGGCCGCAGCCTGAAGACCAGCCTGCTGAATCTGGGTCTGGACGAGGTGGCAAAGAAGGCCCTGTCCGATGCTGACATCAGCATTGACGGCATCTTTGAGGAAGAGCCGGATGCAGGTCTGGGCAACGGCGGTCTGGGCCGTCTGGCTGCCTGCTATCTGGACGGCATGGCCACCACCGGCATTTGCGGCACCGGCTACTCCATCCTGTACGAGTATGGTATCTTCAAGCAAAAGATCGTGGACGGCTGGCAGCAGGAGCGCGCTGACAACTGGCTGCCCGGCGGTCAGGTCTGGCTGAAGAGCCACCCCGATCAGGCTGTCGAGGTTCGTTTCGACGGCGAGATCCACGAGAACTGGGACAACGGCTTCCACTACATCCAGCACACCAACTACAACAGCGTCATGGCTGTTCCCTCTGATATGTATGTGCAGGGCTACGACGGCAAGGGCGTTGCCAAGCTGCGTCTGTGGCAGGCAAAGGCACCGGATTTTGATATGTCCAGCTTCTCTCTGGGCAACTACAACACTGCAATGAGCAAGAACGCCAATGCAGAGCTGATCTCCAAGGTGCTGTACCCCAACGACAACCACGTGGAGGGCAAGATCCTGCGCCTGCGCCAGCAGTACTTCCTGTCTGCCGCTTCCATCGGCGATATCGTCCAGAATCATCTGTCCAGCTATGCGACCCTCGAGAACCTGCCCGACAAGGTCGCCATCCAGCTGAACGACACCCACCCCACTCTGGCAATCCCCGAGATGATGCGCATTCTGCTGGACGAGTGCGGCTTTGACTGGGACAAGGCATTCAACATCTGCCAGAAGGTCTTCTCCTACACCAACCACACCGTCATGGCTGAGGCTCTGGAAAAGTGGAACGTGGACATCTTCAAGATGACCCTGCCCCGCATCTACCAGATCGTGGTGGAGATGGACCGCCGTGCCCGCGCCGAGCTGGAGAAGGTCTTCCCCGGCGACAAGGGCAAGATCGACTATATGGCACTGATCGGCGACAATCAGGTGCGCATGGCAAACATCTGCGCCTACACCGCCAACAGCATCAATGGCGTGTCCAAGCTGCACAGCGAGATCATCAAGGACAGCGTCTTCCACGATTACTACCTGTTCAAGCCGCAGGCCTTCAAGAACGTGACCAACGGCATCGCTTACCGCCGCTGGCTGCTGGCCTCTAACCCCGGCCTGTGCAAGCTGCTGGATGAGACCATTGGCGACGGCTACAAGCACGATGCTTCCGATCTGTCCAAGCTGAACAAGTTCGAGAACGACAAGACCGTTCTCAAGCGCCTGAACGAAATCAAGTTGGAGAACAAGACCAGCTTTGCCAACTATCTGGCAAAGAGCACCGGTCAGATCATCGACCCGAACTCCATCTTTGACTGTCAGGTCAAGCGTATGCACGAGTACAAGCGCCAGCACCTGAACGCGCTGAACATCGCTGCCCAGTACCTGTACCTGAAGGAGAACCCCAACGCCGACTTCATCCCCAAGACCTATATCTTCGGTGCAAAGGCTGCTCCCGGCTACTACATGGCAAAGCAGATGATCCGCATGATCTGCAAGCTGGGCGACCTCATCAACAACGACCCCGCTGTGCGCGACAAGCTGCGCGTGGTCTATCTGGAAGAGTACTGCGTCTCTCTGAGCGAGCACCTGATGCCCGCTGCCGAGGTCTCTGAGCAGATCTCTCTGGCAGGCACCGAGGCTTCCGGTACCGGCAACATGAAGTTCATGCTGAACGGCGCTATCACTCTGGGCACTCTGGACGGTGCAAACGTGGAGATCGCAGACGCTGCTGGCAAGGAGAACGAGCTGATCTTCGGCATGCTGACCCCCGAGGTGAACAACCTCAAGCAGGTGGGCTACCATCCCAACGCTTTCATTATGGGCGACGATGTTGCCAACAACGCTCTGAACTTCCTGGAGCGCGGCTGGAATGGCGAGAACTTCCACGAAGTGACCGAGAACCTGCGCAGCAGCGACCCGTATATGGTCATGGCCGACTTCAAGGATTACCGCCGCGCACAGGCCGACCTGCAGAAGCTGTATGCCGACCGCGAGAAGTGGGCACACATGAGCCTGAAGAACATTGCCAACAGCGGCATCTTCAGCGCCGACCGCTCTGTGCTGGATTACGCACACGACATCTGGTACGCTTCCCCGGTGCCCATGGGCAAGTAATTTTCCCTTAAAAAATCCATCTACCCCGGCGGCGTTTGGCCCGCCGGGGCTTTTTTGAGAAAGGACGACCCTGCTTTGTCTTGTCTGTTCAATAGCTACGACCCCTATTTCAAGCAGCCATTTGGTGCGCTGCGGGCCGGTCAGACCGTGCGCCTGACCCTTTGCATCCCGGAAGAGCTGGGCTATGTCGATCCTCATCTGGTGCTCCAGAAAGAGGGAAAATATGACGTACCGGTGCACTACCGCATGAAGTTCGACGGCCAGACCCCCCAGCAGAACCACTTTTCCGTGGAGCTGCCGCTGAATGACCCGGGCCTGTACTTCTACTACTTCGACCTCTACACCGACTTCCGCCGCATCTACCGCGGGCCGGACAACTGCGGCGTTGTCAGCTGGCAGGAAGGCGAAAAGTGGCAGATCACCGTCTACGATGCCGGTTTCCAGACCCCGGAGTGCATCAAGGGCAAGGTGTTCTATCAGATCTTCCCGGACCGGTTCTGCGAGGGCATTGAGAACAAGCCCATGCCTTTCCCGGACCGGCTGTATCAGGCCGACAAACACGCCGAACCCTTCTGGCAGCCCAACGAGACCGGCGGCCACCTGAACGAGGACTATTTCGGCGGCGACTTGGAAGGCATCCGCATCAAGCTGCCCTACCTGCGGGAGATGGGGGTGGATTACCTTTACCTCAACCCCATCTTTGAGGCGCACTCCAACCACCGCTACAACACGGCTGACTATCTCAACGTAGACCCGCTGCTGGGCACCAACGAGGAGTTCGAGGTGCTCTGCCGCGAGGCCGCCAAGTACGGCATTGGCATCGTGCTGGACGGTGTGTTCAGCCACACCGGTTCTGACAGCCGCTATTTCAACCGCGAGGGCCGCTATGGTGACGGCGGTGCTTACCGCGACCCCAGCTCCCCCTACCGCAGCTGGTACGATTTCGACCCCAAGTATAAGGGTGGCTACCGCAGCTGGTGGGGTTTCGAGACCCTGCCCGAAGTGAACGAAGAGACCCCCTCGTTTGTGGAGTTCATCACCGGCGAGGGCGGCGTCATCGACACATGGCTGCGGCGCGGTGCCGCAGGCTTCCGGCTGGATGTGGCCGACGAGCTGCCGGACGACTTTATTGAAAAGATCCGCGCCGCTGTCAAGCGGGTCAGCCCGGAAAAGTTCCTGCTGGGCGAGGTGTGGGAGGACGCCACCACCAAATACGGCTTTGGCCAGCGCCGCACCTATCTGCTGGGCAAAGGGCTGGACAGCGTGATGAACTACCCCTTCAAGAATGCTGTGCTGGATTTTGTAAAGGGCAAGCCCGCCCAGCAGGCCATGGGAGAGATCCTGTCCATCTGTGAGCACTACCCCGCCCCTGCCATGGACACTGCGCTGAACTTTCTCTCCACCCACGACACCGAACGCGCCCTCACCGTCATTGCAGACGAGCCCGCCAACGGCCGTGGCCGCGAGTGGCAGAGCGGCCGCTGTGTGACCGGCGAAGCCTACGAGGAAGGGATGCTGCGCCTGCGCATGGCCTATGCCATCATCTACACGCTGCCCGGCGTGCCCTGTCTGTATTACGGCGACGAGATCGGGATGCAGGGTTACCGCGACCCCTTCAACCATGCCTTCTTCTGCTGGGACAGCCACGAAAAGCGCCTGAAGCCGGTGCTGGCACAGCTGGCGCAGCTGCGCCACAGCTGCGAAGCCTTCCGCACCGGTGAGCTGCGGGTGCTGCGGGCGCAGGACGGCATCCTGCACTACCAGCGCGTAGGCGAAGCGGAAACAGCCGAGATCATCGTGAACCGCTCGGAGCACATCATCGTGGAGCCGCTGGCTTCCGGCAAGCACACGGAGGTGAACCCCATGGGCTTTACCATCGTGGTGGAGGAGAACGGCCACAATCCGAACCACAGCTATTACGATATCAAGTAAAAACGATTTGAATGCCCGCCGCGTTCGCTCTGGGCACATTCAGAGGAAATTTTATCTTTTATTTTCGCAACAACGGGCAGCCTGCGGGCCGCCCGTTGTTGCATTTTCACGCAAAGGGCCGTATCCGCAAACTACATCTTGCACTGCTTTTCATTTATTTTGTTCTTTATTTCGTTTTCTGCGCAACGTTCCAGCAAAAAACGCTTGACCTTCCACCCGGGGGATACTCTATAATAGGGGCATAAGGAGGGAGAACCATGAATCCTGTTCCATTTCTCTGGCTGGCTGCCGTGGTGGGCTTTTTGCTGTTGGAGGCTTCCACCTTCAGCATGACCTCCGTCTGGTTTGCCGTCGGCGCTGCTGCCGCTCTGCTCACCTGCCTGTTCACCGGTTCCTTCCGCGTTCAGGCACTGGTGTTCATTGTGGTAAGCGCCCTGTGCCTGCTGATGTTCCGCCCGCTGGCCGCAAAGCTGCGCCAGAAAAACGTTCCCACCAATGGCGACCGCAACCTTGGCCGGGAGGCCACCGTGCTGACCACCGTCACCGCCGACCTGCCGGGCCGTGTGCGGCTGGACGGCGTGGACTGGAATGCCCGCTGTGCCACTCCCGGCGACACCCTCACCCCCGGGCAGCGCTGCCGTGTAACCGAACTGCACAGCACCCTGCTCATCGTGGAGCCCGTATTGACCGAAAGCCGCAGAGCGTGATCTGCGTTCTGCGCTGAAACGTTGCACCCATCTGAAAAAGGAGAACCACTATGGTCATGTTTTTTCTGATCCTCGCGCTGGTCTTTGTCGTCCTGCTGGTGATCATCACCAACATCGTCATCGTGCCCCAGTCCAAGGTGTATGTCGTTGAGCGGCTGGGCAGCTACTCCGACACATGGTCGGCAGGCCTGCACATCAAGATTCCCTTCATCGAGCGCATCGCCAAAAAGGTGAGTCTGAAAGAGCAGGTGGCAGACTTTCCCCCTCAGCCGGTCATCACCCGCGATAACGTTACCATGCAGATCGATACCGTGGTGTTCTTTCAGGTAATGGACGCCAAGCTCTACACCTACGGCGTCAACCAGCCCATCGCCGCCATCGAGAGCCTGTCTGCCACCACCCTGCGCAACATTATCGGCGAAATGGAGCTGGACCACACCCTGACCAGCCGCGACGTCATCAACGGCAAGATCACCGCCATCCTGGACGAAGCCACCGACAAGTGGGGCATCAAGGTGAACCGCGTGGAAGTGAAGAACATCATCCCGCCGCGTGAAATTCAGGAAGCCATGGAGAAGCAGATGAAGGCTGAGCGCGAGAAGCGCGCCGTGATCCTGAAGGCCGACGGCGAAAAGCAGGCCGCCATCACTGCCGCCGAGGGCGAAAAGGAAGCCGCCATCCTGCGTGCAGATGCTGTGAAGCAGCAGCGCATTCTGGAAGCCGAGGGCGAAGCACAGGCCATTCTGGCCGTGCAGAAGGCCAACGCCGACGCCATCCATCTGCTGAACGAAGCCATGCCCAGCGACAAGGTGCTGGCCATCCGCAGTCTGGAAGCTCTGGCCAAGGTCGCCAACGGCAAGGCAACCAAGATCATCATTCCCTCGGAATTGCAGAATCTGGGCGGCGTTGTGCCCAGCATCAAGGAACTGATGACCGACCCCAAGGACGCAGAGTAAAGAATTTTATAAAGGACAGCTTCCTCGCCCTCTCAGTCTCACTTCGTTCGACAGCTCCCCCAAAGTGGGAGCCCTTGGCAGAATGATAAAGTCTCCGGTTTTGCCAAAGCCTCTCCCTTTGGGAGAGGTGTCACGGAACGTGACGGAGAGGGCGAGGCCGCTTGTGGAGGAGCACCACTATGATCTACGATACCCTGAACAACCTGCCCAACTATCTGGGCGTCAGCGACAATCTGGACACCGTCATCGAGTACATCATGGCCCGGGATATCACCACCCTGCCCGCCGGGCGCACCCGCATTGACGGCGACAAGGCCGTGGTCACCGTGAGCACCGTCACGCCCCAGACCTCCGACAAGGCTCTGTTCCAGCGCCACGACAACCACATCACGCTGGAGACCGATCTGGACGGCAGCGAGCTGTTTGAGGTGAGCCTTGCAGAGCTGACCCCCACCAAGCCCACCGATGAAGCCGCCGACACCACCGTGGGCACCGCCGGTACCAGCATTGCCGGAATGCTGTGCGAGGGGCGGTTCGCCCTGTATCTGGCCGGAGAACCCTATAAATCCGGCCTGAAGGCGCAGGGCTGCGGCAAACTGAAGAAAGCCGTGTTCAGCATCGAGCTGGACCCGGACGAGGAAGAGACGGAGGAATAACCGAAAGGAGACTTTCTGCATGGGATTTTTTGCTGTACTGGCTGCAAGTCTGTTCGCCGTGTTCCTCTTTACCGTGTTCGGCGGCTATTCGCTGCTGCTCTGGTGTCAGCAGTCCCTGTGGATGGTCGTTCCGCCTGCACTGGTGTTGGCTGTTCTGGTGTGGACGTTCCTGAAAATGGACGACAAGATCACCGCCCTGCATAAGCGGGTGGACGAGCTGGAAGCGGCGCAGAAAAACGTCGAAGAGTCCGAGAAATAAATACAGCGACGCCCCTGCAGAAAAAGCTTTTCCTGCAGGGGCGTCGCACTTTTTACACCTTACTTTTTATCCTGTGGGGCATCCAGCCCTTTGAACATTACCATGCCCAGACTTGCAAAGCTGGCGCCCAGCACAAAACCGACTGTTCCCAGCGTCACGCTGAACAAAACGCCCATGGCAACACCGAACAGGATGCCCGCGATCTGACTTTTCTTCATTTTACTGCTCTGCCTTTCCGTACCATGCAACGGATAGCCGCCATGAGAGAGTATACAGCGCCAGAGCCGCCACCGCAATACCCAGCAGCCCCAGCGACGAGATGCTCTGCGGAAGAAGGTTTCTCACAAGACCGTCCTCGTTTGCGGCCACGGAAAAGCCCATCAGGGCCGAGAGTGCACCAGCTATGAAATAGAACCCGACCTTTGCCTTTTCGTAGCCGAAGCGGTAGCTCAGCGGCAGCAGGATGGTACTGCCGAGCAGGGTAGTCATGCCCACCTGCACCAGCGTAGAGATCACGAGCGCACCATCCACGGCTACCCAGTGCAGCTGTGCCGCGCCAAGCGCTGCGGCGGCAAAAACCTCTGCCAGCACCAGCCCGCACAGACCAACAATGTATTTACACCCCACCAGCTGCTCTTTTGTGGCCGGAAGCGCGGCACTGTATTCGTTGAATTTGCTGGTTTGGTCGTATGCCAGCAGTGTCATAGGCATCATGCCCAGCAAAAAGCCCGCATAGACAATGAAGAAATTGGCCCCGTTCATCATCGAGATCACACCCACACCCATCATGACTACAGCCGTCACAACGACCGTTTTTGCGTAATACCATGCCTGATATGCGTCCTTTAACAGCAGACCTTTCATTGTCCATTCTCCCCTTTCACCATCAGCACAAACAGCTCCTCAATGCTTACCGGGGTAAGCTCTGCCCCGGCGGGCATTGCATCCCGGCGCACAAGCGCCTCTATCCCGTAGGGGGTGACCCGCTTGCCGTACACCCGCGTATCCAGTGCCGCCAGCTGCGCCGCCGTACCGTGCCACAGGGCGTATTCCTCCCGCAAAGCGTCCTTTTCCTCACAGAGCAGCAGCCTGCCCTTGTGCAGGAAGGCGATGATATCGCACAGCTTTTCCAAATCGCTGACGATGTGGGAGGAGATGAGGATAGAGTGGTTTTCGTCCCGGGTAAAGTCCAGCAGCAGGTCGGTCACCTCGTCCCGCACCACCGGATCCAGCCCGTTGGTGGCTTCGTCCAATAGCAGCAGCTTCGGGTGGTGCGCCAGCGCCACGGCAATGCACAGCTTCATCTTCATGCCGGTAGAGTAGTCCTTGTATTGCTTTTTGTCCGGCAGGCCGAACTTCCGGCACAGCTCCGCATAGGCAGCAGCGTCCCAGTTGCGGTAGATGCCCGCCATCACCTTGCCTGCCTGCACTGCGTTCAGGCACAGGGGGATGCCCTCGCTGCCCAGCACCACACCGATCTCCTCTCTGGTGCGGACGGAAGCGGTGCGGCTGTCCCTGCCAAGGATGGTCACGGTACCGCCGTCCCGCTGCATCATATCTAAGATTAACCGGATAGTGGTGCTTTTGCCCGCTCCGTTTTCACCGATCAGTCCGCAGATGGTGCCGCCGGGCAAGGTCAGATCCAGCGGTCCGAGGGTAAAGTCCTTATAGTGCTTTGTAAGTCCCCGCAGTTCCAGTGCGTTCATGTTCAGCCCTCCCACAGCAGTTCCAGCATCTCCCGCAGCTCTTCCCTGCTCAGCCCGCAGGATACGGACAGGCGGACGGCTTCGGTAAGGTGCGCTTCAATTTTTTTCAGGTTCTCTTCCCGCAGCAACTCGGTGTTTTTAGGGGCTACAAAAAAGCCCTTTGCCGGTACTGCGTAAAGGAAGCCCTCTTTTTCCAGTTCATCGTAGGCGCGCTTGGTGGTAATGACGCTGATGCGCAGATCCCGTGCCAGCCCCCGGATGGAGGGCATGGCCTCGTCCGGCTGCAAAGCCCCGCTGATGATCTGCTGCTTGATCTGGTTGTAGATCTGGTCATAGATGGGCGCGCCGCTTTTGTTGTTGATAAACAGTTCCATCGGCTGCTCCTTTGGCTCTCGTGTTTTATCTGTATATGCACAGTATATACAGTAGATACAGATTTGTCAAGAGAATGCGCAAAAAAATACACCCGCCGTCCAAAAAGGACAGCAGGTGCATTTTTTAGGTTTTACAGTGCCTTGATGGCGGTCTTGATGCGCTCGGCGGCCATCTTGGTCTTTTCGGCGTCACCGAAAGCGGTCAGGCGGAAGTAGCCCTCGCCGCACTCGCCGAAGCCCACGCCCGGGGTACCCACCACGCCGCAGTTTTCCAGCAGCCAGTCGAAGAACTCCCAGCTCTTCATGTTACCGGGGCAGCGCAGCCAGATGTAGGGGCTGTTCTTGCCGCCGCAGTACCACACGCCGCACTCGTCCAGAGCGTCCGCGATGACCTTGGCATTCTTGCGGTAGTAGTCCAGATTCTGCTGGATCTCGGCCATGCCGCTCTCGGTGAACACCGCAGCGGCGGCGCGCTGCACCACGTAAGGCACACCGTTGAACTTGGTGGTCTGGCGGCGCAGCCACAGCTTATTGATGTTCATGCCCTCGCGCTCCAGCTCCTTGGGCACCACGGTGTAGCCGCAGCGGGTGCCGGTGAAGCCTGCGATCTTGGAGAAAGAGCAGATCTCAATAGCGCATTCGCGGGCGCCCTCGATCTCAAAGATGCTGCGGGCGAGGTTCTCGTCCGAGATGAAGCACTCGTAGGCAGCATCGTACAGAATGATGGCATTGTTCTTGCGGGCGTAGTCCACCCAGACCTTCAGCTGGTCGCGGGTGTAGGCGGCACCGGTGGGGTTGTTGGGGCTGCAGATATAGATGATGTCTGCCTTTACGTTCTCGTCCGGCATACCGAGGAAGCCGTTCTCCTGACCGGTGCGGCTGTAGATGATCTTACGGCCATCGGTCACATTGTCGTCCACATAGGTGGGGTAAACGGGGTCCGGCACCAGCACAGTGTTGTCCACATCGAACAGGCCCAGCACATTGGCCAGATCACTCTTGGCACCGTCCGAGATGAAGATCTCATCCTCTGCCAGCTGAGTGCCGCGGCCTGCATAGTAGCCCTGAATAGCCTGCTTCAGGAAGGGGTAGCCCTGCTCCGGGCCGTAGCCGTGGAAGCCTTCCTTGGTGCCCATCTCATCGGCAGCGTCATGCATGGCCTTGACCACGCACTTTGCCAGCGGCTGGGTCACATCGCCGATGCCCAGACGGATGATCTCCTTTTCCGGGTGTGCTTCCTGATAGGCAGCCACCTTGTGGGCAATGTCCACGAACAGGTAGCTGGCCTTCAGCTCGTTATAGTGTTTGTTCATCTTCATAGTACTTTCCCTCGCTTCTGTTTTGGTATGACCCTCTCAGTCATCTCGCGTCCGCTCGATGCCAGCTCCCCCGAGTGGGGGAGCTTTTTTGTTGTGAAGAAAAACTTTTTCTCTTGATGTGGAAAAGCTCGCCCTTCGGGAGAGCTGTCGCCGTCAGGCGACTGAGAGGGTTCTCGTTTTTCTTACACTTCCGTTGTGCCCTCGCACACGGTCTCGGCGGCGCCGGTCATCAGCAGCTGTCTGCCGGGCAACACCCGGATGGTCAGCACACCGCCCCGCAGCTGCACATGAATGTCCTCCCCTGCCGGGCAGATGCCCAGCTCGGTCAAGGCTGCCACGGTGGCGCAGGTGCCGGTGCCGCAGGCCCATGTTTCACCGCTGCCGCGCTCCCACACCCGCATCTTCAGGTGGGTGGCATCCACCACCTGCACAAACTCGGTGTTGATACGCTCCGGGAAGTTTGCGTGGTGCTCAAAGCCGGGGCCAATCTCTTCCAGCTTCAGGCTGTCCACATCCTCCACCACGGTCACGCAGTGAGGATTGCCCACGCTGATGCAGGTCACCTGCCAGTCTTTCCCGTCCACGGTCAGGGTCTTATCCACAAGTGCGTCGTCTCCCATGTTCACCGCCGGCAGGTCGGCAGGCATGGCACTGTAGGCTCCCATCTCCACCTGCCACAGGCCCGCGCCCTTGCGGGTGACGGTCTTCAGACCGCTGAGGGTATCAATGGCAAGGGTCTCTTTGGAGATGCCGTGGGTATACAGCCACTCGGCCACGCAGCGGATGCCGTTGCCGCACATCCTGCCCTCGCTGCCGTCGGCGTTGAAGATGCGCATCATGCCGTCGGCTCCCGCCGACTGCGCAGCGCAGATGCAGATGATGCCGTCGGCTCCGATGGAAAAATGCCGCCGGGACAATTTTTCGGAAAGGGCTGCGATATTCTCCGGCACACCGCTTTCGCGGCAGTCCAGATAAATATAGTCGTTGGCGCAGCCCTGCATTTTGGTAAATGAAAGCTTCATGTTCCATTCTCCTTATTGGTGAACAGTCCGTTCACCTGAACTCGTTTCTCTATAATGATAAGAAACCCGGGGGCTTCTGTCAAGCGAAAATATGCGTTTTGGAACTTTTTTCGTGTTCCCGGACGGGAAAGCGAAAACAGGGCTTGACAACAGCCACGGCATGGGATATAAAAAAAGAGAGCGTTCTGTACAGCCCGGTGGAGCCGCGTAGCATCCGCAGGCGCACCATCACAGCGCCGCACCCACGGCCCCAGTGTACAGACCAGCAAAACAACTGCAAAAAGGAGACCACAGGAATGGATACTTTTGAAAAAATCCGTGCATTGCTGGCGGAGCAGCTGGACGTCGATCCGGCAAAGATCACGATGGACAGTGACATCATGAGCGATTTTGAGGCCGACAGCCTGGACATCGTGGACATGGTGATGACGCTGGAGGATGAGTTCGGCATCGAGGTGCCGGATGACGCCATCGAGTCCCTGCGCACCGTGGGCGATGTGGTAAACTTTGTGGACAGCCACGCGCAGAACTGATTTCAGTCGAAAAGCCCCGTTCTCCGCGCTGCGGCACCCGGCCGCGGCTGCAGGCGGGGCTTTATTATGGTTCGTGCGGAACGCACAGCGTTTGGCGCACGGCCTTAGGAGGATAAATACAAATGGCAAAAGATTCAAAGAAGCTCGTACAGGCGATCACCAGTCAGGAAGAAAACTTTGCACAGTGGTACACCGATATCTGCGTCAAGGCAGAGCTGGTGGAGTATTCCAGTGTGAAGGGTTTCATCATCCTGCGCCCCTATGGTCAGGCCATCTGGGAGCTGATCCAGAAGGACATGGATGCCCGCTTCAAGGCCACCGGTCATGAGAACGTGGCAATGCCCGTGCTGATCCCGGAAAGCCTGCTGCAGAAGGAAGGCGAACTGGTCAATGGCTTCGCGCCGGAGGTGGCGTGGGTCACGATGGGCGGTTCCGACAAGCTGGAAGAGCGTCTGGCCGTGCGTCCCACCAGTGAGACCATGTTCTGCGACCACTGGTCCCGCGTGTTGCACAGCTACCGCGAGCTTCCCATGAAATACAACCAGTGGTGCAGCGTGGTGCGCTGGGAAAAGACCACCCGTCCCTTCCTGCGCAGCCGCGAGTTCTGGTGGCAGGAAGGCCACACCATCCACGAGACTGCCGCCGAGGCGGAGGCTGAGACCCAGCAGCAGCTGAACTGCTACGCAGACGTCTGCGAGCAGGATCTGGCCATTCCCGTGGTGAAGGGCCGCAAGACCGACAAGGAAAAGTTTGCCGGTGCCGAGGCCACCTACACCATCGAGGCCATGATGAAGGACGGCAAGGCCCTGCAGAGCGGCACCAGCCACTACTTTGGCGACAAGTTCAGCAAGGCTTACGACGTCACCTTTACCGGCCGCGACAACCAGCTGCATCATCCGTTCCAGACCAGCTGGGGCGTTTCCACCCGTCTGGTGGGTGCCATCATCATGACCCACGGCGACGACGACGGCCTGATCCTGCCCCCGGCAGTGGCCCCCATTCAGGTGGTGGTGGTGCCCATTGCTGCCCACAAGCCCGGCGTCAGCGAGAAGGCTGCCGAGCTGGCTGAAAAGATCAGCAAGTATGCCCGCGTGAAGCTGGACGACAGTGACAATGCCCCGGGCTGGAAGTTCTCTCAGTGGGAGATGAAGGGCGTGCCCCTGCGTCTGGAGATTGGCCCCAAGGATCTGGAAAAGAACCAGTGCGTGCTGGTGCGCCGCGACACCCGCGAAAAGGTCTTTGTCTCTCTGGACGAGCTGGAAACTGCCATCCCCGCCCAGCTGGAGGCCCTGCGCAAGGATCTGTACGAGCGTGCTCTTGCCAACCGCGAGAAGCGCACCTGGGCTGCCACCACCATGGACGAGGTGAAGGAGCTGGCCAAGGCAAACACCGGCTACATCAAGACCATGTGGTGCGGCGACCTTGCCTGCGAAATGAAGATGAAGGAAGAAGTCGGTCTGTCCAGCCGCTGCATGCCCTTTGAGCAGGAGCACCTGAGCGATGTGTGCCCCTGCTGCGGCAAGCCCGCCAAGACCATGGTCTACTGGGGCGTGGCATACTAAGCTTTCCTTTTACTGACATTATAACAAAAAACGGAACACTTCGGTGCTCCGTTTTTTCTTGTATTGGGTAGCTTGAGCGAGCGACAACCACCAGCTAAGCTGGTGGAGTAAAAATGCTTTAGCTACAAGATTCGAGCGAA
>ENA-UEPJ01000232-UEPJ01000232.1-human-gut-metagenome-genome-assembly--contig:-NODE-232-length-75607-cov-6.920402_pt1 | contig 75607 bp, 38 predicted proteins | sample MGYA00242890_ERZ507896 | MGnify/ENA primary metagenome ERZ507896 (study PRJEB26167, sample SAMN06115508) | human gut metagenome | host: Homo sapiens | place: China:Qinghai | collected 2015-08-20...
AGGAAAAAAGTATGGCTTATATGTCAGAAGACGGCTACAAGAAATTGATGGCCGAACTGAAAGAATTGGAGACGGTAGAACGTCCTAAGATTTCGGCTGCTATCGCCGAAGCACGTGACAAAGGTGACCTGTCGGAGAATGCAGAGTATGATGCCGCTAAAGAGGCACAGGGCATGCTTGAGATGAAAATCAATAAATTGAAGACAATTATAGCAGATGCCAAGATTATTGATGAGTCCAAGCTGAAAACGGATTCCGTGCAGATTTTGAACAAGGTGGAACTGAAGAACATAAAGAATGGCATGAAGATGATTTATACCATTGTTTCGGAAAGCGAAGCTAATCTGAAAGAAGGAAAGATTTCTGTTAACACTCCCATTGCACAAGGTTTGCTTGGTAAGAAAGTGGGTGATGTAGCTGAAATCAAAGTGCCGCAGGGCATGGTTAATCTTGAAGTAGTGAACATATCATTTTAAAGTAAAGGCAGGTCCGCATGCGGGCTTGCCTTAATTTATATATCATAAAAGTTATGGCAACAATATTCAGTAGAATTATCGCAGGTGAAATACCAAGCTATAAGGTGGCGGAGGATGATAAGTTCTTTGCATTTCTGGACATCAATCCGCTGGTGAAAGGGCACACGCTGGTCGTTCCCAAGCAGGAAGTGGATTATATCTTTGATCTGGATGATGAAGATCTGGCAGCAATGCATGTTTTCGCCAAGAAGGTGGCTCGTGCCATTGAGAAGGCTTTCCCTTGCAAGAAAGTAGGTGAAGCAGTGATTGGTCTGGAAGTACCTCATGCGCACATTCATCTTATTCCTATGCAGAAAGAGTCGGACATGCTGTTCTCTAATCCAAAGCTGAAACTTTCTGATGAAGAATTTAAAGCAGTTGCCGAAGCGATTCGCGCTGCATTCTAAAAATAAAACTCCTTCCTTTTATAATAAGAACGGGGGCTGAAATGGATTCAGTCCCCGTTTCCTTTATTCTGGTTTGAAAGTCTATGCTTTCAAATTCCGATATCCGGTTAGATGTAATCTTCCCCTAATTTTATTTGTGCGTCGTTTACGTATTTGCGGATAGAATGTTCTTCATCCTTCTTGCAAATCAGCAATACATTGTCCGATTCAGCGATGAGATAGCCTTCCAGTCCATCAATAACGGCGAGTTTGTTTTGTGGGAGCACCACGATGTTGTCTTTACTGTTGTACATTAGAGACTCACACTTCAAGGTTACATTTCCTTCTTTGTCCTTTGGGGACAAGTCATACAATGACCCCCATGTACCTAAATCGGACCAACCGAAATCTCCTAATGAAACATATACATTGTCTGCTTTCTCCATGATGCCGAAGTCGACGGATACATTGGGGCATGCAGGGAAATTTTCGTCGATGAATGCTTTTTCGGCAGGAGTACCGTATACATCTTTACCAGGAATCAATTTGCTTGCCAGCTCGGGAAGTAGTGCTTCCACGGCCTTGATGACAGAGTTTACATTCCACATGAAGAGGCCGGAGTTCCAATAAAATTCTCCGCTTTCTACGAAAACTTTGGCTAACTCCAGTTCAGGTTTTTCGGTAAAGGTCTTCACCTTGTAGAAATTATCTCCTGCTTGTTCGGCTATCTGAATGTAACCATAACCTGTTTCGGGACGGTTCGGTTTGATACCGAGAGTCAGCAACTTTTCTGATTGAGATACGAACGTCAAGCCTTTTTCGATGGCATCAAGGAACTCTCCTTCCTTCAGAATCAAATGATCGGATGGGGCTACCACGATATTGGCATTCGGGTTTAATGCGCGAATGTGATAAGCTGCCCATGCGATACACGGAGCAGTATTTCTGCGTGTAGGCTCCAGCAAGATTTGTTCGGGATTCAATTCAGGCAGTTGCTCCTTTACAAGATCTGCGTATAAATCGTTTGTAACGATAAGTATGTTCTCTGTGGGAATAACTTTATTGAAGCGGTCGAAGGTTTGTTGCAGTAATGACCTGCCTGTGCCAAAGAAGTCCAGAAACTGTTTAGGGAGCGTTTTTCGACTAAACGGCCAGAAGCGACTGCCGATACCTCCACCCATGATAACACAGAAATTATCCTTATTTGTTGTCATATCGTTTGTTTTAAAAGTTTCTGCTAAAGTACACTATATTTTGGAAACACGGAATGTTTGTAGAATGTTTTATGACTTTTTTCTCCTTTTTTTAGGAAAAGTATTGCAGGTTTAGAAAAAAGCCGTATCTTTGCACCGCAATTGAGAAATCAAGCATGCCCAGATGGCGGAATCGGTAGACGCGCTGGTCTCAAACACCAGTGGATTCACTTCCATCCCGGTTCGACCCCGGGTCTGGGTACTGAAGCGGAGAAAGTTGAAAAACTCTCTCCGTTTTTCTTTTCTACTCCTCGTAATTTATTGATTTGGGATCAGGTTGAAATGTTATGCTCTTGTTATTAGAGTTTTAACTCTGTTAAACTATTAGCTCTTCTTCTTTCAGTTTATCTACGTGTATGAGGACATTTAGTCCTTGTGCCGCTTCATTAATCGTTCAAAGAACGGGCAATCGTTTGCTTTTGTCCGGTCTGTGTTGTATCAGTATCTTAAGCTTTATTGTATACCAACCTTGCTTAATCGGCTTGTCAACTAAGGTTGACAGGTCGATTGACCTTGGCTAATAGGCCTGTTGACCAAGGTTGACACCCAGTTATTCCTAAGGGTGAATGAGATTTCTCCTAGTTCTGGATAAGAATACTCTTGATGTAATACAAATGAATACCATATACTGGGGTAAGTAACTGCTGTAATCTTAATTATAAAATTAGTCAACCAAAACCAGGACGAGACATAGTGAGAGTAACATCTTTACTCTCACTCTTAAAAGTTACTCTCACTCACACTTAATGTTTTTATTATTAATGATTTGTCTGTAAAGTGAGGGTAGTGAGAGTAGATACTATCAACTTTTTATTGAAGACTGAGTTCAAGTTATAAATGCGACATTTTTTCTATTTCATCAACATCATACCCTATTTTATATCACAACTTATGTTTAATGCGGATATAAATAGCAAAAAGATGAACGTAATATGCAAATTTGTCATTGGATATTTCTTAGGCATTTATTTTTTCCTAACTTTGCAAAGGATAGTTGAGAAGCTTTTGCCATTTTATATTTTAATATTTACCCAATATGCCAAATCAGAATACACTTCTGTATCTCCCTTTGACATTTCGAATACTTGCGGTTGCTATTTTCGCTTGTTTATTTCTGGCGCCCAAGGCGATGGCTGATACGAAAGATCAAGAGTATATTGTTCTTATCAGTTCTTCCACTTTTCGTGAGAAATGGGCTTATGATCTGCTTGAAACTGTAGAAAAGGCATTCAATGAAGAAAATTCGGTGAAGGTATATTCGGAGACTCTCACAACATGGCATTTCAATAATCAACAGGAAATAAATCAGAAGTTTGATTATCTAAAGGATAAATATTCTGTTCCTCCCCAAGCCGTCATATTTGTAGGCGATCCGGGATGGTACGTTTGCAAACCGCTTTTTGATACTATCTGGAAAGGGGTACCTACAATTATTTGCCACTCGATGCCGCATACGTCGGCTGATATAAATAAGTATTATAATGGTGAATATATACCTGAAGACCAGATTATCGCTACACCGGAAATGCTGGAACGGTATAATGTGACTGCCATAAATATTCCTGTCTGCATTAAAGAAACCATAGAATTGATGAAGGAGATTACTCCTGAAATGAAAAAGGTTGTCTTGTTATCGGATGACAGATTTATCTGTTCTCTAATTCGGAAAAAAGCAGAAGACATACATCAGCAGTACTTTTCTGATTTGGATATGGAATTTATTACTTATCCTCAGACAAATACAGAAACAATGCTCCGCATTATTAGTGAGTGTGGTAAAGAGACAGGTATTATCTACTGTTCATGGGTGAATGTAGCCAGTCAGAATCTGTCTGAGAAATATTATCCTGATGAGAGAATGCATTCTTATATTTCCGGTATAGTTAAAAAGCCGGTATTCTCGTTGTCTGACCAGTTCACAAGGGTTCATGCTTTATTTGCCGGTGGGCATTATATAGGCAGTTCCGATGTGGAAAGTACCGTTATCGGTGAAATTAGAGGTGCACTGAAAAAGGATGGTACATACGGGGCGAAAACGGTTGTTGCCGGTACGCCCAATACCTATCTTAATTACCAGACATTGCTTGACAAGGGAGTTCCATTAGATAACTTTCCTAAAAATGCGGTTTATTGTGATGTTCCGCCCAGTTTTATCCAGAAGAATATTATTTATGTTGTAATTGTATTGGGTACTGCTATTGTACTTCTGCTATTTTACTTTATGCACAAGCGTATCAAAAAAGTGAGAGAAACGGAGTGGCAAGAGCATCTGCATTTGCTTGAAAATATTCTCGATAACCTTCCTATTGCAGCCAAGGTGAAAGATATCGATAATGATATGCGTTATACTTTTATAAATAAAAAGGCTGAAGAGCTCTTTGAATATCCGGCTAAGGAGGCGATTGGAAGAACTGATTTCGATATAATGCCTGAGGCTGCAACGATGATCAGGAAAGAAGATGAAGAATTGGTAAGAACGGGAATTGCCCAATTTGGTACCAGGCGTTTCTTTACGAATAAGAACGAGGAACGGTTTACTTTCCAGAATAATAATATTGTTTCATTTTCCGACGGACGTAAGTGGATTCTCTATACAGCCTGGGATATTACAGACCAGAAAATTTTGGAACGCAAACTGCGCCTGGCTAAGGAAGAGGCTGAAGAGTCCAATCGTATAAAATCAGCTTTCCTGGCTAATATGAGCCATGAAATACGTACTCCGCTCAATGCAATAGTTGGTTTCTCGAGTATACTGGCTGAAGATGTATCGGAAGAAGAACGGATAGAATACCTCAGTATCATTAGTAAGAACAATGATATATTATTGCAACTGATCAATGACATCCTGGATTTATCAAAGATAGAAGCCGGTACACTGGAATATGTCTATGCAAATATAGACGTAAATAAGATGTTATCTGAAATAGAGCAGGCTGCCAGAATGAGACAACCGAATGCGAATGTCGCTATATGTGCAGTGATGCCTATGCCGGATCTTCTTTTATATACTGACCAGCGTAGAATTACTCAGGTACTGAATAATTTCATCAGCAATGCCATGAAGTTTACAAATACAGGGAGTATCACGTTTGGGTATGAAGAACCCAAAGATGGTTATATACGTTTCTTTGTGACAGATACCGGTACCGGTATCCCTCCTGAAAAAGTGGCGGATATATTCAACCGTTTTGTAAAGCTCGATTCCTTCAAACAAGGAACCGGACTTGGACTGGCTATTTCACAGAATATCGTGAAGGAACTCAAAGGCGAGATCGGAGTGCTGTCTGAGTTGGGGAAAGGTTCTACTTTCTGGTTTACGCTGCCTTATGAAAAGATGGGTGCACACCGTTCTATCCTTCCATAAGTGATTTCTAATCATTTTCTAATCTCGTATAAGTTTATTATAATCCGTTCCGGAAGCCTTAATTTTTAAGGAGTTGTACTTTTGCCTCAAAATTGATAAAACAATGATGAGGCAGATTACATTTACTCTTTTTCTTATTTTCTCATGCAGCCTGTGGGCGCAATCGAATCCGTTAAAGTTGACGATGAAGGAGGCGGAGGAACTTTTCCGTACCCACAATCTTTTACTGGTTGCCGAATATTACAATGTAGACATGGCACAGGCACAAGTGGTGCAGGCCAAATTATTTGATAACCCCATTATCACATTGGAGCAGAATATTTATAACCGTCTGAACGGTAAGTATTTTGATTTGGGAAAAGAAGGAGAGTCCGGAGTGCAGATAGAACAAGCCATCAATCTGGCCGGACAACGCAACAAACGAATACGTCTGGAAAAGATTAATCACCAATCCGCTTTATTGCAATTTGAGGAAGTAGCACGCACCTTAAACAGTGAGTTGAAGGAAACCTGTGTCGAAATGTATTTCCTGACCAAGTCCGTGCAGATTTATGATAAAGAGATCACTTCTTTAGAGGAACTGCTGCTATTCTACAAGAATATGGCAGAGAAAGGGAATATTTCATTGTTGGAATTATCCCGTATGCAGGCATTACTGTTATCACTGAAAAAGGAGAAGAATGATGCAGTAAATGAATTGGTATCGAAGAGGGGGAATCTGAAGATGTTATTAAACTTGCCGGTCGCTCAGGAGATAGAAATACTTCTGGATGAAACGATGCTGAGCCGGTTGGATCTGTCTAGTCTGTCACTTGCTGATCTGGATTCCTTGTTACCTTCCCGCCCCGACCAACGGTTGGCCTTCTCTATACTTGAGGCTTCCAAAGCAAATTTGAAGTTACAGCGTTCATTGTCTGCTCCGGAGTTTGCTATTCAGGGGATTTACGACCGTGCAGGAAACTTCATCAACAATTATTTTGCAGTAGGTCTTAGCTTCTCCGTTCCTATTTTCAATCGGAATCAGGGTAATATCAAGTCAGCCAAACTGGAAATAGAAAAGAGCCTGAAAGAGAAAGAATACACAGAGAACAAGGCAAACTCGGAACTGTATGTGGCGTATTCCCGTCTGGAAAAGGCTATGGAACTTTATCAATCAGCAGACGATGACTTGGAAAAGAACTTCAACCGGCTGCTTGAAGGGGTGAACGAGAATTTCCGTAAGCGTAATATCAGTATGCTGGAATTTGTCGATTATTACGAGAGTTATAAGGAAACGAGTTTACAATTGTATGAGACCCGGAAAGATGTTTTTCTGGCCATGGAGAACTTGAATACGGTAGTAGGACGAAATATATTTAATTACTAAGCAATGGATATGAGCAGGATTTTACAGATTTTTATAGGTGCAGTACTATTCTTGAGCAGTTGCTCGACAAAAGATAATAATGAAACTTCAGTATCTCCGGAGATGTGTCTGACAGATAGTTTGATGCAAGTTGTCAGTATAGATACCGTACATACACGTATTTTAATCGACGAGTTGACACTGAACGGTCGTGTGACGTTTAATCAGGAGCAAGTGGTACAGGTTTTTCCAATGTTCGGTGGACGGGTGATTGCTGTGAATGCCGAGGTGGGAGACTACGTACATAAAGGGGAAGTGCTTGCTGTGGTCAAGAGTGGTGAAGTGGCGGAATATGAGAAACAGCTGAAGGATGCGGAACAACAAGTGGCCGTAACCCGCCGTAACTGGGATGTTGCGCAAGATATGTACAATGCCGGCATGGCTTCGGCCCGCGACACATTGCAGGCCCGTCAGGAATTGGTGAGTGCCGTGACGGAGGAAAGACGCCTGAAGGAAGTCTATTCCATCTATAATCTGTCCGATGAATCCAGATATGAGATTAAATCACCGATAACGGGCTTTGTGGCGGAGAAGCATGTGAATAAAGATATGCAGATACGCTCCGACCAGGGTGAAGAACTATTCACGGTATCCGGTCTGGATAATGTCTGGATTATGGGCGATGTATATGAGAGTGATATCCGTAAAGTGAAAGAAGGTGCTCCTGTCCGTATCACGGCATTGGCCTATCCCGGCAGAGAGTTTGCAGGGAGTATTGATAAGGTTTACCACATCCTCGATGAAGAAAGTAAAACCATGAGCGTGAGAATTAAACTTCGTAATGAAGATTATCTGTTGAAACCCGGCATGTTTACCAATGTATATGTACAATGCGAATCAACGGATGATACGATGCCCTGCATTGATTTACATGCCCTGATCTTTGAGAATGGAAAGAATTATGTAGTGACGGCAAACGAAGACGGCAAGCTGCAGGTAAAGGAAGTGGAAGTGTATAAACAGTTAAGGAATCGGTGCTATATACAATCCGGCTTGCAGAAGGGCGACCGTATCTTGAATAGAAACACATTGCTGGTATATAACGCATTGAATGCTGAATAACAGATAAAGAACTTGATATGCATAAGTTTATAGATAACATCATAGCTTTCTCTTTGAAGAATAAGTTCTTCATATTCTTTTTTACGGTACTTGCGGTTATTGCAGGAATTGTCTCTTTCAAGCATACCCCGATAGATGCCTTTCCGGATGTAACCAACACCAAAGTAACTATTATTACCCAATGGCCCGGGCGGAGTGCCGAGGAGATGGAGAAGTTCATTACCATCCCTATTGAAATAGCAATGAACTCCGTACAAAAGAAGACGGACATACGCTCTACCACCTTGTTCGGACTATCGGTGGTGAATGTAATGTTTGAAGATCATGTAGACGATTTTACAGCCCGTCAACAGGTCTATAATCTATTGAATGATGCTGACTTGCCGGAAGGCGTTACTCCGGAAGTACAGCCTTTGTATGGTCCTACGGGAGAAATCTTCCGCTATACGTTGAGAAGTGAGAAGAAATCGGTTCGTGAATTGAAGACCATTCAGGACTGGGTGATTGAGCGGAATTTACGTTCCGTATCCGGTGTGGCCGATATTGTAAGTTTCGGTGGAGAGGTGAAAACCTTTGAGGTCAGTGTGAATCCCAACCAATTGAGGAATTACGATATTTCCTCTCTGGAGTTGTTTGAAGCCATAGAGAAAAGTAATATCAATGTCGGTGGTGATGTGATCACAAAAAGCTCCCAAGCCTATGTTGTCCGGGGTATCGGACTGATTAACGATGTGGAGGAAATTGGAAATATCGTTGTGAAAAATGTGAAAGGTACTCCTATTCTGGTGAAACACCTGGCAGATGTGCACGAGTCCTGTTTACCCCGCCTCGGACAAGTAGGCCGAATGGATGAAGATGATGTCGTGCAAGGCATTGTCGTGATGCGTAAGGGGGAGAATCCCGGTGAAGTGATTAAAGCCCTGAAAGAAAAAATAGCCTATATCAATAAAGAAGTGCTGCCATCGGATGTACAGATCGTACCTTTCTATGATCGTGAGAACCTGGTAGATCTGGCTGTGAGCACAGTGACGCGCAATCTGATAGAAGGCATCCTGTTTGTGACTTTCATTGTGTTGATATTTATGGCGGATTGGCGGACTACCGTGGTGGTGGCAGTGGTCATTCCATTAGCATTATTATTTGCTTTCATTTGCTTGCGTATAATGGGTATGTCCGCCAATTTGTTGTCCATGGGAGCCATTGATTTCGGTATTATTATAGACGGTGCGGTGGTGATGGTCGAGGGTATCTTTGTAGTTCTTGACAAGAAAGCGCGTGAAGTGGGAATGCCGGCATTCAATGTCATGTCAAAGATGGGATTGATCCGTAATGCTGCCAAAGATAAGGCGAAAGCGGTTTTTTTCTCCAAACTGATTATCATTACGGCGCTGATTCCTATTTTCTCTTTCCAGAAAGTAGAGGGGAAGATGTTTTCACCGCTTGCTTTTACGCTGGGCTTTGCTTTGTTGGGGGCATTGGTGTTCACCTTGACTCTGGTACCCGTACTTTCGGCCATGCTGTTAAAGAAGAATGTGCGCGAAAAGAATAACAGGTTCCTCCGCTTTGTTAATGAGAAATCATCCGCCTTGTTTGATGTCTGCTATGCTTATCGCAAGGTGACGATTACGATTGCTACGCTTGTGGCAGTGGTGGGGTTGTATGCATTTTCTTTCCTCGGAACGGAATTCCTTCCCCAGTTGAATGAAGGCTCTATTTATATCCGTGCCACTTTACCGCAAAGTATAGCTTTGGATGAGTCCGTCAATCTGGCAAACAAGATGCGGGCGAAGTTAAGAAGCTTTCCTGAAGTGAAACAGGTGATGTCTCAGACCGGACGCCCCAATGACGGAACCGATGCCACCGGATTTTATAATATCGAGTTTCACGTAGATATTTATCCGGAAAAGGACTGGGAAAGCGGCTTTACCAAACTGGAATTGATTGACAAAATGCAACATGAACTGGAGATTTACCCGGGTATAGACTTTAACTTCTCCCAGCCGATTACGGATAATGTGGAAGAAGCAGCTTCCGGTGTAAAGGGTTCTATAGCTGTGAAAGTCTTCGGTAAAGATCTGTATGAGTCCGAGAAAAAAGCCGTAGATATTTATAAAATATTGGGAACCGTGGATGGCATCGAAGATTTGGGGGTAATACGAAATATCGGACAGCCGGAATTGCGCATAGAACTGGATGAGAATAAGCTCGCACGCTATGGAGTGGCTAAGGAAGATGTACAGTCCATTATCGAAATGGCGATTGGAGGTAAGTCGGCTTCCTTGCTTTACGAAGATGAGAAGAAGTTCAATATCATGGTGCGTTATAAAGAGGAATTCAGATGCAACGAAGATGAGATAGGAAAAATACTGGTACCCGCTATGGATGGTACGATGGTGCCGATTAAGGAACTGTCGGAGATAAAGACTATCACCGGCCCCTTACTTATCTTCCGTGATAATCATGCCCGTTTCTGTGCCGTGAAATTCTCGGTCCGGGGTAGAGATATGGGAACTGCCGTTGCTGAGGCTCAGAAGAAAGTGAATGCCGCAGTGCATTTGCCCGAGGGATATACTTTGAAGTGGACCGGAGATTTTGAAAACCAGCAACGTGCTACTCAACGTTTGGCGCAGGTGGTTCCTGTCAGCATTATCATCATTTTTATCATTCTTTTCATCCTGTTTTCCAATGCACGGGATGCAGGTTTGGTATTGCTGAATGTACCTTTTGCCGCTGTGGGTGGTATTGCTGCCTTGCTCATAACCCGCTTTAATTTTTCGATCTCTGCCGGTATCGGGTTCATTGCTCTTTTTGGTATCTGTATCCAAAATGGAGTGATTATGATATCCGATATCAAACACAATCTGCAGGCGAGGTTGGCGTTGCCCGATGCTGTAAAAACCAGTGTGCGTTCCAGGGTTCGGCCCGTGCTGATGACAGCTGCAATGGCGGCTATCGGCCTGATGCCTGCGGCACTGAGCCATGGAATAGGTTCCGAGTCGCAGCGACCGTTGGCCATTGTTATTATCGGAGGTCTGATCGGGGCTACTTTCTTCGCTTTGTTTGTTTTTCCGTTGATTGTCGAGATCGTTTATGGTAAAATGTTATATGATAAAGACGGTAGATTGAAGCAGAAAAAACTATAAAGCGTATATTTGTGCTTTCTTTAAGTTTTTAAAACTATGGCAAAGATACTGTTGGTAGAAGATGAAGTCAATATAGCCTCTTTCATAGAACGGGGATTACAGGAATTCGGGCATACGGTTTCTGTAGCTTATAATGGTGCGGATGGTTGGCAGATGGCCCAGGACGAACCTTTTGACTTACTTGTTCTGGATATAATCATGCCCAAGATGAACGGACTGGACCTATGCAGGCAGTACCGCCAACTCTATGGATACGATTCCCCCGTCATTATGCTTACGGCCTTGGGTACAACAGATGATATTGTAAAAGGACTCTATGCAGGTGCCGATGATTATTTGGTGAAGCCTTTCAGCTTTCAGGAGTTGGAAGCGCGTATCACCGCTTTGCTGCGCAGGAGCAAGGAGAAAAGAACTTCGGAGCTTGTTTGTGGTGACCTTATCCTCGATTGCAATACCAGGCGTGCCCGTCGTGGTGACCATGAAATGGAACTGACGGTAAAAGAATACCGCCTTTTAGAGCACTTCATGAATAACCAGGGTGTTGTGCTCTCTCGGGTGAATCTCCTGAAACATGTATGGGATAAGAATTTTGATACGAATACCAATGTAGTAGATGTGTATGTGAACTACCTGCGTACTAAGATTGATAAAGATTATGAAAACAAACTTATCCATACGGTGGTAGGTTTGGGCTATATTATGGAATCTCATTAAACGGAGAATCGTAGTGAAGATAGGAAGTAAAATAGCGTTGTTCTATACGGGTATCACAATATGTATGCTTACCTGTATCATGGTTGTTTTCTATTTTTTCATTTATAACTATATCAATAGGCTGTACGATTCTTACCTGGCAGATAAAGCCTATCTTACTGCCCAGAAACATTGGGAAAAGGATGAAGTAGACGAGAGCAGTTATGAAATTATCCGTCAGGAATATGAAGGGCTTCTTCCCCAGGCTAAGGAAATTTTACTGAATACCGATAGCATGGAGACTGTGAAAGATACACTGGATAAGTATCTGAACAAAGAGCAGCAGAAGCGACTATTCATGGAAGAGCCGGTTTCATTCCGTTATAAAAAAGAGGTGGGTGCGGCATTGTATTATCCGGATAATGAAGGTAATTTTATAGTTCTGATACTTGCCCGGAACAACTATGGAACGGAGATACAGAATCATGTGCTTATCCTGATACTTCTTTTGTTCATTTTCAGTTCCATATCGGTTTATTTCATTGGAAGGTTTTATGCCAATCGAATGTTGGCACCGGTGAAGCGTATTTTGAAAGAGTTGCGGCGCATCCGGGGGAATAATCTGAATATCAGGATTAAGACAGCCGGTAACCATGACGAACTGGACGATCTGATCACTTCTATCAATGGTATGCTCGACCGCATAGACGCGGCTTTTAAGTCCGAGAAATCTTTCGTAAGCAGTGCTTCCCATGAACTTAATAATCCGCTGACGGCCATTCAGGGAGAGTGTGAAATCAGCTTGCTGAAAGAACGTTCGCCACAAGAATATATCAAGGCTTTGAACCGTATTTCGGATGAAAGCAAAAGAATCAGCTTGTTGATAAAATCCCTCCTTTTCCTTTCGCATCAGGATGAAGAACTTCTGAAGAATAATATGGAAGATGTGGACCTGGCAGAACTTCTGATCATACTGTGTGCCGAGAATGAGCGGATGCAGTTCAGTAATACATTTCAGAAAGAGAACCTGCCAGTGGTAAGAGCTAATCTGCATTTGCTGAAAATAGCAATCCGTAATATATTGAACAATGCCTGTAAATATTCCGGTGAACAACCTGTAGCCGTGCGGCTGTATCCTAAGGAAGGGAACACTATTTTGGAAATAGAAGACAAAGGTATTGGCATTCCTGAAGATGAAATACAGCTTATTTTCCAGGCATTCTATCGTGCAACCAATACAAGGGAATATTCAGGTCATGGTATTGGACTGGGACTTTCTTTAAAGATATTATCTATTTATGGAGCGAGGATGGAGATTTTATCCGAACTAAATACGTATACGAAAGTGTTGATAACCTTTAAGTGACTCAATCATTAGGCTTTGATTTTAAAATAAAATGTATCTTTGTGTCGGTCAAAAATGCTATGGAGTATATTTAATATAGATATTATGAAAAAGAAAAACACTCTTTTACTTTTTTTGTGCTTGTTCAGTCTGTGGGCAGTGGCACAAGAAAAGAAACCTGTAAAGATTGCCTGTGTTGGAAACAGTATCACTTATGGCTCAGGAATTAAAAATCAGTTTCAGAACAGTTATCCGGGGTTGCTTTCCCAGCTTTTGGGTGAAGGGTACGATGTCCGCAATTTCGGAATTAGTGCCCGTGTATTGTTGAATAAGGGAGATCATCCTTATATGCACGAACAGAAGTTTCGTGATCTTTTGGCATTTCAGCCGGATATCGTTACCATTAAATTGGGAACGAATGACAGTAAACCCTGGAATTGGCGTTATGGAAAAGATTTTAAGAAGGATTTGACGGAAATGCTGGATATTCTTCAGGAATTGCCTTCCAAACCTAAGATATATCTTTGTTTGCCTGTTCCTGCCGTAAAACGGAATTTTGGTATTAACGATAGCGTAATTACAAACGGTATTATTCCTGTAATACGCAGTGTAGCGAAGAAACGTCATCTGCCCGTTGTGGATCTTTATGCACTGCTGAAGCCATATCCTGATTACTATACAGATGGTATCCACCCCAATGAACAAGGAGCTGCATTGATTGCCGGTGAACTTTATCGTACACTGACCGGTAATGAGGCGCCTGCAATTGTTACCGATCAACCTTTCCCCGGTAAGAAGTCGCAATGGGAAGGGTTCGATCGTTATGATTTTATTTGTAATGCACGCCGCGCTATCGTTGTTGCTCCCCGCAAGGTAGCGGAAGGGCGTCCCTGGATATGGCGTCCTGCATTTTTCGGAGCTTTCCCTTCGGTAGATAAGGCTTTGTTGGAAAAAGGTTTCCATGTGGCGTATTATGATTTGACTCATCTTTATGGAAGTCCGCGTGCGCAACGTCTGGGCACTGATTTCTATGAAGTCATGCGCAGATATTATCGTCTTTCTCCCAAAGTGACATTAGAAGGCTTCAGTCGTGGCGGATTATTCGCATTTAACTGGGCGGCAAATAATCCTGATAAAGTGGCCTGTATCTATGTGGACGCTCCTGTATGCGATATGCTCTATTTCTCCGAGAACTGGGAACGTGATTTCTGGAAAGGCTTCCTTGCAGAATGGGGATTGACTGAAGAAAATGCCAAAGACTTCAAAGGAAATCCGATTGATAACCTGGCTCCATTAGCGGCTGCCGGTATTCCAGTGATGGGCGTTTGTGGTGATAGTGACAAGATTGTGCCGTATGAAAAGCACATGAAGATTGCTGCTGAACGTTATCGTGCTTTGGGAGGTAATGTCGAAATCATATTGAAACCCGGTTGCGATCATCATCCCCATAGTTTGGATAATGCTGAACCGGTTGTTGATTTTATAATCCGTAACCAACCGGATTATCAGAAGAAACAAGTGATCCATCAACGTGGTAGCCTTACTAACTCTTATCTGAAGTTTGCAAAAGAGAAAAAAGGTTGTGTCGCTTTTCTGGGTGGTTCCATTACCGAAATGCGTGGTTGGCGGAATATGATACAGGAAGATTTGAAACAGCGTTTCCCGGAAACTGAATTTACGTTCATTGATGCCGGAATACCTTCTACCGGAAGCACTCCTCATGCTTTCCGTTTTGAAAATGATGTGTTGCAGAAAGGAATGCCTGATCTATTATTTGTTGAGGCAGCGGTAAATGATGATACAAATGGATTCGATTATATCCGGCAGACGCGCGGTATGGAGGGTATTATTCGTCATGCCCGTACTGTCAGTCCGGAAATGGATATTGTCATGCTTCACTTTATTTACGATCCATTCATACCTTTGTTGGATAAGGGTATACAACCCCAGGTTATTATGAATCATGAAAGTGTAGCCAATCATTATTATGTTTCCTCTATCAATCTGGCGGAAGAAGTGGCGCAGCGTATGCGCGATGGTGAGTTTGATTGGAAAGAATTTGGTGGCACACATCCTGCTTGGAACGGTCATACATATTATGCTGCCGCTATTAACCGTCTCTTCGACCTTGAATGGAGTGGTGACGTGGCGAAGAAAACCGTCCGGGCACATGAGGTGCCGGAAAGACCGATAGATTCCTATTCTTATGATAAAGGTGTATTTGCGGATATCCGTTCCGCCAAGCAACTGAATGGTTGGAAAGTGGTGGATGACTGGACGCCTACAGTGAAAGGGAATACCCGTAAAGGTTTCGTACATGTTCCCATGTTGGTGGCTGATCGTGCCGGAGCCAGTCTTTCATTCTCTTTTGAAGGACGCGCTGTAGGTATCTTCTGCGCAGCCGGTCCGCAAGCTTGTGTGCTGGAATACAGTGTGGATGGCGCTCCGTTCAAGAAGCTGGATACATTTACTGATTGGAGTCGGAACTTATATATTCCATGGGTGTATATGCTGGAAACAGAACTGGTTTCCGGTCGGCATACCTTGCGTTTGCGTATAGCCAAAGGTGAGAGAACCGGGTGTCAGATACGTAATTTTGTGGTGAATCTGTAAGTCATTATCCCCTTCACAGTACCTCTGTGAGGGGGATAAAAACAAATTGTACCTTTATTAGTAACATTTCAGGAGCGAGGATTAACCAATCTGTCTCCTCTTCATAACATTCTTTTCAAAGTCTTTCAACTTCATTCCATACATTTGTCGTGGTTTCTTTTGTAAACGAAAAAGAACACAATAAAATCTTTGATATTAACCATTAAACAATGTACAATGAGAAAGACATTCTTTGAAAAGTGCATAAATTTGCATTTATGCCGTGTTGCATTGGTACTGCTACTTCTGGTACCTGCAATCAGTAGTCTTCAGGCTATCCCTTCTCAAAGCAAAACCATTTCGGGAGTTGTGACATCTGCCACGGACAATGAGCCGTTGATTGGTGTCAGCGTCCAGGTGAAAGAGACTTCCACCGGTGGAATAACCGATATGGACGGTAAATATTCCGTAACAGCCCAAACTGGGCAAACGCTGGTATTCTCTTATATCGGCTACAAATCTCAGGAATTTAAAGTAGGTGATTCTTCGGTTATTAATGTTTCATTAAAAGAAGATACCGAAATGCTGGATGAAGTAGTAGTAGTAGGTTACGGCGTTCAGAAGAAGAAGCTGGTAACCGGTGCTACGGTTCAGGTGAAGGGTGAAAACATTGCCAAACTGAACACGACGAACCCTCTCTCTGCTTTGCAGGGACAAACACCCGGTGTGAACATCGTCTCTACTTCCGGACAGCCGGGTGCCAGCATGAGTGTAACCATTCGTGGATTGGGTACGGTGGGTAATTCTCAGCCTCTCTATCTTATCGATGGTGTGGGTGGCGACATTTCTACTTTGAATCCTGCTGATATTGAAAGTATCGATGTATTGAAAGATGCAGCTTCGGCTGCTATTTATGGTGCGCAGGCTGCCAATGGTGTAGTGTTGGTTACTACTAAAAGTGGTAAGGAAGGTACTTGCAGAATCAGCTATGATGGTTTTGCCGGTTGGCAGACGATAGGTCGCAAATACAGTATGCTCAATGCATCAGAGTATATGAGTATTATGGATGAAGCCCGTCTCAATTCAGGCATGTCGCCGGTGGATTGGGCTTCGCTTAGCTCCATACATGATGCCAGGGGGAATATATATGATACTGACTGGATTGACCAGGCTATTGAAGATGGCGGATTAACTACCAGCCACAACCTCTCGTTCACAGGTGGTTCCAAAACTTCTACTTATGCTATTTCAGGTGGCTACACTGGTCAGGATGGCCTGATTGGTGGCTCAGATGTTTCTTATTATAAAAGATATAACTTCCGTGTCAACTCTGAACATAAGATGTGGAACGGACTGGTGACTGTGGGCGAACATGTGGGTTTTGTCTGGAAAGACACACGAGGCATGGGTACGGGAAACATCTGGAATAACAACCTGCGCAGTGCTTTCTCCGCATCTCCTATTATTCCCGTTTATGATGCTGATGGCAACTATAATTCTACGGTAAACTCCGACTGGAATGTAAACGATGGTAATCCTTATGGAAACATGATGGTGAATCGCTATAACAACAGCAAGAATGGTTCGCTCGATGCTAACGTATATGTGCAGATTGAACCCATCAAAAACTTGAGATTTAAAACGGTCTACGGTATCAGCTACGGCGCTTCCGAATACCGTGCCTATACACCGAAGTATCAGTTTACCCCGCAAACGGCCAACACCGTGAGCAAAGTGAATCAAAGTCATGGTCACGGTCTGTCGATGGTGTGGACCAATACTCTCTCTTACGATTTCAATATTGCTACTGAACATCATATCAATGCCTTGATAGGTAGCGAATTGTCTACCTATGATGGTAGTAATACCGAAGGCTCCAATACTGGCCTTATCCCCGGATTCGATGATTGGGATCATGCTTATCTGGTAAATACCAACGGTACGGAAAATAAGACAGTGAAAGGTTCTCCTTACGACTCTACCCGTGGTATGTCATATTTCGCTCGTTTGGGTTGGACATGGAAAGAACGTTATATGGTGAATGCCACCATGCGTGCCGATGGCTCATCGAAGTTTGCCAAAGGTAACCGCTGGGGATATTTTCCTTCAGTATCTGCCGGATGGACTATCTCCGAAGAGAATTTCATGGAATCGGTGAAATCCTGGTTCGATTTCTTAAAGATACGTGTCAGCTGGGGGCAGGTAGGTAATGCCAATATCAACTGCTATCAATATCTTGCTCCTGTGTCCACCACGAATACCAATTATAACTTTGGTTCCGGTGGAGGTCAAGATGCCTGGGTTACGGGTTCTTATACCAGCCGTTTGGCCAATGAAAAAGTGAAATGGGAGACCTCTGAACAATATAATGTGGGTATCGATGCCCGTTTCCTGAATGGGCGTCTCGCACTTACTGCCGACGGTTATATCAAGAATACCAAGGACTGGTTGGTACAAGCTCCCGTATTGGCAACGGCAGGTACCAGTGGCCCTATTATCAACGGTGGTGATGTGAAAAACCAAGGTGTTGAACTGGGGCTCTCCTGGAATGACCAAATAGGGAAGGATTTCACTTATAGCGTAGGTGCCAACTTAGCATACAACCACAACGAAGTAGGAAGTATCCCTACCGAAGATGGTATTATTCATGGTGCTACCAATCAAATCTATAGTAATGCGGAAGAGTTCTACCGTGCTGAGAATGGTCATGCTATAGGTTACTTCTGGGGCTTCAAAACAGCCGGTATTTTTCAGAACAAACAGGAGATTAATGATTGGATCGCTGCCGGAAACGGTGTGTACCAAAGCAGTGTACAACCCGGTGATGTGAAGTATGTAGATGTGAATCATGATGGTGTCATCGACGCCAAGGATAAAGTAGACTTGGGTAACGGACTTCCTAAATACACATTCGGTTTCAATATTAACTTGGGTTATAAAGGTTTCGATCTTAGTCTGAACGCTACCGGTGCCGCCGGTTTCCAGATAGCTCAATCTTATCGTGACCCAAACTCCTCACAGTCCAATTACAGTCGTCAGATACTGAATCGCTGGACGGGTGAAGGTACCAGTAATCGGATTCCCCGTGTAACCTATGGTGATGTAGGTAACTGGCAATTCTCTGATCTCTATTTGCAGGATGGTGACTACATCCGTTTGCAGAATATTACTCTGGGTTATGACTTCAAACGTCTCATCTCTTGGAAGGGGCTGTCTAAATTGCGCCTCTATGTGCAGGCTCAGAATCTCTTCACACTGACTAAGTATGATGGTATGGATCCTGAAATCGGTTCATACAACGGTACAGACGGTAACAAACAGAATTCAGACGGTACGACCAACCAGACATGGGTGTCGGGAGTAGATATGGGTTACTATCCACACCCCCGCACCTTCATTGTGGGTATTAATCTTGCGTTTTAAATCATGAAAAAGAAAAGTAATATGAATACAAAACATATATTATTAACGAGCGCGCTCGTTGTGTCAGCTTTAGCTTTCACGTCGTGTGAAGACTTCTTTGACACTTCATCAAAAAAGGATTTGAACACTGAAACGGCTTACAGTAATTTGGAATCCGCAGAAATGGCTTTAGTGGGTTGTTATGATGGATGGCAACGTACTATTTCAGATGAAGGAGTAGGTATGTATTTGCTGGCGGAGTTTGCTTCCGAACAGGCTTTTGCAGGTCTTGGCCTTTCTGATGCTAAAAACAACAATGTGATTGACCAGTTCAATCTGGGGATCGCTCCTTCATACAATGATATCTTTAATGTGGATTGGCAGAACTATTATAAAGCTATATTCCGTTGTAATCAGCTCATTGTTCAGGAAGATAATATCGACTGGGCAGGGGACATCAAGGCACAAGGACGAGTGATGGGAGAAGCACATGCCATTCGTGGTATCCTTTACTTCGATCTTGTACGTATGTTTGGAGATGTTCCTTTGCTTACCGCTCCTTCCGAAGAGAATATTCCCCGTTCTCCGGCAAGTGATGTTTATCAGCTCATTTTCGAAGACTTTAAATATGCCATCGAACATATTCCTGCCGATGCTTATCCCTTGGATAATAACGATACTAACGATGGTCGCATCACCAAATATGCGGCAGAGGCATTGATGGCTCGTGCCTATCTTTACCATACCGGTTACTACGGTGCCGAACACCCTTCCTGCACCAAGGCTGAGGCAGTGGCTGCTATCAACGATGTGGTGCAGAATGGAAAATATGAACTGGAGAAAAACTATGCCGACTTCTGGATGCCTGCTTGTACTACTGATGCTTCGAATGGCGACACTTATGCCTGGAATACGACATACGCCGGCAAGTGGTATGACGGCTCCGCTTGGAAAGCCGGACAAGGCAAACTCTCAAGGGAAATAGTGCTCAACCTGAAGATGAATACTACTCATGACTATAACGGTAATGGTGATGGTAATACGTTCTCGGTCTATTTGGGACCACGTAACAGGAATGCTACGAGCGTATGCATTGCCAGCGGCTGGGGTGCTTGTCCGGTGACTCCCACTTTCGTGGAACAATATAAGAATGATCCCCGTTTCAGCGTTTGTGTATGGAGTTGTAGTGAGGCCGGTTTTGATGCTGACATTACCGATTCGTATGAATATACCGGTTATTATACCCGCAAGTATGCGCCGATGTGTTTTGCCGATGGTACACGTCAGGAAGTAGGATTTAAGTTGGGGGAACAGCATCAGAATGTTACTTACTATCAGGATTACACTATCATGCGCTATGCTGATGTATTGCTGATGCATTCCGAACTCAATGGCAATGCCGACGGATTGAATCAGGTTCACCAGCGTGTATATCCCGGTGAAACACTGGCTTACAGTATTGAAAACATCCGTAAAGAACGTGCTATTGAACTGGCTTTCGAGGGTGTTCACTATTGGGACCTGATGCGTTATGAGAAGGATGGTGCATACGCTGCACGTATCATTACTGCCGCACAAAATGGTGCCAAGGTGACAAATGGCGGAAATGAGGCAACCACTTCGTTCTCCGAAAGTAACTTCACTTCGAAGAAAGGTTTGATGCAGATTCCTAATACACAAATCACCCTTTCGGGTAATGTGCTTACTCAAAATGCCGGTTGGTAAATCCATGAAGGCTTAGGTTTATCAAGGAAAAACATTAAAAATAATAAGATATGAAATTGAATCATTATATATATTCGCTCATTGCAGGCTTGGTGCTGATGTTGTCGGCCTGTTCACCCGATGAGTATGATATGGGTAAGAAGACCTATGTATCCGATGACTTGGCGGAAGGTATTGCCTACACTGTGACTATCGCAGGAAATCAAGTACGCCTCAAATCAAATATCACCGGTTGTACTCCGCTGTGGGTTACTCCTCAGGGACGTTCGCAAGAAAGTGAACTTGCCATTGAATTGCCTTTTGCAGGCTCGTATGAGGTGACTTTCGGCGTAGAGACGCCCGGCGGTGTCGTGTATGGCGAACCCTATACTTTCAGTTTAGCACAAAACGATTTCTCGTTGCTGGAAGATGAGAAATGGTTCCTGCTGTCCGATAAGAACTTTAAGTCGGGTGATGCTCTGCCTGATGCTGAGACATTGGCTGAAGGGGTTAGTAAGAAATGGTATCCTTGCGATGCGAACTATGGTATCGGTCAGTGTTCGGGACCTGTGATGTATTTGTCTCCTTACGATCCTGATGGTGACGGTGCTGGCTATACTCAGGATGATGTGGATAACGGAGTTTACAAAGACATCGTCTTCGGCACCGGAAATTGGAAACCCAACTGGGATCCGGGTTTTCAAAGCTGGCTTATCCCTGCAACAGATCCTTACATGGACTCATATATGACTTTCAGCATGGATGCCGTCAACGGCTGTGTGGCTACTATGTACCGTGGTGAATCCGGAGAAAAAGGCTCAAGCACAGGTGCAAACATGAAAGGCAAGTTCAATATGAACCTTACTGAAAAGACTAAGCCTACCATCTCGTTCACCGATTGCTACTCCATGCACAACGTGAATGCCGATGATATGTGTGCTAACTACACGCAAGATATACAGATAATAGAACTTACTCCGTATATATTGCAATTAGTAACTAAACGTACCAATTCCGAAGGTAACTGGTATATTGTATGGAACTTTGTTTCTGAAGAAGTGATTGAAACCAAGGGTGAATGCATTCCCAAAGAAGATAGTGGAGAGATTGAGAAAGTAGCCCCCGTGCTTCCCACATTCGATAATCTTCTTGATGACCTCTTCACGACCGAAATCAACGGTGTGACTTATGTCGGTAACCAGATGACATTTAACCTTGATACCGAAGCACCTTACGATTGGTTGTGGTGGAACGGTTCTCCTAACGTACAGAAATGGGAAAGTGTAACGGGAGGCGTGTACAACGACTCATGGGCTCCTGCTGCCGGTGATGAGATGGAAGACTTTGAACTTATCCTAAGTAAAGCTTCCGATGGCTCTTATAATTACGAATTCGGTGAAACCAGTGGTAAGGTAAGCGTTGCAAAGGGCGTAATAACCTTCGATAGCGAAATCACCCTTCTTACCGCTTCCAGCGATCAGCGTACGGTTGCTGTTACAAGCAAAGAGTTTACGGTACTTGCCATGGAGGCTGGTGAGACACTGGTTATTGGTGTTCCCGAATCAAAAGATGAGAATGGTGTGGTGAATTCTTATCTTGTAGCTAATCTGCTCTATAAGAAGATTAGCGGCGGGACGGAAGGACCCACCGAAATTAAGGTTGATAACAGTAAAGTACAGATTATCTTCGGTGATGGAAATGCAGACCGTCTGCGCTTGCAACTCTACAATCCGTGGGGAGGTGATGTGGAATGGCCCATTGACATCACGAAAGTGAAACTGAAAAAGAATCAGACCTTGAAGATCCAGTATAAGGTGTTGAGTGGCATCACTTGGAATGATGGCGCGAAACCTAAAACGGTCATTATGGACAACAATATCGGAAATTCCTGGGAAGATGCTTGTTACCAGTTGGAGCATGCTGCGTCTTTTGATACTACCGTGGGGGCTACTCAAGTAGTTACCGTAACCAACACTACTGGCGCTACCGTGACTTATGACGGAAGTAGTTGCATCTGTATCGGTATTCAGAACAAAGGGCTTGCCACAGTGGCCGTAACAGAAGACGGACAACCGGATGTGCAGATTGAAGTGATCTCAATGACTATTGAATAACCACACATTAAAAAATTTAGTATATGAAGACAAAGATATATTTAGGTATTCTGTCACTTGTCATGGGGCTTACGTTAGGACTGGCTTCATGTAGTGATGATGACTATGCGATTAACACTACAGCCCTTCTGACCGACTCCTCCGTGGTGACCGGTTCGGCAGATGTAACTGCCACATCAGCAATATTGCATGGAACCGTATCTGGGCTTGAAAGTCAGGCTTCAAGTGCTTATGTCATAGGTTTTAATTATGGTACAGCCTCCGATGCGCTTACTGAGAGAGTTGTTGCTACAGGCGGTGAAGAATTCGCTGCCACCGTGTCCGGTAGCTTAGATCAAACCATCTATTATCAGGCCTATGTCACTTTACAAGGCAAAGTAACTTATAAAGGTGAAGTAAAGAGCCTTGTACTGACTAATGCTCGTGCTACTACCGGCGATGCTACCCAGATAGGTGCGAACAAGGTTACTTTGTCTGGTTCGCTTATTGGCTTTCCTGCGGATGCGGAAGGTGGTATCATTGTGTCGGGTATAGAAGGTACGGAAAATGTGCGTGCCGGTGTACGTATTGCTACTGTTCCTAAGGAAAGCTATACGGTAGATGTAGAAGGCTTGTTGGCCAATACTACTTATTATTATGTGGCTTATCTTGATCTCGGTGCAGGTATGGTCTATGGTGAAGAAAAGTCATTCACTACGACTGGGCATACGTTTGATCTTGATAATGACCTTGTTGACCTTGGGCTTTCTACTAAATGGGCAAAGTACAATTTAGGTGCTACCTCAGAAACGGAAATTGGTGGTCTGTTCGGCTTTGGCGATAAGACAGGTTTTAATACCAGTATTGATCCTGCAAGTTATGCTTCTGCCGATATCTACAAAACAGCTAATGACCTTGCCTATAAAGCATTTGAAGGTAAAGTGACCATGCCTACCATTGCCGAGTTTGAAGAACTCTTTGCACTCTGTACCAGAGAGTGGGTGGAAGTGGAAGGTGTTGCCGGCTATAAGTTCACCGGTCCTAACGGAAACTCTATCTTTATGCCTGCCGCAGGTTCGCGCACACAGGGCACTACTACCGGTGTTGGTGTGGAAGGCTGCTATCTTTCCGGTTCCATCAATGTTTCTGATACTCAGTTTGCCATGAGCTATCACTTCAATAGTGCTCTTGCTACTCGTGCCACCACTCCTGTCTATCAAGCTTTGGCTATTCGTGCCGTTTCTACCGCCAAGAATGTTCCGTTCGACCGCTCGTTGCTTTATGGTAAATGGTATATTGACAATGGTCAGGATGGTGAACAACATGTATTCGAAGGTCCGTTCACGCAGTGGGGCGAAACGTACGACTGGGCTATAGTATCTAACGGACAGCCCAATATCGGAAAAGAAATTCATTGGGAAATGGGTACTGAGAATGGCTGGATTGGTTATACTTATGGAATTGATTATGGTTACATGGAGTTTTTCGAAGACGGAACTGTCAATATCCATCGTTTGACTGATGACGGTGTAGCTACTGATGAAACCGGTAAATATACCATTGATGAGGCGAACAAAGTGATTGACATTGATATCAATGTACTTTGTGCCAATACTTGGGTGGCGATAAAGAGTGGTAAGCTGAATATTCTGTCTCTGACGAGTGACGGTTTGCAGATTGCTCTTCCCAATAAAGACGGTTATGCTTACTCGGTCAATTATTACAGTCAGCGCAAGGCGGAAGCCGATACCAAGATTCCTGTTACATTGCTTTGTGCAGGTGCTGATGAGAGTGGTACTTGGGGAACCGAAGTCGGGCGTTTGGCTCCGACTGAGTTGGCTGGTCAGCATACTTTTACATATGAAGGCTCATGCGGCGATGCTATGGTATTTACCCTTGATTTCCCGGACTTGCTGACCAGATATCCTAACGCTTTCGTACGTATTGATGAGATGAAGTGCGATGGCAATGCCATTCAGTTCAATGCTAATAATTTTTTCTATGGAGATATTGAGGGTAAAGGTAATTATCGTGTCGAGTTATTCAACATTTATGGTAAAGGTGCGGCAGACGGCAAAGTGTTGAACAGCGCTTTCAGTAATTCGCAGAGTCTGGCTTCCGAACCGGCACTCCACTTCAGTAATAGACTGGAAATAACTTGCACAGTCTTTACTGATGGCAATGGGAAAGGTGTATATACCCCAAATTTAGTCACTATTCCTAATTGGGATGGTGCGGGTACATGGGGGTATAATGCCGGAGGTACATTAGAAGTGAAATATGAAAATTTCCAATATAGTCTTGTTGCTCCGCAGTTCGACATCAAGTATGAAGGTACTGGTTGTGCAGCTGGTTCCATTATGACCTTCATTGAAGTGGCGGATCTTTATGGTTTCTTCCCTGGTACGCATGCTGTGTTGGATAATCTCTATCTTGATGGTTCAGAGGTGACGTTTGATGCGACAAAAGTGCTTGATGCCAATGATAGCTCCAAGTATCGTCTGGAACTTTGGAACTGTTATGGGGCAACAAAGAATGCGGGTTGTGCTTTCGGTACACCTGATGGAGATGTAATCAAGGAGCTTGGTTTCAGCACTTCTATGGAAGTGAAATTTACGTTCCATAAGCTTTTTGCTGTTCCTCAATGGTAATAGGGAACAGAAAGAGAAGAAGTGTTGTTGACATCTACTTTCTGCACTGCGGATTTAAGGTTAGATTTGCATTAAAAATATATCCTGAAAAGTTCGTTTAATTACCAAAAGGTTATTGTCTTTGTGATGTCATTAAGAATCGCGATCTTTGTATGACTGAAGAAGAGCTAAAGGCTCGGATTGAAGCTGCGGAAAAAGCTGAATGAAAGGTAGCCCTTTGCCCTGCGAGGGGCTACTCTTTCATTTCATCAATAAAAATATAGCCTTATGGATGCACAGAAAGAATTAGAAAAATGGAAAGCCGATTTCAGTGTGGCTAAGACACCGGAAGAACAGGCAGCTCATAAGAAACGTTTCAATGCGTTTTTGCAGTCTCTTTCGGCAGAAGACAAAAAAGCATTTGCAGCAGCTTTTCAGGCTGGAGCCAAGCTATCTGTAACTGAATCTCAGAATCTGATTAAAATAGTGGAGATTAGACAAAAGCTCGATCGGGTTCTGGATTTTGCTTCTATGTCATATATTGCGAAAAACTATTTCGGGAAAACTCGCCAATGGCTCTATCAGCGTGTCAATGGTAACATTGTGAATGGTAAATCTGCCGATTTCACTCCCGACGAATTAAATACGCTATCTATTGCCTTATCCGAGCTTGGCGATATTATGAAAGAAACTTCTCGGTCTATCGCGAGGCCGTAAGTCTTAATGACAGGAGGGAGAACTTCGTAAAAAAATGAGTTTGTTAATTGAACATTTATCATCCTCTGATTTTCCTCTCATTTAAAAAGGCTTTCACGAGTTGAAGGCCTTTTTTTATTGACAAAATAAAGACTTAACTATTTGGAACATTCGGAGTAAATCAAGCAGATATAAGATGAAAAGAATATGTTCTTAACCGGGGAGGTCTTGCGGACGTGCAATAAGGCATGAACCCATTTTCACGCATTTGATAAGGAGAGGGTGCCGTTTTGATAGAAGTGCACTCTATCTGGGGATAGAATATTTCAAGTAGATTTCGTTTTTATAAAGCAGTATTTCATTTTTCCGCGCATTTAAGTTATAGCACCATTTTATCTTAAAGCGAATTACTATGACTCATCCAACCTCACACAACACGCTGAAACGTGGGTTCCGCTTTCTTGCGGGCATTCTTTTTTGTTCTCTGCTTTCTTTGGAATATAGTGTGGCTCAGAACCAGCCGGAAATGTTTTGGGACTTTGACGTGCCGCGAGGTCGTTGGAATCTGATTCTTATTGATAATATCGTTTGCAGTCAGTGGAACTATATCCCTACACTCGGAAAACGGAATCGCTCCTCTACGGCAATACTGGGGACTGGTGCCGGATTTGAATATGCCTATTGCCGGAACCGGACTTTGTCTTTGACTGCAGAAGTCGGTCTTACCGGTTATGTCTTGTCTATGGAACCTTCGGAATGGGGACGTGACGCCCGATATTGTAATATCAACTTATTGCATACTTCCTATTGGAAACATCTTGCCCTGAGCATTGGCCCCACGCTTGGATGGAACAACTGGAAGTATTTCTATGGAGAAGAGAATTTTTCGGAAGATGAAATGAGTAGCTGTGAAAAAGAAGGCTATTACGGTGAAGAGGACTTTTCTTTCACCCGTTTTGCCGCAGGAGCTGATATTCAGTTCTATTACTATCTCATTCCCCAATTAGGGTTCGGTGTGGAATATTCCGCCCGTTGGATGTGGAAGGCGGGAGCTAAAGGAAAGTGCGATCACCAATGTGCATTGAAAGTGCGATTAAAGTTCAGACTAAACAAGAAGAAAAGGAGTTAGCCGACCAGGTGCATTTGTGTTTTGTGTTATACAGAGTGCTATATGTAAAGTAATAGAAAAACACTCAGTTTCATGCCTGCAAGGAGTTAAGAGTTTGTCGACAAGGAGTTAACTTCTTGTTGACAAACTCTTAACTTCTTGTAAACAGAAAATTGACTTTTTGTAATGCTTTGATAGTCAACGGTGAAAAATCGGTAATGAAAGCTTGGGTTGTAAGTAAAGTTCGATGTGAAACGAATGAACTGAAATAGTTGCCTGTTTCAAAAAGTAAGTACTTTGGGCAGAGCAAATAGCAAATACAGAGGGATGTTTACTAACTTCCCATTTTTTTCATACGGCAGTAAGCTGGTACGGAAAAGAAGTTGTGGATTGTATTCTTTATCGTACACTTTCAGGCTTTTTGCATGTACGTTATTTCCGGCTTTTGCTTCCAATGGATATGCATAAAGGCCATCGGAAAAAAGAAAGTCAACTTCGGCATTTGCATCGGAGGTCCAATAATAGTTAGCGTTGAGTTGAGGAAAGAGAGAGAGCTCCTGTAGAACATATTGCTCTGTCAGTGCTCCTTTAAATTCTTCAAAGATGCGGCTTCCTTCGATGAATACCTTGGGAGATAGTCCACTCATGACGCGCAAGAGTCCGACGTCAAGTAGAAATACCTTAAAAGATTGCAAATCCTCATAGGCTTTCAGTGGTACATCCGGTTTGCGTACACGGTAAATCCGGCGAATAAGTCCGGTATCATGAAGCCACATCAACGTGTCTTCATATTCGCGGGCACGTGCTCCTTCACGTACCATACCATAAACGAATTTCTTATTTTCTTTTGCTAGTTGTGAGGGGATGCTTTGCCATACATATCTGATTTTGGCAATCAGATTAGAAGGAGCATGTTTTGAAAAATCACCTTCATAAGCACTCAATAGTTGTTCCTGTATCTTTTCCACTTCGAAGAAGTCTTGTGTATCAAGCCAGCTTTGCACGGCAGCAGGCATCCCACCGATGATGAAATAGCGTTTTAAATGTTCTTGTAGTTTTTCAGTGAAAGCATTAGTATCTAAATTACCGTTCATCACATAATTAAGTAGCAGTTCTTCTCCATTGGCAAGCAGAAACTACCGGAATGAGAGAGGTTGCAGAGTCAGAAATTCTACTTTACCTACCGGAAAAGAGGTTCCTTGATGTAATGCTACTCCCAGTAGAGAACCTGCACAGCAAATGGCGTATTCAGGAGCTTCTTCGGTGAAGTATTTTAAAGAGGTCAATGCTCGCGGAACTTCTTGTACTTCATCAAAAATTATAAGTGTCTTTTCCGGTTGAATGCGTTTACCATGGAATACAGAAAGCTGTTCTATGATGCGTTCTGGGTTGATACTTCCCTCAAATATATGATTAACGGAATTGTTCTGTTCAAAGTTGATATAACAGATCTCTTCGAAGCACTCTGCACCGAATGTTTTTAGTAGCCAGGTTTTGCCAACCTGCCGGGCTCCCTGAAGTATCAAGGGCTTGCGTCCTTGCTTGTTCTTCCATAGGATAAGTTCTTCTATCAATAATCGTTTCATTCTTTTCTGTATTTCTGTACAAATGTACTTATAATAAGAGTCTTATGCAAGGGAAATCACATTTTCCGGTGGGTTGATACCTGTATTTTACACATTTTTCGATGGATAAAATAAGTGTTATATCACATTTTTCAATGGACTGTCTATGTGATATCTAAGTACTTAAGTATGTGTTCATAATTAGTTTGCAGCGGTTCAGAAAAGTATCTGAACTTGTCTGTCTATCTGTCATGCTGAGCTTGTCGAAGCATCTCCTCTTTTTGTGTTTTCTGAAGGATAAGACCCTTCAGCTTCGCTCAGGATGACAGATACTCTATATGTGAATTAATTATGAACATCTACTTAGTAATATAATCATAGCGGTTTTATATTCTTGCTTTTGTTCTTGCATTTATAAAAAAAAATGCATATATTGCCATAAGTTTTTGTTAAACTGCATTGTTCATACTCAAGACTTAGAATTCGCCCTACTTGCAAAAAGATTACTCCTTTAATTTCTGAGTATGAATACTACAAGTAAAGAGGAACTTTCAACGAAATTTAGGCAAACTCTAACTTTAAAATTATTACTATGAGATCATTTGTGTCTGCTGTTTTTATGGCAATGATTTATATATTACCTTGTTTTGGACAACTGAATACTCTTCATAACTGTCCACGCCCAGGGGATGTGTTAATCAAACAACAAGTTGAATATATAGAGCCTGGAGCGTCTGGGGCTGACAGACTGTGGGACTTCAGCCGGTTGAAATCTGTCAACGATGATTATACCCTCCGATATACTCTACCCCCATTGGAAGGTGACAGCATATATCTGCTCGGAAACAAACGCTATTCCCGGAATACTACGGGAGTTAACGAACTAATAGTAGGTACCGAACATAATACTATGTATTATTATCGTTTAGTGAATGATAGTCTACTGCAATTAGGACATGAAAACCCTTCGGTACTATTGGAATACACCCATCCGATGATGCTTATGCACTTTCCTTTGAACTATGGCTTGACTGTTTTTTCCAATTACAAGTCAGAGGGACTCTACTCCGGCACTGTGGATATCCACACGCAAGGAACTGTGATTACCACTGCCGATGCCTACGGCAAGATGATTTTGCCATCAGGAGATACTATCAGTCCCGTATTACGTGTAAAGATGATTCAGACTATATCGGCGAAAGATGCAGCAGATACAACCCCTCATACAGATAAGCAATTGGAAACCTTCCGTTGGTACAGCAAAGGTTATCGTTATCCCATAGTTGAAGTGATAAGGAGCACTGCCACGGCAGACACCATTGCCGTTTTCTCTACGGCTTTCTATTATCCCCCGCAAGAACAGTTATACTTGGATGCTGATCCTGTGAATCAGACCTTGCTGGATGAACTATGGGAAAAAATAGAAAATAACATAGAAGGCGTGAAAAACCGTCCCGTAAAGGCGGTAATTCCGGAAGATATAATATCCTGCAAAATCTATCCCAATCCCGTGGAATCAACCCTGTATTTGGAATATGAATTGAAAGAAGACGTCGAAGTCTCATTCGACCTGTATTCAACGAATGGCACGCCGATACGAAAGATTGCACCAAAAAGCAAGGTGAGAGGTATATACCTTGAAACCCTAGATTGCTCGAGTCTGTCTCCCCAAAGCTATGCGCTGAGGGTAACTGCGAACGGAGTATTTATGAATAGAATCATTATTAAAAAATAAAAAGATACAACACCATGAAAAGGACAACGACAATCATACTATTTTTGCTATGTACGGCAATTTTATGGGGACAGTCTTCTGTTCAACAGCTTCAGATTATTCCGGCGTCACCCCAAGCCCAATCTTTCCAAAAATATCTGAATCACCAGATAACAGAATATAATGGGCTACCCGAGATTGATATTCCTCTTTATGAACTCAAAGTCAAAGGGTTGACAATTCCTGTTACTTTGTCATACCATGCTTCAGGAATTCGTTATAAGCAATATGACGGAGAAGTCGGTGCTGGATGGAGTCTTAATGCTGGGGGGTATAGAGTAAGCCGGACTATTAATGGAAGAGATGATTTTTATTATGAAAGATATGACAGAGACGAATTGTCGAATTTTCAAGACATGGATAATGGTTATAAATTGGACGCCTATTTGTCCAGTATGATTATTTGGAAGGAAGAATATGGGGTGTCGCAACGGATAGATCCATGGAAAATCAATATAGACGGTGAATACGACCAATTCACATATATGTTGCCCTCTTCCAACGGGGAGTTTCTGATTTTGGAACGGGATAATTTAGGAGGAGCCGCCCAGACGGTAAAGATAAAGAATAATCTGGATAAATTAGCCAAGGTGGCATGGAACGAGGCGCATATCATAGACGGCAATGGCTTCAATTATTACTTTGGTGGCAAACAGGATAACACTAATTTATACGAACTGGCACACGGAAGTTCTGCGACATCTCCGACAAGCTGGCCGCTGCGTCAGATTGTCTCTCCGTTCAATGATGTAATAAATTTTAGGTATGAAAAATTCACTCAAGAGCAGTCGCATCGCGGCAAAACGCTTTCCATACATGAGCCTTGGTTAGGACCTGTTAGTATGCCAGATCCATGGGGGAGCAGTAGCGAAGAATATTCGCAGATAATGGAAAACTTAAATTCCACGACAATCCCATCCGAATCACCTTTCAGATATGATGACCAGTTTCATATTCAGAAAATAGAAACGGAGGACATAATAGTTGAGTTTAAGCGCGACAAGAGGCTTCCCGGTACTGAAATACTTCCTCCATCCCGGTTAATCAAAGAAATTGTCGTGACAAATAAGCAAAATAATGAAGTGGAAAGGAGGTTTGTTTTGAATTATAAAAGTATATCTATATTTCTTGACAATGGCCGCTTAGGTGGATATGCCCATCATTTATTAGAATCGGTAACGGTTCATTCGAAAGACCAATCTGAACAAAAGTATAATCTTGAGTACTATGGTCCGGCTTCAATGACAAGTTCCGAATCCAATTGTTTATATGCTGACCAATGGGGATTTTATAAAAACAGTTACGGGGGAGTCCGTGAACCGTTTTTACACCGAGAATTTGAGAGTGATAAGTATGTAAGTAGCCTCACCACTGCCAGAGGACATGTATATCCGGTCGTCAGTTTAGTCAGAAACTTGATAAACACGGGGGCGTCATTAGATCGCTCTAACAATGATCAGAGTACCGTTCATTATTTCTCTCTAAAAAAAATCACATATCCTACCGGAGGGTATTCTGAATATGAATTCGAGCCTCATAAATTTCGAAATCCTTCCGCTGTAGTAACCGGAGGCGGGCAACGGATAAAAAAGATAAAATCTGTGGCGGCTGATAGCGAAGAGGTTACCACTATCTTTAAATATGGGGAAAATGAAAACGGGATCGGAGTCGCTAATATTCATTTCTCTAAGGATATGTTCGCCGATGAAACACATTACATTTCCTATACTTCTACTTATTATCGGAAAACAATAAGATCCTATTCCAATAAGCCTTTCTGCGAAATAGACAATTCGATGTTGCAAGTCAGTTACCCCCAAATTACTACCTATCAGGTAAGGGAGGCCGACGGTATGACGAACGGGAAAACTGTATCTCGGTATGATATTTACCAGCAATATATAATTGATTATCTGTCCGGGACTTCGGAAATTTCAGATGTGCATGCCACGGTAGACAACGGATATTCTTATCCTAAGGGCATTCGGACATACCGTCCGGGATATATCCCCCTGCTAACAAACCGCAGTTATTATAACAATGAAAATATAAAAATCAGGGAAGAACAATATGAATATGGTCTTGAGCATAAAAGTAACGATCCGGATATCTACTATGGAATAAGTTTAAAACGTAAAGTATATTTCGACTCGTATTACAATGTAGGAACCTCTCCGTATGATTATATCACGTCTGCTTATGATTGCAGGGAATATACCATAGAAAGAGGAGGGCGCATTCTTTCCAAAAAAACAATCACAAACTACGACCTTACAGGTACACATCCGGCTACGATTGTAGAGCTATACGAATACAATACCCGTAACCAGCTAACGGTAAAAATAACCAAAAGAGATTGTTGCGGAACGGATGATTTGATAGAGGAATACACTTACCCATCGTCCGATACGGAGTTGGTCCGGCGCAATATGCTATCCACTGTTATCGAAAAGGAGCAGATAGAATCGAATAACGGTTTGACTCTTTACAATGAATGCTACCATTATCCTAATGGTGCTGTTCTTCCTGATTATTTCGCGGGCCTTTATTCACGTATCGAACTTACTTACGACCGCTATGACGGAAAAGGCAACTTATTGCAGTGCACGCGCTTAGACGGAACACCTGTGTCTTATATATGGAGTTACAACTATCGGTATCCTGTAGCTGAAATCGTGGGTGCTACCTACAACCAGGTAAGCGCTGCCTTGAACATGAATATGACTGCGCTGGCAAGTAACAAGAATCCGAGTGAGAGCATAATCAACAGTATCAAGTCCCTAAAGACAAGTCTACCAAATGCTTTCGTGACGATTTGTACTTACAAACCATTGACAGGTATGCTTACTGCCACTGATCCGTCGGGCGTTACGACCTATTATGAATATGACTCATTTAACAGGTTGAAACGCACTTATATAAAAGAAAATACTGCTGAGAAGAACATCCGAACATACAATTACCATTATCAATCTCCCTCTTCTGGTCAGAACTATATCCTGGCACGTACTTATACCCAGGAGGACGGCAGTCACTACTTAGATAAGCTACAGTACTTTGATGGATTAGGACGCCCAGTCCAAACTGTGGAATGTGGAGTAACTCCTAATATGGCCGATCTGGTTGTCTATCGTGAATATGATTCCTTTGACCGGGAGTCCAATGTTTGGTTACCGACCGTGATTTCGGGTAACAATGGAGCCTACGTTCAGCCTTCAACCTTCAAAGCGCAGGCTATCGGTAGTAACAGTAACGATGCGAATCCTTATTCGACTATCACCTATGAAGCCTCACCTTTAAACAGGGTGTTAAAACGGTTCGCTCCAGGGCAGGACTGGCATAACGCTGATAAAGCGGTTGGAACATCCTATAAGACCAATATATCGGGCGACGCCCTTCTTAACTGCAAACGGTATACCGACGCCAGCAGAGAGTCCCCCTGTTTCGGTCAATACGGCAACTACGATACAGGAACTCTCCATGTCACAGAAGTGAAAGATGAGAACGGAAATACCTCCTACGAGTTCAGGAATAAGTTAGATCAGATTATCCTTATCCGACAGATCAATGAAGGGCGGCATTATGATACTTACTATGTATATAATGATTATGGAAATTTAAGTTTCGTACTTCCCCCGAGAGTGCAGGATGAAGGCGCGTCAGACGGATTGATTTACCAATATAAGTACGACTGGTATAATCGTCTCATTGCTAAGAGGATACCCGGATGTGACTGGGATTATTACATCTACGACAAAGCTGACCGTCTGATTTTCTCACAGAACGGCGAACAACGGGCAAAAGGTGAATGGACATTCACTATACCCGACGCTCTCGGGCGTGTAGTACTGTCCGGGATATGCACTAATAATTTCGACTATATGGCTAATCCGTTAGGTAACAGTGTTGCAAAAGCGGAATACCCGCAAAACGGTTCGGGAATGTACGAGGGATATAATCTGTCGGGAGTATCTTTAGCGATGGGATATACAATCTTAGCAGCCACTTATTATGATACTTATAAATATCGCAGCCTGACAGGATTTTCAAATACGGCTTTGGCATACGAAACGTCCGGAGTAGAAGCGGCTTATCTGAGACGCTACGGAACTGACGCCGGCATATACGAGCACAAAGGCTTGGTTACAGGAACTAAGGTTGCACAGTTACATCCCGATGGGACGATAGGTTCCTCCTATCTGTACACCTGCTTGTATTATGACATTAGAAAACGATTGATCCAGTCCGTATCGACCAATCATCTGGAAGGTATCGAGAAAGAATACATCGCTTATAATTTCATAGACCAGCCTGTAAAGAAAACGCATGTCCATACAAAAAACGGTAGCGGAGGCGGCAGGCAGACTGAAGTCTACGCTTACACCTACGATCACGCCGGGCGACTGCTGAAAATCACTCACCAACTCAATGGTGGAATGATAGTAACATTAGCCGAGAACACTTATGACGAATTGGGTAGGTTGAAAACCAACAAGAAAGGAGGCGTAGCCAATACGACTACTACCTACACTTACAATGTGCATTCATGGATAAAGTCCGTCAGCAGTGCTTTATTCAGTCAGACTCTCTATTACAATGAATCCTATGGTGGAAGTGCAAAGCAGTATAACGGTAATATCTCAGCCATGAGCTGGAAACAGAACTCTGAGACGAATTATAACGGCTATGCCTTTACATACGATGGTCTGTCAAGGCTTACTGCTGCCGATTACTTGGTTAATGGCGTAAGCAGTACCCATTTCAGGACAGCCTATATGTACGATAAGCACGGAAACATGACCTCCTTACAAAGGTACGGGAAAAAAGATGTCGGTACAGGGACTTCTTCATACGGACCGGTTGATGATTTGACCATGACCTATGTAGGGAATCAGTTAACTCAAGTAGATGACGCTGTAGGTACAATCAGCTTCGCCCAGTCCATGGACTTTAAGAACTACAGCAATGCGGCCGTGGAATATACCTACAACGCCAACGGGGCGATGACGAAAGATTTAAATAAAGGAATATCCGATATCCGGTATAATTCATTAAATTTGCCCAGACGGATGGATATAAAGAGCCCGGTGGCGGAGGCAAGGAACGAATATACATATTCGGCATCAGGAACGAAACTGAAAGTGGTTCAAAAGTGGAATCCGAGCTACTCTACCATTCCGGTCATAGGTTCCGTCATTAATACAGCCGCTTTGAGCATGAGCAAGACAACGGATTATGTGGGTAACTTTATCTATGAGAATAACGTATTGAAGCGTATCCTGATTAATGGAGGCTATATTGAAAATGGCGTATATCACTATTACCTGACTGACCATCAGGGGAATAATCGGATAGTAGTCAACGCTAGTGGAGTGATTGTTCAAAGAAACAATTATTACCCGTTTGGAACGACTTTTGGCGATAATACGGTTGCCGAGCAGGGAAAACAACCGTACAAATACAACAGTAAGGAACTGGATCAGATGCATGGATTGAACTGGTATGACTACTCGGCCAGGTGGAAAGACGACTGGCGTTTCATGACGGTGGATCCGTTGGCGGAGAAATATTACTCGACGAGTCCGTATGTATATTGTGCGAATAGTCCTTCTAATAATGTCGATCTTGATGGAAAGAGTTGGTATTCTTATAATCAAGATGGAAAAACTATTTATGAATGGAATATAAATATTCGTTCCCAAGAAGACTTGGATAAAATAAGAGAAAACGCCATTTATATTGGCAATACTCATTCTGATGGGGATACTTATTATAGCCTATTTGGTAATAAATATTCTATGGATTCGAAGGAAGGAAAAACTATGGAAAAAATAGATGAAGCCTTAATAAATTATAGTCAAGCATCTTTAAAATATGATTATTATGGAAATCTTATATCAGGAGGAGAGAAAGTGACAGATTTTGACATAGGAGAATATCCTCAAAAAAATTCTTTAAATTTAAATGAAGATGCTTATTTCACATTTCAGACGGAGGGAGGTTCTGTTACGTATTTTAAAGTATCTGAAGGAGTTAATAATAAAGCTAAATTTGGGGGATTTGGATATGTTACCAAGGGGAAGATAAGGGGACAAGGAAATAGAGGTGCTGGAAACTTAGAAGATGGGATACCAATATATTTTGAAAGACAAAATACACCAGGAAATATTGTTCAACGCTCCGCGCAAATTGTATTTCCAACACAAAAAGCAGCTGATACTTTTTATCAAAAATATTCATTAATACTAAAAAGAAAATGAAAAAAATACCAACTATTATTGTTCTAATATGTGGATTATTATGTACTAATATGCAAAATACGGTTAGAGATGATTATTATTATCTTAGGGATATCGTGGAAAATTATTATTATTATTATTATCAATATCCTAACTCTGCATCTGAAATAATCCAATTTACAGAATATTGTTTAACTGTAGATACCAACTACTTTTCTTCTCCTGAAAAGAAAATAATTCAATCAAAAATATTGCCAAGGTTAGATAATAGCAATATTCAAATAATAAATAATGACGGTTTTGGAATACTGCAGAACAACGATACGCTATTTTACTACAAAAAACAGCTTTTTTCACCTTGTGAGATAGATTTATTTATAGGCGATTCGGTTCAGGAATATTATGCATTTTATAATAAATTCTCCAAACCACGTTTTTTTAATGAAGAAGGTCATGCTATTATTCTATCTGGACAGAATATCGAATTCCAGAATGATTTAGTCAAATATGCAGAACTACAGATAAGAATGAATGGCATTCCCTTTCGCTATTATGTAAATGGGACGGATAAAATACCTGTATTTCTGTTCTTGGAATATGATTTTGAAAATGGGCTTCGTAGTTTTTGCGATAAGAAAAAAACTCTACATGAATCCTATTATCAGCCATTAGATAGTTTATGTAATAGATTTTGTAATGAAAATAAAATCGCAAGAATTATTTTTTCAAGTCTTAACTATCAATAATGACAACTATGTTTTTACTAAAAATAATCGATGTCGATATACTCTGTTCGCATATAGCGAATGTGAAATACTTGATAGCAAAAATGCAGGATCAGAAACAGGAAGCAGTTAATCTTTAGTCTTAAATGAATAATCTGCTTTCCCCATATGTGGGAAAGCGGATTTTTACTTCACTTTTCAATTTGGCAGTAAAGGCGATAAACGACATGTCGCCTATTGGAAACCTTTTGTCTTGGGCTAATAACAAATTATACCCTTCCATATAACATCTTGAACATCCTGTGTGGCTGTTTTGCCTTATCTTTGCCAACACGGATTTCTATCCACAACCTGACATTTAAGAACGAAAAACATAACGGTCATGAATAAAATTAAAACCTGTCTTGTATTTCTTTTCACGATTGCTCTTTCTGCTTTCGCGGCAGCTTGTTCCAGCAATAATGATGAAGCCGTTACCCCGGAAATCGTAATTCCCGAGAATATACTGACAAACGGACTGAACTTCTCCAAAGCAGGAGGAACAAATACACTTTCTATCAAGGCGAATGTGTCGCTGGAAGTTACCAGTAGTCAGACTTGGTGTACGGTGACACCGGTTTCTTCTACTTCAGACACAGTATTTAAATATATGGTAAATGTGGAGCCCAATACCGGAAAAGAACGTATGGGAACCATCACTTTTGCATTGGGTGATTTGATGAAAACCGTGACCGTCACACAATTGGCTGGTGAGACCGATGAGCCCGGATCGAACGAAATAGCTGGAGAGACCCCTTGGGCTGTATCTAAGAGCTTAGGTCTGGGATGGAATCTGGGTAATCAGTTGGATGCATACAGCAATGGTGTGGCTAATGAAACAATCTGGGGCAATCCGAAGACAACACAAGCCTTGTTTGACAAACTGGCTGCCGCAGGAATCACTACCGTGCGTATCCCGGTCACATGGATGGGACATATTGGAGTAGCTCCCGGCTATGAAATCGAGAAAGTGTGGTTGGACCGTGTTGCCGAGGTGGTGGGATATGCGGAGAATGCAGGCTTGAATGCAATAGTCAACATCCATCACGATGGAGCGGACAGCAGTTATTGGCTGAACATAAAGGAGGCTGCTAAAAATGAAAGTAAGAATACTGCCATCAAGGTTGAGTTGAAAGCTGTATGGATGCAAATTGCCGAGCGATTTAAGGATAAAGGAAATTTTCTGGCATTTGAATCGATGAATGAAATACATGATGGCGGTTGGGGCTGGGGCGAAAACCGCACAGACGGCGGAAAACAATATGCGGTACTGAACGAGTGGAATCAAGTGTTTGTAGATGCGGTGCGTGCCGTCGGTGGTGAAAATGCCGACCGTTTCCTCGGTGTGCCGGGATATTGTACCAATCCCGAACTAACGATAAGTTCTTTCATCTTGCCTACAGATAAGGTTCGGAATCGTCTGATGGTAGCCGTGCATTTCTATGATCCTTATGAGTATACATTGAATGCAACTTATTCGGAATGGGGGCATAGCGGGGCTGTGGGTAAGAAAGTAAGTGGAGGAGATGAAGACAATGTGAAGAATATATTTAGCAAACTGAAGGCGGCCTACGTGGATAAAGGTATTCCGGTATATATCGGAGAGATGGGGTGTGTACATCGTGCGGATACCCGTGAAGAGTCTTTCCGCAAATATTATCTGGAATATGTATGCAAAGCGGCGAAAGAGTATGGCATGGCGCCGGTCTACTGGGACAACGGTGGCACCGGAGCCGGGAAAGAAGAATCCGGCCTGTTCAATCATGCTACGGGTGATTATCTGAATAATGCGCAGGAAATAGTAGGAGTCATGAAAAAGGCTATTTTCACAGAAGATGCTTCCTATACATTACAGTCAGTCTATGACAATGCTCCGCAATAAAGTAAGAACGATGATAAAAAAGAATAATATGAAAAATACTGTAAAACAACTGGGTATGTGCCTGCTACTGTCAGTGCTTTCCCTTTTCCCTGTCGTGACAGCTTGCTCCGACAGTGACGATGCACCGGCTACCCCGGAAATCGTAATTTCCGAGAACATTCTGACGAATGGAATGAGTTTCTCCAAAACCGGGGGAACAAACACGCTCTCTATCAAGTCGAATGTTTCGCTGGAAGTCACCAGCAATGAGGATTGGTGTACCGTAACGCCCGCTGCTTCCGCTTCGGCTACAGTACTTAAGTACGCGGTGACGGTAGACGAAAATCCTGATGCGGTGGAACGTATTGCTACTATTACCGTGAAAGGTGGTGGCTTGACGGAAACATTCAACGTTGTGCAGCTGGCTACCAATGGGTTGATTGTGGAATCTTGTTCTCCCGAGGCGGTCGCTGCCGAAGGTGGAATCTTTACGGTGAATATGAGAGCGAGTGGCGATGTTACGGTTACCATTCATGATAGCTGGATACGGGAGACCACTACCCGTGCAATGTCTGCGGTGACCAAAACCTTTAGCATTGCCGCTCACTATGGTGAGGCTCGCGAAGGAACCATCACCTTTACTTTGGGAGATTTTACGGAAACCGTTACGGTGAAACAGCTTGCCGGTGAGTTGCCCGATGTCGGTATGGAGAGTGATGCCATGACTTTGGCTGCGAAGATCAAACTCGGCTGGAATCTGGGTAATTCTTTGGAGGCGTGTAATGTAACTTACGAAAACGGTTTTGTGTGGGGAACTAATTCGCTGAGTGACATGGACCCGGGAGAAACCAAATGGGGGAACCCGGTCGTGACTCAGAAAATGATCAGTGCCGTAAAAGCTGCCGGTTTCAATGCCGTGCGCGTTCCATGTGCTTGGTATGGATATATGGAGAATGAGACGGACTATAAGATAAAAGCTTCCTGGCTGGATCGTGTGCAGGAGGTTGTGGATTATTGTTATGCCGAGAATATGTATGTCATTCTGAATATCCACTATGACGGGGGCTGGCTGGAAAAGAACTGCAAGACCGCCGTACAGGATAAAGTCAACGCCGTACAAGAGGCTTTGTGGACGCAGATTGCCGAAAGACTCAGGGATTACGATGAACATCTGTTGTTTGCCGGATGCAATGAACCCAATGCTGCCAATGCCACTGAAATGGGCGTGTTGAAGTCATACGAACAAACCTTTATCAATGCCGTGCGTGCTACGGGTGGGAACAATGCTGTCCGCAACTTGATTGTGCAGGGGCCCAATACGGATATTACGAATACTTTTGATTATGGCCAGCTGCCTGTGGATGATGTTCCCAACCGCTTGATGGTTGAGATACACTACTATACTCCATGGAACTTCTGCGGAATGACGGCAGATGAGAGTTGGGGAAAGATGGCCTACTTCTGGGGAACCGGATATCACATGGACGGATCTGACAGAAACTACCAAGCCAGCGGTTATGCAAGCGAGGAAGCGGAAATGGAAGCTCTGTTCAAAAAGATGCAAACGAAATATGTCAGCCAGGGCATTCCGGTAATTCTTGGCGAGTTCGGTGCCAACAGACGCTCTTCCTTAACCGGAGACGAGTTGACCAAGCACTTAGCTTCGCGCGCTTATTACCTGAAAACGGTGGTTTCCAATGCCGGGAAGTATGGTCTTATTCCTTTCTATTGGGACAATGGATATAATGGAGATAATACGATGGCTCTCTTTAACCGTAATACCTGTAAGGTTTACGACCAGCAGGCATTGGATGCCTTGATGGAGGGAATTGCAAAGTAATGGGGAAGATAGGTTTTTCATAAATATAGGTTCCCTTAGGCAAGGGATAGGTTTTTAATACAGGTTTTTTTTTGATTGGTTCTGGGAAGCGGCTTCTGTGAGGGAAGCGGCTTCCCTATTTTCTGTTGTAGAAACAAATGATGGGGTGCCAAATGATAAAAAAACAGATGGAAAACCTTGTTTATACAGTTACTTTTTGTTTCATTTGCAATGTGTTAGCTACTACCTTATACCTAATGCCATGAGAAGATTTATTTTACTTATCGTACTGGCCGTTGTAATGTGCTTATCTGCCATTGCACACAATTTCATGTTTAAGCATCTGGAAGTTAGGGACGGAATGCCCAGCAACCAAATCAATGTTATCTACAAGGATTCGAGAGGATTTATGTGGTTCGGAACCGCATCCGGTCTGGCACGCTACGACGGATATCGTTTCAAAGTCTTTTATAGTTCGGACAATGATCCGACGTCTTTGCCCGACAGTTACATCGAGAAGATCGTGGAAGACGGTGAAGGCCGTTTGTGGATACGTACCGGAGAGAATGGGTATATCATTTATAACTGGAATACGGAAAACTTCGTGCGTGATGTGCGTTCCTGGATGTGGAACATCGGAATAGATGGAACTCCCCGGCATGTATTTGTAGACAGCCAAAAGAATATGTGGTTTGCCGTGGACGGAAAAGGGTGTTATCGTTATAGTCCGGAAGAGAAGAAAGCGGATGTTCTGCCTTTCGGTGAGAAAGGGATACCGGAAGGCATCATAATTGATATGATTGAGTGCAAAGATGGCGTCGTATTGGTGTATGATAACGGACATGTTTTCTGTATTGACCGTGAAGAGGTAAAGGTGAAATGGGAATTGACGGAAATTATGGAAGAGATGGGAAACCGCACCGATATTTTTTTCTTGTATGTGGACAAGGACGAGGATTTGTGGATATACGGAGCTCCCGGCGTATGGGCGTATAATTTGCCCGCAAAGAAATGGCAGTCGCAGTGGAATTTTAACGACAGGGGGCAGGCGCATGTGGTTGCCATAGCCCAGGACGGGCAGGGACGCATCTGGTTTGGGAAAGATCAGGATGGTATTGACATCTGGAATAAGGCGACAGGCAAAACTGTTTCGCTTACTTATAATGTGGATGATGAACGCGGATTGCCCAATAATACCATTAACGTGTTTTATGAGGATGACGGCGGAATAATGTGGATAGGAACTTATAAAAAAGGTGTGGCCTACTATAATGAGAGCATTTTTAAGTTTTCCATCAACCGCCTGGGAGACATCAATTGCATGGAAGAGTGTGGTGACGGTTGTTTATGGCTGGGCAGTAATGACGCCGGATTAATGCACTGGAATTCATTGACAGACGAAAAGAAAATATATACCCATGCACGGGTGGGGAATTCCATAGCCTCTAATGTAATTGTCACTTTGTTGCAGGCCACCGACGGTAAACTGTGGATAGGTACCTTTTGGGAAGGGCTGGACTGTTTTGACGGCAAACGTTTCGTGAATTACCGTAACCATCCCGGAGATGAAAATACCCTGGCCAATAATAATGTCTGGTCACTGGCGGAGGACAAGGACGGAAATATATGGATTGGCACGTTAGGCGGAGGCTTACAATGCTTGAATCCGAAAACCGGCAAGTTCATCACCTATACCATGGCTAATTCCGATCTCATATCCAATCATATTTCTTCTATTTGCATCACTCACGACAACCGCCTTGTCATCGGCACCGCTTCTACGGGTGTTGCTATTATGGATTTGAATACTCGGAAGATAACCAATATGGTGGGTAACCTGTCGGGAAACCAGCGTTTCTCCAATCAAAGCATAAATCAGGTATACGAAGACAGCCGGGGGCTGATATGGATAGGAACCCGTAATGGACTGAATCTTTATAATCCGAAGAACGACCATTTACAGATCGTTTCTTCCGGACAGGACGAAGCGAAAGAATACATAGCCGGCATTGCGGAAGATGAGAATAAAAACATGTGGATGACCACAGGAAACGGGGTGTTGAATATTGTACCTTCCATCGATACGAAAACCGGAGATTATGCTTTTCATTATTATATATACGATGATAAAGATGGTTTGCAAGGGTCTGAGTTTAATCAGCGTTCCATCAAACGGCTCACTTCGGGTGAGATTGCGATGGGAGGTATGTATGGGCTCAATACTTTCCGCCCCAATGACATCAAATATAACCTTACACTGCCGAAGGTGATGTTCACCGGTTTCCAGCTGTTCAATGAAGAGGTTGAAATCGGGAAGGAGTATGGAGGGCGTGTTTTGCTACGTGAGTCATTGAATAAAGTCAGGGAGATAGAACTCGACTATAAACAGAATGTCTTTACCGTGCTGTTTGCATCGGATAATTATATTCTGCCCGATAAGGCTAAATATTTGTACAAGCTGGAAGGGTTTAATGAAGACTGGATGTCGGGTACGGCGGATATGCATCGCGTCACTTACACGAATCTGGCGCCCGGCACTTATATGCTGAAAGTAAAAGCCGTCAATAGCGACGGATACGCGGGGACGGAGGAAGCGAGTTTGAAGATAATCATCCGCCCGCCTTTCTGGATGACTTCGTGGGCGTATGTCCTTTATGCTTTGTTGCTGATAGGAGTACTGATACTGGCTCGCAATGCAGTGCTGCGCCGTGAGCGTAATAAATTCAAGATACAGCAAATGGAGCATGAAGCGGAGAGGAACGAGGAAGTTAACCAGATGAAATTCCGCTTCTTCACCAATGTGAGCCATGAATTGCGTACCCCGTTGACGCTGATCATTTCACCACTGGAGAGCATGATAAAAGAGACGAAGGATGGTAGGAAACTGGACCAGCTGAAGTTGATGCACCGCAATGCCTTACGTTTGCTGAATCTGGTGAATCAGTTGCTGGACTTCCGCAAGAACGAAGTGGCAGGCCTACATCTCACTCTTTCCGAAGGAGAAATTGTGTCGTATGTGCATAACATCTGCAATTCGTTCTTGATGCTTTCTGAAAAGAAGAATGTGCATCTCACATTCTTTTCGGCAATAGAGTCGTTGAACATGTCGTTTGATGAGGATAAAATAGGTAAGGTAGTGATGAATCTTCTCTCCAATGCATTCAAGTTCACTCCTGACGGTGGACGTGTGGATGTTTCTCTGGAGCTATTGAAAGGAGCTACCGAAACATTAGAGATCAAAGTGTCCGATACGGGAGTGGGTATCAGTGATGTGGATAAAGAACGGATATTTGAGCGTTTCTATCAGACAGAATGCAAGGGGGAAGTGAGTTCTACTACGGGTAGTGGCATTGGATTGAGTCTGGTGCGCGACTATGTCACGTTGCACGGCGGCGTGGTGCGTGTATTTGATAATGTAGGGACGGGTAGCGTATTTGTGGTAGATATTCCGGTGAAACATTCCGTTGTCAATGTGGTTACTCCGCTTTCGGAAGAAGCTGCGGAAGAGGATGCGGCCGTTTTGGCCTTGGGATCAGAAGAGAAGCCGAGATCAGAAGAGAAGTCAGGAACTGAAGAACAGTCGGAAACTGAAGCTCCGGATGAAAATGAGAAAAAGAAGCCACTTGCACTGATTGTGGATGATAATGAAGATTTTGTTTCTTTCATGCGTTATACGTTGAGTCTGTATTTCCGTATAGAATCTGCCGGAAACGGAAAGATAGCCTGGCAGATGATACCGGAACTGATGCCGGATATCATCGTTTGTGATGTGATGATGCCTGAAATGGACGGGAACGAACTGTGCCGTTGGGTGAAGGCTGACAAGCGTACAAATAATATTCCTTTTGTATTGCTTACGGCCAAGCAATCCGTAGAGAATAAAGTGGAAGGTCTGACGATTGGTGCGGATGACTATGTGACGAAACCTTTCAATATGGAGGTACTGATTTTGCGCATGCGTAAACTGATAGATTTGAGCAGCAAAAATAAACTTCGCACCCGTATTGATCCCGAACCGAGTGAAATCGTTATCACTTCGATGGACGAAAAGCTGATTGAGAATGCGATAAAGTATGTGGAGACGCATATTGCCCGTCCCGATTTATCTGTGGAAGAATTGAGTCATGAACTGGGCATGAGCCGGGTGCATCTCTATAAAAAGCTGTTGCAGATTACCGGTAAAACTCCGATAGAATTTATTCGTATTATCCGACTGAAACGTGCGGCACAACTTCTGCGCGAGAGCCAGCAGAATGTGTCGGAGGTTGCCTATCAGGTGGGCTTCAATAACCCCAAATATTTCAGTAAGTATTTCAAGGATGAATTCGGTGTTTTACCTTCTGTATATCAGGAAAAGGAGGGCAAATAACAAAAAGTACCCATTGTTGAAACATCTGATATTTCTATAAATCAAATAAGCCCTTTCCTTTCAACATCGGGAGGGCTTGTTTACTGTATGATTTCCTACTTTTACACTCGGAGAAAATAACTTTAAAAACAAAGATATGAAATTGAAAAACACTTCAGTTTGTTTGCTCGCAGGATGGATGCTGATGGCATGCTCCGGAGGCGGGTATGAGAAGACGAGTAACGGCATTATTGTAAATGTCGAACAACAGCAACCGACGGATGTGCGAAAGGTGAAGGTTGAAGTAATGGGAGAGAAGTTGATTCATGTGTCAGCCACTCCCGAAAAAAACTTTTCAAAGGCGGAAAGCCTGATTATAGTTCCCCAAAAAGATAAGACGGACTTCAGCGTGGAAGAAAGTGAAGATGCCGTTTCGGTAAAAACCTCAGAGGTGTGCGCCATTGTATCCAAAGCCACGGGTGAAGTACGCTTTACCGATGCTTCCGGTAACCTGATTTTGGCGGAAGATGAGAAAGGCAGGAGTTTCAAGCCTATCGAAGTGCAGGGAACAAAGGCGTATACGGTACGTCAGGTATTCCAGTCACCCGATGATGAGGCATTCTACGGACTGGGACAACACCAGGCTGATGAATTCAACTATAAAGGTAAGAACGAGGAACTTTTCCAGTATAATACAAAGGTTTCCGTACCTTTTATCGTTTCCAATAAGAATTACGGTATTCTGTGGGATAGTTATTCGCTTTGCCGTTTCGGCGATCCACGTGATTATGCACAGTTAAGCACAGTTTTCAAACTCTATGATAAGGAGGGTAAGGAAGGTGCTTTGACAGGAACATACGTACCCTCTCAGAAATCAACAGCGGAGACACTGGTACGCCGGGAAGATTCTGTTTATTTTGAACATCTGAAATCGGAAGATTTGTCGAAAGTCGTGAACTTACCAGAAGGATTTCCTTTCATGGGTTCGCAGGTGACGTATGAAGGAGAAATTGAGCCGATGGAGAGTGGTAGGTTCCGTTTTATCCTCTATTATGCAGGATATATGAAGGTATACATTGATGGTGAACTGGTGGTTCCCGAACGTTGGCGTACGGCTTGGAATCCGAACAGTTATAAGTTTGCCGTAGATTTGAAAGCCGGTAAACGTGTTCCATTGAAAATTGAATGGATTCCTGATGGATATGTATCCTATTGCGGTTTGCGTGCATTGTCTCCTGTATCTGCTGAAGAACAGAACAAACAGTCGTGGTGGGGAGAAATGCAGAATGAAATCGATTATTATTTTGTTTATGGCGAGGATATGGACGAGGTAATCAGTGGATACCGTGCTCTGACCGGAAAATCACAAATCATGCCGAAGTGGGCGATGGGATACTGGCAGAGCCGCGAACGTTATAAGACGCAGGAAGAAATACTGGATGCTTTGAAGGAATTCCGTAAACGTCAGATTCCCATTGATAATATTGTGCTCGACTGGAGCTACTGGCCGGAAAATGCCTGGGGTAGTCATGAGTTCGACAAAGCTCGTTTCCCTGATCCGAAAGGAATGGTAGATTCTATTCATGCCCTGAATGCCAAGATGATGATTTCCGTTTGGCCGAAATTCTATATGACTACGGAACATTATAAAGAGTTTGATGAAAAAGGCTGGATGTATCAGCAGGCCGTTAAAGACAGCATTCGTGACTGGATTGGTCCCGGCTACATCGGTTCTTTCTATGATGCTTATGCTGAGGGTGCACGGAAGCTGTTCTGGAAACAGATGGAAGATCATCTTTATCCCCTCGGAATTGATGCCTGGTGGATGGATGCCAGTGAACCGAATGTACGCGACTGTACGGATTTGGCTTACCGGAAAGCTTTGTGTGGTCCGACTGCTCTCGGTCCGTCCGACCAATATTTCAATGCGTATGCGTTGATGAATGCTGAGGCTATTTATGACGGACAACGTGCCGTAGACAATGACAAACGTGTATTCTTGCTGACTCGTTCGGGATTTGCCGGATTGCAACGTTATTCTACCGCAACATGGAGTGGCGATATCGCTACCCGTTGGGAAGATATGAAGGCGCAGATTTCTGCCGGACTGAATTTTGCAGTCAGCGGTATTCCTTACTGGACGATGGACATTGGCGGATTCTGCGTAGAAAAACGCTATGAAGACGGACAAAAGGAATTCAATAAGACCGGAAAAGAGAATGCGGACTATAAGGAATGGCGTGAATTGAATACACGTTGGTATCAGTTTGGCGCATTCTGCCCGTTGTTCCGTGCACATGGACAGTATCCGTTCCGTGAGGTGTGGAATATAGCTCCCGAAGGACATCCGGCTTATAGTTCTATAGTGTATTATACGAAGTTGCGCTATACGATGATGCCTTATATTTATTCATTGGCCGGGATGACTTATTTTGATGATTATACGATTATGCGTCCGCTGGTAATGGACTTTACGGCAGATACAAAGGTGAATAATATCAGTGATCAGTTTATGTTCGGTCCGGCGTTGATGGCGGCTCCGGTGTATGAGTATGGTGCACGCACTCGGGAGGTCTATTTCCCGGCAACTTGCGGTTGGTATGATTTCTATACCGGTAAGTACATGGCCGCTGGGCAACAGTTGAAAGTGGACGCTCCCTATGAACGCATGCCGCTCTATGTACGTGAAGGGGCTATTGTGCCTTACGGACCGGAAATGCAGTATAGTGATGAGAAGTCTGCGGAAGAAATCACACTATATGTATATGCGGGTAAAGATGGTGAGTTCACTTTGTACGAGGATGAAGGTGTGAATTATAACTACGAAAAAGGACAGTATGCCACCATCCCGTTTACTTACAATGATGCGGAAGGCACTCTGACTATTGGTGACCGTGCAGGAGAATTTCCCGGTATGCTGAAAGAACGTACATTCAACGTTGTAAAGGTAAGTAAGGATAAGCCGCAACCTTTTGACGCGAAGGCTAAGGGGGTGACGGTGAAGTATGATGGGAAGCAGCAGAGTGTATCAATATCATGAAACAACTATTAATAATACCAATATCCTGTTTGCTCCTCTTCTTGGTATTGGGAGGTTGCACCTCCGCTGAACGGGTTACTGATAACCGTCGACAGGACTTCACCGCTGACTGGACTTTCCATCTGGGAGATGACTCTGCGGCATCCCGTCCCGATTATGACGACACGGCATGGCGGATCCTCCATCTTCCACATGACTGGGCTATCGAGGGAGAGTTCAGCAGGGATAATCCTTCCGGAACAGGAGGAGGGGCATTACCCGGTGGTATCGGTTGGTATCGCAAAACGTTTACTGTTGACAAAGCGGATGAAGGCAAGCGCCTGTATATTGATTTTGACGGTGTATATATGAATTCGGAAGTCTTTATCAATGGTCATTCCCTTGGTTTACGTCCTTATGGATATGTCTCGTTCAGTTACGATCTGACTCCCCATATCAAGTGGGGCGGAAAGAATGTAGTTGCCGTACGTGTGGACAACGCGGAACAACCTAATTCCCGCTGGTATTCGGGATGTGGCATCTACCGTAATGTATGGCTTACGAAACTTAACCCCGTGCATATAGCGCAATGGGGTACTTTTATCACGGCGCAAGATGTGTCGAAGAACAGTGCACGACTAAATATACGTACTAAAATACAGTATGATGCGGCCGCTCAACTGCAAGATTCCGTGAAGCAGGCGGATGGTACGTATGTTGTTTTTGATTCGGAAATTGTTTCCTTGGCAGATGTTGTGTTGCAGTCACGGCTAATGGATGCAGAAGGGAATGTTGTGGGTGAGGTTGCATCGGAACTGCAAGTGATACCTGCCTGTCCGAACGAGGTAGAACAGGAAATTGTAGTGAAGAACCCTAATCTTTGGAGCGTGAACACTCCTTATATATATAAGGTGAACAGTATCCTTATTGATAAGACAACCGGTAAAGTATTGGATAACTACTGTACGAATACCGGTATCCGTACCTTCCGTTTTGATGTACAGAAAGGGTTTATTCTGAATGGAGAACGGCTGAAGATCAATGGTGTATGTATGCATCATGATCTGGGGTGTCTTGGGGCGGCAGTTAATATCCGCGCTATCGAGCGCCAGTTGGAGATACTGCAAGAAATGGGCTGTAACGGCATTCGCTGTTCTCATAACCCTCCCTCACCAGAACTGCTCGATCTTTGTGACCGTATGGGATTTATCGTAATGGATGAGACGTTCGATATGTGGCGCAAAAGAAAAACGGCTCATGATTATTCCCGTTACTTCAACGAGTGGCATGAACGCGATCTGACGGATTTGATACTTCGCGACCGTAACCATCCTTCTGTTTTCATTTGGAGCATTGGCAACGAAGTGCTGGAGCAATGGTCGGATGCAAAAGCGGATACGCTGACCTTGGAACAAGCGAACCTGATTCTGAATTTTGGTCATGATCAGAGTATGCTGGCGAAAGAAGGTGAGATGAGTGTGAACTCTTTACTGACGAAGAAACTGGCAGATATGGTAAAAGCTCTCGATTCTACCCGTCCCGTTACGGCTGGCTGTAATGAACCGAACCCGAATAATCACTTGTTCCGTTCGGGAGCATTAGATCTCATCGGCTTTAATTATCATGATGATTGGTTTGCCGGTGTACCTGAGAAATTTCCCGGTAAACCGTTCATTGTGGCGGAAAGTGTATCAGCACTGATGACGCGTGGCTACTACCGGATGCCGAGTGACGAAACTGTTATTTGTCCTGAACGTTGGGATAAACCTTATTTTGATGATAGTTTCTCCTGTTCTTCGTATGATAACTGTCATGTACCTTGGGGGAACAGTCATGAGGGCACGATGCGCCACGTGAAAAATAATGATTTTATCAGCGGACAGTATGTCTGGACCGGGTTTGACTATTTAGGTGAACCGACTCCTTACGGTTGGCCTGCCCGTAGCTCTTATTTCGGCATTGTCGATCTGGCCGGTTTTCCGAAAGATGTGTATTATCTCTATCAGTCGGAATGGCATCCGGAGAAAAAGGTATTGCACCTTTTTCCGCATTGGAACTGGGCGCCGGGGCAGGATATAGATATGTGGGCTTATTATAATAATGCGGATGAGGTCGAGCTTTTTGTAAATGGCGAGTCGCAGGGTGTGCGTACAAAAGGTAAGGATGATTTTCATGTCGTATGGCGTGTGAAGTATGAACCGGGTGTGGTAAAAGTCGTTTCCCGCAAGGATGGAAAAACGGTATTGGAGAAGGAGATCCATACAGCCGGAGAACCAGCACAGATACGCTTGACGGCTGATCGGAATGAAATCAAATCAGATGGCAGAGATCTTAGTTTTGTAACAGTGGAGGTGCTGGATAAAGATGGTAATCTTTGTCCGAATGCTGATAATCAGATCATGTTCGATGTGCAAGGTGCGGGATTTATTGCCGGTGTAGACAATGGTAGTCCTGTTTCAATGGAGAAATTCAAAGCTGATCATCGCAAGGCTTTCTATGGGAAGTGCCTGGTGGTTGTTCAAAGTGACGGAAAATCCGGAGGCATCAAACTGACGGCTACATCCGAAGGATTGAAAACGGCAGTGACCGCTATTAAAGCAAAATAAAAGTAACTTGTTAGCAGAATTCATTTATAACGGGAAAGTAATGAGCTAAATGCTGATAATGATTTAGGCGCGGATTACGCGGATAACACGGATTAATGGCTGCGCTATTACACTATATTACAGAAAAAGAATCCGTGTAATCCGCGTAATCCGCGCCTAAAATTATATTCATACCGGAAAAGAAAAGAACAAAAGTGTTTAGTGATAAGTGATTAGCGCCATTCGGTATATTATTTTTTAGACGCGGATGACGCGGATAACGCGGATTTAAAAGGCTGCGCTATAAAAAAAGATCCGCGTCATCCGTGTCATCTGCGTCTAAAAGATTATTTATCATTTAGTTCATAACCCGATAGAAATGAATGAATTCCGCCAACGACTAAAAGTAATATCTTTAATGTAATAATAATGAAGAAACAATTCTTTTCAACTCTCCTGTTTGCCTGTTCATTGACTACTTTGACAGCGCAAACTCCTGTATATTTAGATGATACGCAACCCATTGAAGCACGTGTAAAAGATGCTCTCAACCGTATGACACTGGAAGAGAAAGTAGCCCTTTGCCATGCGCAGAGCAAATTCAGCAGTCCCGGTGTGCCCCGTCTTGGTATCCCCGAACTTTGGATGAGTGATGGACCTCACGGTGTTCGTGCAGAAATCAACTGGAACGATTGGGGATATGCCAAATGGACTAATGACAGTATTACTGCTTTTCCTGCCTTGACTTGTCTTGCCGCTACCTGGAATCCGGAAATGTCCGCCATCTACGGCAAGGCTATTGGTGAAGAAGCCCGTTATCGGGAAAAAGATGTTCTTTTGGGCCCCGGCGTTAATATCTATCGTACTCCTCTGAATGGTCGTAACTTTGAATACATGGGGGAAGATCCTTATCTGGCAGGCGTGATGTGTGTACCTTATATTAGGGAGATACAGAAAAACGGGGTTGCCGTAAGTGTGAAACACTATGCTTTGAACAATCAGGAGTTATGGCGTGGACACATTGATGTGCAACTAAGCAACCGTGCCTTACACGAAATCTACCTCCCCGCTTTCAAGGCTGCTGTGCAGAAAGGTGGTGCCTGGACCGTGATGGGAGCCTATAACAAGGTGCGTGGTCAGCATGCCTGCCACAATGATCTTTTGCTGAATAAGATATTGAAGAATGACTGGGGTTTTGACGGTGTAGTTGTAACCGATTGGGGTGGTGCCCATGATACTTACGAAGCAGCCATGAATGGCTTGGACATCGAGATGGGATCCTATACCAACGGTCTGACCTCAGAAAGTGCATTTACCTTCGACGATTATTATCTGGCTAAGCCTTATCTCCGGATGTTGAAGGAAGGTAAGGTGCCTATGAGCACAGTGGACGATAAAGCCTCCCGTATTCTTCGCTTGATATTCCGCACGGCGATGAATCGTCAGAAACCTTATGGTTCGCTGACAAGTGAAGAGCATTATCAGGCTGCCCGTGAGATTGGTAATGAGGGTATTGTGCTTCTGAAAAACACACCTGTCCAGAAAAAAGGTACCCCTTTGCTGCCGCTTGATGACTCTAAATATCAACGTATACTGGTAGTAGGTGACAATGCTGTCCGCTTGTTGAACGAAGGAGGCGGTTCTTCTGAACTGAAGGTAAAAGATATGATATCTCCACTCGATGGTATGCGTGCTCTTTATGGTGACAAGGTAGTTTATACGAAAGGTTACGCTGCCGGACGTCCGATGTATGGGCGTGCAGAAGAAATTCCCCAGTCGGTGATGGATTCCTTGCGCACAGCAGCAACTGAACTTGCCAAAGAAGCTGATCTTGTGATTTTGTTCGGTGGATTGAATAAGAATCATTTCCAGGATTGTGAAGCCGGTGACCGTGTGACATACGGTTTGCCATTCGGACAAAATGAACTGATTGAATCTCTGTTGGGAGTCAATAAAAATATGGTATTGGTATTGTTGAGTGGTAATGCCGTGGAAATGCCTTGGCTGAATAAAGTTCCGGCCGTCCTGCAAGGCTGGTATCTGGGATCTATGGGTGGTAATTCACTTGCTGATGTACTGAGTGGTGCAGTGAATCCCAGCGGAAAACTTCCTTTCTCCTTTCCTGTGAAATTGACGGATTGCGGTGCGCATGCATTTGACGAATTGAGTTATCCGGGTGATAGTATCAAGCAGGTCTACAAAGAAGATATTCTGGTAGGTTATCGCTGGCATGATACCAAGAAGATTCCCGCCTTATTCCCTTTCGGGTATGGTTTGAGTTATACGACTTTTACCTATGGTAAACCGGTAGCTTCTGCTAAAACAATAACTGCTGACAATTCTCTGACTGTGACCATTCCTGTAAAGAATACGGGTAGTGTTGCCGGAAAGGAAGTCGTACAACTGTATGTAGGAGATGAAAAATGTAGTGTTCTGCGTCCTGTGAAAGAGTTAAAGGCATTCCAAAAGATAACTTTGGCACCGGGTGAAGAAAAAGAAGTAACTTTCACTATCACTCCGGATGATTTGAAGTTCTATGATGAAACTGTTGGCGGATGGACGGCAGAACCGGGTAAGTTTAAGGCTTATATCGGAGCCTCTTCCGCGGATATTCGTGGAACGGTCGGGTTCGAACTGAAATAGTGGGAGCCCTCACTTTGGCGTGAGAGCTTGTTAAAAATGACGGATAGTGTGCGGGTGAATTATTATTTGCCCGCACTTATTGTTTTATAGGGTATTTCTATTGCTTTTCCTGCGGGATCTTAGTACTTTTGTGTACCAATACTTATTCTTTCCACCGCGGAGCTTTTTTCTTTCCATCGCGGTGGAAAGAAACTTCCCTCACGGTGGAAAGAAACTTTCTCCGCGGTGGAAAGAATAGATATTTGGTACGATTTTCCTTAGCTGTCATAGGAAAAAGGGATAAAAGTGGCAGTGTGATAACATAAAACATACAAATGAGTGCATATTATGACCTTTTTGAGAAACCTGATGTCAACAAGACAGGTAAACAACAACCTCTTTACGCCCGTTTCATTCCCAAGGGAACTATTGAGCAGAAAGAATTTCTAAACCGTGTTCATCTCTTTACTGGTATTAGTCGCAGTTTGTTGGAGGGTGCTATGTCCGCTTTCATGGATGAGTTGCGTGACTGCCTTGCCGATGGCTGGACAGTGGAGTTGGGTGAACTCGGATATTTTACGCCTTCACTGAGTTGCCAGCGTGAAGTAATGGAGAAAAAAGAACTTCGTGCAGCTTCGGTGAGGCTCCGAGGCTTGAATTTCCGTGTAAGTAAGGAGTTTTATAAGGAACTGGATAAGAAGATGCAGTTGGAGCGCCATCCACAGTCAGCGTCCAAATCCGAATCTTCCGTACCACTTCTTTCTGTGGAACAGCGTTTCCGTTTGCTCGAAGAGTATTTGCAACAGTATCCTTGCATTAACCGTGCACAGTATGCCCGCCTGACGGGGCGCAGTGTGAAGCAGGCGGTTACGGACTTGAACTTGTTTATTGAAGACGGATTGCTGATGAAACATGGGGCGGGGAGAAATGTGGTGTATCTGAGAAAGAATTCCTGAAATGTAGGAAATAGCATCTACGCGAGAAACGAATTTCCTCTTGTTGGATTTTTTTTTTTGAAAAATCCTGCATATATTCATTTTTTTTTCGAACTTTGTAAGAAAGTTCTGTATGACTATTGCTGAATACTAAATTTTAGTATTTTTAGTTGATAGCACCTTGAATTGCTTACTATTCGTTAAATTGAAATATTATGAAGAAACACATTCTGCGCGACAGTCTTATCTTTGCGTCACTTTTGCTTTTGTTAATGGGGTGTTTGGATGGCGCTTGGCAAATGAAAGATGAAGCTTTGTCCGGCCGAACAGTCTTATCGGTGAAAGAAGCTATGGAGTATTTTAATGCTCATGTGACAGAACTCCACCAGTCTCCTCCTAATGTTACTCGTTCGATTGATGAGGAGGCTTTGATGACTCTTTTGTGGGAAAGAGGCAAGAAGGTGGCCTTTAAGAAGAAAGAAGTTATTGAAGTACCGATTAACACAGGTATAACGATTGTGCATTCCTATGACCCTTTGGCAAAGAATGATACAAACAAAAAGAAATATCCCAATACGATTTACAGGTTGATTGCTGATAGGCAGGATGACGGCAGTTATGTCTATACAATAGTACGTATAACGCTGGATGATGCCTACCTGCTTGCGAGGAAGAAATCCCGGAAGAGTTTGAATATAAGTGTTGGCAATCTGAACGGTTTTACAGGCTGTATACGGTATTATACTACGAATGGTGAATTCTTGACTGGTAACAATTATGTGGATGGTGTGAAGAAGAATGTGATATCTTCTTCTGACATTGTTCCGCAGGCATCCATTCGTCCAGCTGTGGTTTCGAGATCGCATATAGAGTGCGTCGAGCATGTGTATGAGGTGGCGCATTATTCTTGTACAGATGTCTATGTGGAGGGTGAGTTGATGTCGCAAAGTTGCGAACTGGACTATGTGGATTACGAAGTGGAATCAGTATGTGATCTTGTTCCTGATGAAGACGATGGTGAGGTCGGAAACGAAGACGACGATAATAAGGACGATTCTGGATCAGGTGGTGGTAATCGTGATACAATACCTCGCTATCGGGACATTGATGTCGTAGCTGCTAATCCGGATGTTGTGAAAATGACTCAAGATGTATGGGGCGCTGTTTTAAGTTCCCTAAGTGTAGAAAAAGGAAGAAGAGAAGTGGGCTGCTATGTCTATTATAATCCGGCAACGGGAAAATATGTAAACGGTATTTTGAAATATGGTGATTATGTAACAGGTAATATTGGTACAAATGCTTCTGTGCAACCTGGCAATGCATCGCCAAATAGTAATGGCGTAGATAGAAACGCAATACCTGTTACGTTTGTTCATGGTCATACCCCTCTAAGTAATGAAGAAGATTGCCAGCGACCGGTTGGTCCTTCAAAAGGGGATCAGGAATGGTGTGATTCGAATGGTATCGGCGGCATAGTTATCGATTATGTTGGAGCGTATGATTATGATTTGCGTGTTAATATAATAGTGGGAGGTCATAATCCTAATGATAAAACAAAGCTATATATAATCAAACCTAAAAAAAAGTAGTATTATGTCAGCACATAAAATGATTGCAATTCTTTTTTCCTTGTTTCTGATAGGAATCAGTGGAACTGTTTGTGCTCAAACTTTTTCTTCTTTGCCGGAAAGTGAGCGGAATGCCAAATTGATAGAAGTGGCGAAGTATGTTTATAAGAATCCCCAATGGCAAAATTTCTATCGAGAATATGGCACTCCTGAGATAGAGTCATTTGTAAGAGAAGGGGTGGGCAGAGAAAATGACCCAAGAAGTAAAAAGGGACCCGATTTAGGCTCTTTGATTTACGTTGTAATCTTTCGTTATGATAAAACGAAAGAGTCTATGGATTGGGATTATGCTGCCAAAGTGTATATTTCAGACAAAGGAGGCATGGCTTATGCGATTGCATTAGGAAATGGAATCATATTTAAATTTTATGAAATGAAGAAAAACCCAATCGAATGATTTAGCCGGTATTATTCATAGGAGATAAAGTGGATATCGCTCTGATCGGAGTTACAGGGAGTTGGGCTGATACCCCTTGAAAGAAAAATCAAAGCTATCGGCTCAAACCTAAAAAAAGTAGTATTATGTCAGCACATAAAATGATTGCAATTCTTTTTTCCTTGTTTCTGATGGGAATAAGTGGAACTGTTTGTGCTCAAACTTTCTCTTCTTTGCCGGAAAGTGAGCGGAATGCCAAATTGATAGAGGTGGCGAAGTATGTTTATAAGAATCCCCGATGGGAATATTTCTATCGAGAATATGGTACTCCTGAGATAGAGTCATTTGTTATAGAAGGGGGAGGTAAAGAAAAAAAAAGAAAAGTAAATATTATGGAATTGACTTAGGTTCTTTGATTTACGTTGTAATCTTCCGTTATGATAAAACGAAAGAGTCTATGGAGTGGGATTATGCTGCCAAAGTGTATATTTCAGACAAAGGAGGCTTTGCTTATGGAATTGCATTAGGAAATGGAATGATACTTGATACTTACGAAATGAACAAAAATCCAGTCCGATGATTTAGTTGTTATATTTTAAAATAGTTCAATGCCTAATTGCTTATTTCTTTTTGGCGTTTTTCTTTTTCTGATAGGGTCTTTATTGTACAATACCCTATCAGAACCTTATGCGGAAGAAGTAAACTATGCGTTTTCTTTTTTGGCTGTTTCTTTTTTGACTCTATTCTATTCGTTTTTTCAGAAAAGCGAAAAGTGTAAGATTACTATACTGGATGTCGGACTTATAGGATTTGTAATCTATGCACTTACTCGTTTATGTATACACGACGTCTCTTATTTTTCGTCTGCGGATATTTGTAAATGGGGGACGGCAATCATGTTGTATGTACTGGTTCGAGGCCTGCATCGGAAGGCTTTTATGTTGTCTCTTCTGGTCTGTATGGGATTGGTAGAAGCAATAACGGTCATACTGCAACATGTGGGTTGTATAGAAGGTACGCATACTTATTTTGCTGTAACGGGACATTTGGGCAATTCGGGACCGACAGGTGGCTATTTGGCTGTTTGTTTGATATTGTCGTTACACTTGTTCAAGGAATCACCCTTAGAAGGGAGGAAAAAGTGGATTGTTCATGCTCCGATTGTAGTTCTATTATTCTTCGGATTATTCTTGTCTGATTCTCGTGCTGCTTGGCTGGGGTTTCTCGTAGCTTCTTTAACAACTGTCCCCTATTTGCAACAATTTAGGACGAAATATCTTTCTATCGGGCTGCTTTTCTTATTATTGGGAACCGGTCTCTATTTTTATCGTCCCCTATCAGCTGATGCACGTTTGCTGATAGGCAAAGTAGCAGTGAAAATGATTGCAGACAAACCTTTGCTTGGCCATGGAGTAGGAGCTTTTCCTCATAAATACATGCTTTATCAAGCTGCATATTTCGATGAAAACGGAACGGAGCACGAGAGGCTTGTGGCTGATAATGTAGCTTGTGCTTTCAATGAATTGTTGCATTTAGCAGTAGAAACCGGTGTGGTGGGGTGCATGTTCTTGCTATTTATAGCTGTGATGATATGGAAATACGGCAAGGATAGAAAGGTGAAGGGAGGATTGCTTGTGTGGGGTATATTTTCCTTGTTTTCCTATCCGGTTTCTGTTTTTCCTCTGCTATTGCTCCTTTTTATGCTATTGGGCTGTTTGGATTTTCCTGTATTGTTACGTTTTCCTTTTAAGACGGGAAGATTGGCAGGAATGATGTGTTGTTTATTGGCTTGCGTTTATTCGTGCGGACAAGTGAGGACTTATCAACAGATTTCTGAAAATTGGTCGGCTTTTGTCGAAAGGGGAGATACGGTGCAGTTGCAAAGTACCTTGGCCTGTTATCCTCAGCTGAGAGGTAATATGACCTATCATTTGACTTTTCTTCGTAAAATGGTGAAAGAATCAACGGATGTATCGCAGAAAGAACTGGTTGAGGGAATTATCCCTTCTTCTGATACTTATGTTCTGTTGGGTAAATATTATCAGCGAATAGGAAACAGGAATAAAGCGGAGGAAACATTTATTCTTGCATCTCAAATGGTACCTAACAGATTAATGCCTACCTATAATTTGTGGAAATTTTATTTGGAAAATAGGGATACCGTCAAAGCTGTCCGAACGGGAAATGCCTTGTTGTTACAACCGGTAAAGGTCATAAATTCATTTATTCTTAATGCAAGAAATGAGGTTGGTAGCTTTATCCAGAATTATCAATTAGAAAAAGCTCTGAATCACTCAGGCAACAATAGAAATGCTTTGGAAGTTGTAATACATCATTATGACAAGCATGATATCAATGTGGAAAAGAAGAAGGCGGCAATCTATCTGATTATAAATATGATTGGGCATAGTTCTTCTAATGATAATCTTTTGGATGCTTATGCCGGGCTATTGAAGCAATGTGGAGAAAATACTCAGAAAGAAGAAATCTATAGAATATGGAATCTTTGTTGTTCCGATTACCCTTTGCCGGAAATGACAATTGACAGAGACTTGAAATCTTTAGATGCAAACTATTTGATAGACAATATAGATCGTTCCTATGATGCTTGGAAAAAAGCACCTTGGCATGGACAAGTTTCTTTTGATACCTATTGTCAATATATCCTTCCATATCGTATTAATACGGAGAGATTATCAACTATCGGTTGGAGGGATACTTTGTCTGGCAGGTATTATCCTCTGATTCGAGGAGAAAAAAACGTAAAAAAGGCGTTTGCAATCATTAATCAGTACATTATTCATCATTTCAGGAATACACAGCCCGATTATCCCAGACAGATGGATGCTTTAAGCATCGGCAAGATAAGACCGGGAAACTGTTCGCTTCGTTGCCTGTATACGATTTATGTGTTGCGTGCATTGGGTATTCCTGCTTGTTATGACTTTGTGAACTATTGGTCCAATTATAGCACACGTGGGCATTCGTGGGTAACACTGGTCACTCATCCGGATTCCACTTTTACTTTGCATAAAGGAGACTCTTTACCTCTGTTTCACAATCGGATTGACGGTTCTGTTTTTTTGGCGGATTTTCTTCCGGAAGAGACGTATCCTTATCCGTTAGATTCCATAAAGCGAGTAGCGCAAGTGTTCAGATATACTTTTGACAAACAGAATGGAGAACATCATCATGAAGTGACTTCTCAATATGGAATTAGCAGGCCATTAAAAATGAAGAATGCTCCAGTGAAAAACGGTTTTTGTGATATATCCATCTTTTTGACTGGTAAAGATTGGGAAGTAATAAAGAGTGTTCCTGTTCATAACCATCGGATAGAAGTAGAATCTATCGGGTATGACCAACTCTATCTGTTTACGTACAGGGATGATGAAGGAAACTTGGTTCGGTCGGTTCCCGCTATATTTCATTCAAATGGTCGATTGGAATATTTGAGAGGAGATAAAAGACGAAAGGAAACAGTTGTTGCATATCGAAAGTACCCTTTGTTTATTCATCAGACGGAAACCTGGTGCAAGATGAAAGGTTGCATCATAGAGGCCTCGAATTCATCTGATTTTGAGAATTCTGAGATTTTGTTGGAAATAAAGGAAACACCGTTCCTCTTTTCTTGTCATAAGGTAAAACCTGCTAAAGCTTACCGCTATGTGCGATATAGGAATACGAACCGATGGGCTACGGCTTTGGCGGAGTTTGAAGTCTATGGAAAAGAGAGGATGAAAGGAAGACCAATAGGTTCTACATATGATGAGGAAGTATTGGCAAGGGGAGTTGACAGGAATTATCTGACTTTTGTTACGTCTTATGGTGAGGATTATTGGTATGGGCTGGATTTGGGAAACAAACCTTCGCTTATAGAGCGGGTTCGTTTCCTTCCTAAAAATGATGCCAACTTTATAGAGCCTGGTCATAAGTATGAAATGTTGTATTACGATAATCGATGGATCTCTTTGGGAATGCACATCGCCCGATGTGATTCTTTGGTTTATGAGATACCTGCAAATAGCCTGACTTTGGTCAGAGACTTAACGGCTGGTAAGGAAGAACGGCCTTTTACATATCGGGAGCATACGCCCCAGTGGTGGTAAAGATAGAGAAGTCTGTTGATAGAATTTCCTGTTTTTTTATAACCGAAGATGTTTCGGGTAATGTTGTTTTTTAGTTTTGGCGATACCGGGAAAATTGAAAAATGCTTGTATGATTAAAAAACGATATGTAATAGGTCATATCCCTTACCTGTAGAGATATCCCTAAATTCTACTTCTAACTATCAGTCTCTTACGTCCTTTACTTGTAGTGATTGCTACTTGATCTCCCTTTTTGCTATTTTTCACATCAGAAGTTTGATATACTGATGTTCCTATATAAGCAAGATATTTTGCATCACTTCCACAATTAAAAGCTCGTTCAAGCCACCTTGTATATACTCCACCATAAACCATCCAATAATGTCCCCATTCATTATCAGTTTCTCCCATCGTTATTGCCAAATATATATGATATAATTCATGTAAAGCAACAAGAAGCTGTCCTCTATATGTATAAGTACTCAATGCGTCACTATTAATAATTATCAATATTTGATATTTCCCACTACTAACTTTATAAATCTCTGCTGATACTGGATATTTTGATTCTTCACCTTTAACATTTTCAAAAAACAAATAACTCGAATTACAACAAAAATCAATCAAAATAGAATCACCTACTATCTTTAATGCTTCATTCATTGCGCCCGCAAATTCATCATTAACAAAACACGGTACTTGTATACTATCTAAAAAAGAACGAGACAATAATGAAATATCCTGCCTTTCGAAAAATTCTTTTTCATCTTCCGAACAAGCAATACACATGCATAATTGATAAAGGATTAATATTAACAACCACCTTTTCATAATTTACTTCTTTTTCAACATCTCTGCGATTTTTGCCTGGAGGGCGTTGCCCCGGAGCTTTTTAGCCACGATGCGGTTGTTTTCATCGAGGAGAATCGTGTGCGGGATGGCGGTTACGCCGTATAGCTGTGCCACGGGGGATTGTTTCATGCCTTTCAAATCGGAACCGTGATACCAGACCAACCCGTCGTCGGCAATCGCTTTTTTCCATGCAGCGGCGTCTTTGTCCATGGAAACACCGAAAATTTCCAAGCCTTTTTTATGATACTTTTTGTAAATTGCCGTCACGTTTTTGTTTTCAGCCCGGCAGGGTTTGCACCACGATGCCCAGAAATCAATCAATTTCACTTTCCCTTTGATATCGTAAAGTGACACGGTCTTGCCCTCCGGGGTAACCACGGTAAAATTGGGAGCGATTTCCCCCACGGCTACTTTCTTTTGCATCTGCATTTTGGCTTCCAAGACTTGCCCGTAGAAACTGGCTCGTGCATCGGGTCCCAAGTAATCGTAAAGCAACTTCAATCCATCGTAATTCAATTTCTGGGCTACCGAAGCCATGATAAAAGCAACAACATAGCTATTCCCGTGCTCCTTCATCCACGCGGACACCTTTTCTTGGTTTTCCCGCATATATTTTTTCATCTGCTCTTGAAGTGCCTTCATTTTCATTTGATTCTGGATACCCATCGCCACCTTGTACTCGGATTCCATTTTCGCTATTTCACGTGCGGAATTCACGTTCATTTCTTGGTACTCGTTATACAACTGCTGATCCTTACCGCCTTCAATCAAAAGTCCGGTTTTTCCCATCGTCACCTTGAAATCCGTGTTCTCGAGCATGATCGGGAAACGTCCTTTCCCATCGGCTGTTGTCACGAAAGCGACACAAGGAGTTGCCACCTTACCGGTCAATAAAAAAACTCCACCCACCATATCGGCAACCCCCAATGTATCCGCCCCACCGAGAGCCGGCGTGACTAAATAAATTTTCCCATCCGGGGCTTCTGTTTTCCCCGCGATCCGGAATCCCTCCTGCGCATGAAGGGTTACGACACTGTATAATACCAACGTGAAAAATAATAATATGGATTTCATTTCCAGCTACATTTAAAAATTTTAGACAATACAAGCAAACGGGTATCGTCGTTCCGACGACGATACCTATTCACTTTCCAACACGATTAATTATTATTTAAAATACAGCCACGTCACCAAGCGCAATACTTGCCGTGTATTCCCCCTGCACGTCACTCACGCCCAATTTGATATAACGGATTTGCTTCGGTTTATCCAAGTGGAAAAGCGTTATCTCCCCGAGGGAATTTCCTATCGAGTTCACCAATTGATAGGTCAAATATTCCCACGTGATATTATCTTCTGAAACTTGAATCTCGATCCTGTTGGGGGACGAATTCATCGCCTGCAGATCAAGAGCTTGAGCTATTTTCATCCCGTTCATGACTTGAACGCTATTCATGTCTATCAAGAGTTCATAAGTAGTAAATTTACTATGCGGAGAAGTCTTCCAAGCCGTCATGTAGTTATTGTCCAAAAGATTTTCCGGCTTAGAATCGTAAGGCTCGGAACAAGTGATAGTCCAATTCTTGGCATCGAGGTAAACGGGTTCCCACAACACGGGATTTCCCATTTTTTCCACATCCAGTTCAATTTCAGATAACATATCATCCGAAAAATAATGCTGATTATAACGTTCAATCTTTAGCCTGCGTAATTTTTGAGCCATTTGCAGGGCAAATACGCTTTTCTCCATTTCATAAAGTTCGCTTGTCATGTTCACGTGATAATCCGCCGGAAGCTGCAACAATTGCGGTTCGATATAACGATTTCCTCCCAACACGATTCTTTCCAGATTCGGGAAGTAAAGTATATCCTCGAAACTCATGATATCGTAATCGAATTCCAGTACTTTCCTGTCTTCCACGAACTCATTCGTGATATCTTCCACCCCATAACGCATTTTAAGAAAACTACGGAAACTCGCAGAAAACGTCCAATCGTCCTTTTTCAAAGAATAAGGCGCAAAAATGATATCATCCACGCAATTTCCAACCCGTCCTTTCCGATTTATAACCACTTCCCGGGATACATCAACATTTTCCAACAACATGTATTTCATCCCAAATTTTTTCTGAAGCGAATCTTCCGTTTGGAGTTTACCTTCCGTATCGTAATACTGTAATTGAATATTCAATATATTATTCGAGTTATTATCAAAAAACATGGCAATATTGTTACCCATGAAAAAATATTTCGTCACCCCCATGGTAAAACTCTCGACAGATTCGTGCTTGGTCGTAACAGGACGCCCGTACCTAGTTTCACTCAAAGACATATTGCCGTTTCCATCCACCGCATACACGTTTATCTCGTAATTCTCATTTTCCAGATTTTTGATCTCGCACAAGGTGGCAGACGCTTCCAACAAAGTATCCGCAACCATATTTTTCCCGACTTGACACGTGAGCCGGATATTCTCGATAGCCGGGTCCAAATTGTTTTTCCATTCCACAATTAAGCGCTCCCATCCTAACTTTACCGTTACGTCCGTACATTTTCCCACGTAACGAATCATCCCGTCGCCGGCATAATCACTATAAGTATCTTCCAGATCCTCACACCCGAAGGCTAAAAACAGGATGCCAAGCATCCATGCAAAATATATTCTCTTCATCATAACTACTCTTTTTTCACGTAAACTTCCAATTCACTTAAAGCGACATAACCGTCAGGATTATCACAATACGCCGATTGGGTTGACTTTTCGTCATAAAAAGTCTTATTTACCATAAATTTCACGTACCGGTATCCTTGTTCCGAAGCGATACAATTAATATCGACATACACGGGTTCTGCAGCCTGCAACAAATTGTAATCCATGATACTCGTTCTGGCTTTCTCCCCCCACCCGAGCTGCAAATAGGGTTGAAAGAAATACCCCAGTTTCGTCCATGATACTTGATCATTGCTCCCATAAACCGTCACCTCGCTTGGAAGCTTATTTATATGGCTACCTCTCCATGCCCAACCAAACCACATCCCGTATCTATATGGAGCAAACATACGCAATTTAGCAATAGTTTTCTCTTCCCCCAAATCCATAACCCAGTATTGTCCCACGGCATTCTTCCCTGCCCCGAACATACAATACTGTTTATCGGGATCCGATGTACCAAAGCGCTTCAAGGGCTTCGTGTCCCCATCGAACAAATATTCAGGTCCCATGCACAATTTCTCATCTTTCACCACAATATTACACGGATCCAACACTTGAATCTTTGCCGAAGGGAACTGCTCGATAGCATACGCTTCCACGTTTTCCCAAATCTGTTGTTTTACCCGGTAACCCCGAAAATCTTCGGTTGCAATAATCACCGTATTGCTCGAACGTTCCTGCTGAAGCATAAAACTAAGCGTATCCCGCCCTTTACGGATCGAAACGGTTTCCAACCAAATCGTATCGATCTCGTGCGTCTTCGGGTTTTCACCCAAGTAAAACACGTGAGCGAACCCCGTCGTGACAGGCGACTCGTAAGCCACGGAAAAACCGTTCCAAGACGGGGACACCTTCACGTGGTCAAAAAATGCCACGGGAGCTGAATCCTCCGTGTCAAATGTCAACTCCACTGTCCCAGATTCTTCCATTTTATGATTGAAAAAAGAGATGGATACCGGTATATCTTTTCGGGTCTCGTTAAAACCAACTAAATTCAAAGAGTCGCTCAAATAAGTCCCATCCACCCGGACCTCTTCTCCTCTCACGTCCGTGTACTTTGCACGAATGGAAAAAATATCCTTGTATCCCTTCAAATCATAATACATGATAGCCCCTCCCGGAATAGGCTTAAAAGTAAACTTATCCCCCGGAACAATCGCATTGAAAGAGCCATTATCATCATTACTGCAACTCCAAATTCCTAAAATCAATAACAATATTAACAATACATTTTTCATAATCAGATGTTTTAATGTTATTAAATCTACCATCCCGGATTCTGCACGTAAGAGGAGATCATCACTTCCTCGTTTCTCAAGGGGAACAAGTAATCCCGCGGAGATACAAATTTACGTTTCGCCCACACGACCACAGGCCCTTGAAAATTGTTATAAAAACTTTGAGCCGTTTCGCCCACAACATTCCAACCCATTTGCACTTCGTTCAATTCCAGATGGGCCGTTTTCCAACGCCGTAAATTCCAAAATCTCTGTCCCTCGAAAGCCAATTCTACATCGTATTCCCGATGAATAATTTCCCGCATACCTTCTTTTGAATCCACTTTTTCCGGTGAACGAGAATAATTTTTCCACGCCGAAACCACATCCGGGATACCGGCTCGTTCCCTTACTTTATTCAAAGGCGCATACACTTTGTCGCTCGGTCCCTCGTACTCGTTCCACGCCTCAGCTTGCATTAAGTACAATTCTGCCATTCGCATGATCGGCACCGGATTATCCCCCAACGCCCGTATCTCGGTAGGATAAGTTGAAAATTTCAATGTAGAATAAAGGTATTTTTTCAAAAAATATCCGTTAATATTCTGTGGATTACTATTTTGAATCACATATTGCCTTGTCCCGAACTGTTCATTTTTATAAGCTTTCACTTGATAGTTTCTTGTTACCTTGGAACTCTCGTCATCCACCCCTTGACGCCAATAACAACGATCCGCCGCAATATTGGCATAAAAACGAGGTTCTCTCCGTAAATGTAAACTCAAAACATTCTCATCCAACGAAACAACGTCTTTATATTTGGAATCCGCTTCCCGATTCATCTCGTACCTGCCCGTATAATCCCACGTTTTATCTTGGTCAATCGGCAACCCGTTATCCGTGTAAAACATTTCCACCATCTTCATACTGGGTGACAAAGTCCCTAAAAAATTAGAATTGTAAAGACCATCGGTACTCACGAACGACGGCATTATGAATCGAGCCCAAGTATCGTTGCCATTCGAATTATTACCCGAATTCCGTACCGAAAACAGGCATTCCGTATTGTTAAAGCCCAAGTCATGTACCGACTCCTCAATATCCCGCATCGTGTTCAACAATTCCGTCCGTGCTGTCGTCGACCCGGAATAAAGACCGCGCCCGTAAAACTCACAAGTTTCAACAGCCTCGTCAATAGCCTCAGCCGCCAAACGCCAGCGCTCGGGATCATACGATTCACTGAATAACGATTCCCCGTTCTTATCCTTGAAATTCACGTAAAATTCGTTCCCGTTGAAAAGAGGAGAAGCTGCCGTGAGCAATACCTTCGCTTTAAGCATCAACGCCGACTCTTTACAGAAATACCCCCTACGACTGGGTTCCTTTTCACTATCCGGCAAGAGGTCAACAATAGCTTCATCCAACAAACGCACGATTTCTTTAAAACAAGTATCCACGTGTACACGAGGCATTTTCATTTCCTCTATAGATGCTTCCGTCGCGATATTCTCCGGAACCAACACGATCGGCCCGTAATGGCGTACCAAATCAAAGTAATAAAATGCTTTGACAGCCTTTACCTCTGCTGCCCATTGTTTCTTTTCCGGTTCTTCCATATCGTACACATCCCATATTTTTTGCAAGAATGTATTACAATAACGTATTCTCGAATAATAAGCGTACCCGTTCCACGCATCACCATAGGGCTCCTGCGACATCTGCAAACCGTCACCGATATGCAAACCACCATAAGCATCAGCTTCAGTAAAACTATTTCGCATATAATTACCTGTCGTATACTCGTCGGCCCCAAGGTACGCGGGATTTAGGTTCAATCTAGGCAAAAACATGAGACTCTTGTGAGCGGTATACAACCACGTGTCGGCTTTCTTCCGATTCGTGAAAATAGCATCAGTAGTTTCGATATCCCCTTCCGGCACCATATCCAGATAATCACATCCCCCAAACAGGAACACCATGGACAACAATATATTCTGAATCAACTTCATACTTTTATATATTTTCATTAGAAACTAAAATTCAATCCTACAGAATAGGTCTTTTGAATCGGGTAATTGAATCCGTCCTCACCTAATTCAACATCCCACACTTTAAAATTAGAAATCAAGAAAGGATTGTTCGCCCGCACGTAAAATTTCACGTTTTTCATTTTCAACTTGTTTTTCAACTTGTCCGGTAAATTATATGCCAATTCCAACGCCGTGCAGCGCAAGAAACGACACTCCCGCATGAAATAAGTGCTGCGATACGTATCGCTTGTTGTTGAATTCCAATCCTCCTGCGGGTTGTGTTCCGTTATACTCTTCGTGGATAACCGGGGCCAAAAGGGGCGATTGTCCATGTTATCCGCGGACCAATGGCTTTTGTATATCTCCGTCAACATGGCATTATCCTGAACGAAAGGAGAAATTGCTGCCGGATCGATAAAGAACCCGCGTTTACCCGACCCTTGGAAAGCGAAATTAAACTCCCAATTTTTATAATTCAAATAACCGCTAAAACCGTAAGTAACACGCGGTGTTTCCGGGAAACCAATATGCACGGCGTCTTCGAGAGTAATTTTTCCATCACCATTCACGTCACGATAACGAATATCTCCCGGCATTAAATCACCGCCTTGAGTCGGAGCATTATCAATTTCCGCCTGATCCCTGAAAAGCCCTTCGGCTATATATCCCACTCTCTGCGAAAGCTCGTGCCCCACTTTTCGCTGCCATTTCGGTTTATCACTAGCTTCTTCCAATTCCATATAAGTAGCTTTATTATATGTAAATGTTCCATTCAATATCACCCAGAAATCAGACGAGAAAGCATGCTGGATTTTACCGGAAAAATCTATACCACGGGATCTGGCTTTCCCGATATTATCCTGTTGCAGGGATTCAAACCCCACAGCTTTAGGAATAACTGTCCTAAAAGCAAGAATATTATGCCGAATCTCTTGGTAAGCATCCAGTGTAAATTCCATGATACCATCAAATAATTTTGTTTCTAATCCTAAATTTATTTGCTCGGCAATTTCCCATTCAACATCCTCGTTACCATAACTACTAATAATATAAAATGACTCCGCATCCTCCGCCGGTTTCAGTGAAAAACCTTGTGAAGTCTGTTTATTAATTTCTTCCAAGTACACGAAACGAGGTATATTGATAATACCGTCATTACCAACCTTACCCCAAGACGCCCGTAATTTCAAGAAAGGCAACCAACCGGAAACAGATTGCATGAAATTTTCTTTCGAAACGATCCATGCGGCACCGGTAGCCGGGAAAAAGCCCATTTTATGTTTCTTGGCAAAACGCTCGGAACCGTTGTACCCGAAACTAGCCTCGACAAAATAACGGTCTTTAAATCCATAAGTTCCCCGCATGGAAAAACCCAAATTACGATGGGGCATGGACTGCAAAACCGTACTGGTCGGGGTTTCCGCTCCTTCCAATGCATTAAAAACTGCCGTCAAACTTGTCTGATGGTTGCTCCAAGCAGCCGTGTGTAAGGCTCGAAGCTCGTAAGTCATCTGTTTCTTGGAAGACTCGCTAGAACTAGCTAAACTCAAAGACGTATTTGCCGCATCAAGATTCATCGCCTGCAACTGATGCTTACCTGTTTCATGATCGTATCTCTCTAAAGAATACTCGTAAGGAGTGATTTTAAACGCCTTATTTTCATTCCCTTGTTTCACGTATGACACACTAGCACGCAATTCCAATCCCTTCAACAAGGAAGAAAGATTGTGAATATATTCTACTTTATTGATAAACGCGTAACGACCACGGTCTTGATAACCTTGTTGCAATTCTTTGTAAGGATTTCTTTTTTTACTGGCAGTTGTACCAAAACGGGTATGTTCCCAAGTATAAGTATCATCCGACGGATAAACCGCCGCGAAATCCACGGGAGAAGCATTGAATGCCATCGCGTAAGCATTGTTCGCATTAATCATGGGACCATTGTAATCATCCACGGTTACACTGGAATTAAGCAATAAACGGATTCCTGCAGCCAAATCTATATTCAAATTCACACGAAGTCCTAACGTTCCATTTTTTATATTACAATCAAAATCATTCAACTTATCCGTTTTTAACATTCCATAATCCAGATTATAATTCACGGAAGCGTAATACTGCATCACGTTAGAACCTCCCCGGATATTCAACCCCAAGTGATGATTCACATTATAATCCTTGAACATGATTTTATACCAATCATTTGCGGGATATACCCAAGAGGGATACTTACTCGAACCTGTGCGATTGATTCGTTCTTCCGAATACGCCGGAGCAGCATACGGGTCCCGACTCAACAAAGCTTGATTGTACATTTTCATGTAAGTCTTTGGTCCAACCACGTCAATATTACTGGTAGGCATACTAGCAATCGCCTCGTAACGAACGGAAGCATAAACACTTCCTTCTTCTCCCTTTTTCGTAGTTACCAGAATCACACCGTTAGCTCCACGGGCACCATACATGGCTGTCGCCGAAGCATCCTTCATCACGCTGAATGTCTCGATATCCTCCGGGGCAATACGTGCCAAATCTACTTTTGAAACTTCCACCCCGTCCAAGAGAATCAATGGATCTATATTTGCCCCGGACTGAAAAGAGGTAATACCCCTGACATAAAATTTGGTATTCATCTCCTCTTCAGTTAACGCACCCGGAGCTCCTCCCGTCTGCCACCCCACGATACCGGCTATCTTTCCGGCAAAACTGGTAGTCAAATCACTGTTGGAAGATTTCAAATCCATGGGGCGAACCGTCGTGATTGCAGAAACCACGCTCTCTTTCTTTTGTTCCCCGAAGGCGACAACCGCAACTTCTTCCAAATTTTCGGCAGTGGGATCTAAACGTATATTCAAGGTCGTTTTGCCCTTTACAAGCACCATTTCATCCTTGTAACCGATGAAAGTTATTCTCAACGCATCTTCTGGGTTGACATCTATCGAATAACGCCCATCGGCATCTGAAGCCACTCCTCTCGTTGTCCCGTGAACCACAATGGTCGCACCGGCAACAGGATTTCCCTTCTCGTCCGTCACCCGTCCCTTTACTGTAATCATCTCTTTTTTATCTGCTGCCAGAGCTTTCTCTTGTTTTGTCATGATCAAGATCAAATCACCCTCAATTTGGTAAGTATATCGAGAATCTTTCAACAACACCGTCAAAGCGGAATCGACACTCACGTTGCGCACGTTGATCGTGAAACGCTGATCTTGGCTAGCCATATTCCTATTGTCCTTGAAACCATAGGCGAGTCCGGTTTGTTTCTTGATTTCAGATAGAATATACGTCAAATTCCTATCCACAATATTCAACGTCACTTTTTTCTCATCTTTTTGTTGTATTTCCACGCTTCCCCGAACGGTGGAAGCTGATAGTTGTTCGGGATTCCAAAGCATCGGTACAAATAGGATATACATACCGAACACTATTTTATTTGCCCTCATTTTATTTTTTACTTCTCTTTTTTCCATATATTTGTAAGAATTTTAGATGTAAACGTTTTTACTGACGTTTATTACTTATCACGACCTAAGGCATCTGACCTGCGAATCAATCCTTACGGTAGTGGTTCAAAAGGGAATCCACTCTTAGCGGGTTCTCTTTTTTATTAGTTTCAATTAATTTATATAGTAAGCACCTCCTTCTTTTTTCACGTTTTTATCCAAGATTAATCCAAGGGCTTTCATCACCCAATCGATAGTAGAAGACTTGTCGAACTCAAGGCTACAAGTCTGTCCTTCTAATCCCGGCGCAAGGCGAATATCCACCCCGTACCATTGGGATATATCAAAGACTATTTTATCCAGTCTCATTCCATTGTACTTGAAACTATTCCCTAACCAAGCGATGTAATCCGCGGGATCTACTTTTTCAACCCGAGTAACACTATCCCGCATCATGAACACGGCACGTTGGTTCGGCACGATCATCGTTTCCGTTCCCCCGGCTATCATACCAATGCTTCCCTCTACCAGAACAGCCTCGGAAAGAGCAAGTTTTTCACTGTAAAACAGATTGAATTGCGTGCCATAAACCTTCACTCGTGTCCCCCCGGCTTTCACGACAAAAGGGGCATCGGATTTCCGCACGTCAAAATAACCTTCTCCTTTCAACTCCACCTGTCGGACTGAATCACGGAACTCCTCCGGGAATCGCAATTCACTCCCCGCATTCAGCATGACCGTGGAACCGTCTGCCAATTGCACGTTATAGGTATACCCGGCAGGAATTACCATTCGAACAATTCGGACGGGCTTTTCCACGGGGTCAGGATTCTCTCCGGACAATTCCTCTCGTTTCTTGTCACCCACGATATACACGTTTCCCTCCTCTTTCACTTCCAAAGTATCTAACGAGAGGATCGCATCATTCTCTTCAGTCGTGATTAACGTCGGTACCTTTATCTCCGCCATGTTGATCAAGGGAGCCTTCTCCATCACTCGCTCCTTTTCAGGCAACATCGTTGTTACCATGAAAAACAACACGACCGCCGCCGCCACGGAACTCCCCGCATACAACCAACGACGGGATGCTTTTTTCTTCCGCTCCAGTCCCCGCAATCTTGCCTGCAATTTTTCCCCCATCTTCTCCTTGTCCATCCGTGCTATCTGATGTATCTCCTCTACCATCCGTTCCACGACATCCGTCCCCGTTTGCATCCCCTCCTCTTCTTCGGTAAACTCTATCTCACGCGAGAGAATCTCCTTTTTCATCGACTCGGTCCGCTCAATTGCCTTCTCGGCAATCTCCAAATCTTTTCTCTCTTTATTATCCAATTTCTTCATATATTTTTGTCGTACTTTTATTATAAAACAGTTTTCTCCGCTCATTTTTACCCGAGGAGAGTCGTATTTAATATAGTTTAACATCTTGTGTGAAAAAGGTATGTTTGTTAAACGAAGGAATTCTCGCAAATTGCTCATAAGTTGAGCAAAATTCATCTAAAATTGCTCATTTATTGAGCAATTTTTCACAAAAAAACGATATAGAATTTGCATCCGGCAATATCATACCGCTCTGGTATTTCGGGTTCAATTATTAGACTTGCCTCCGTTTTGAAACAAAATTAGGGTCAACTTGCCTCCGATTTGAAACATTTTCGTATATTTGCAACTGATAATCAACACCAAAGCAATTATCACTTTAAAATAACAACCTCATTAATTTACCTCGTGGGACAATTACCAAATATCATCGAAAAAGAATCTCTTTCACAAAAATAAAACACCATGAAAAATACCATCATATTCAACGCCCGCATCCTCACCATGAACGAAAACATGGAGGTGATTAAAAACGGCTCTATTCTGATAGAAAAAAATTGTATCAAAGAAATTCGTGACGGTAAAATCGAGATGCCCGATGCCGAATATTTCGACGCGGAAGGCATGATCGTGATGCCCGGATTCGTGAACACGCACACGCACGTGCCGATGACCATGTTACGCGGGTACGCCGACGACCTTCCCCTTCACACGTGGCTAAACGACCATATCTTCCCGGCAGAGGCCCGTATGGTGACACCGGAGAATGTTGCCGTGGCTACCCGGCTTGCCTTTATTGAAATGATCAAATCAGGTACGACCTGTTTCAACGACATGTACTTCTTCGAGGATATTATCGCCGCGGAAGCCAAGAAAGCCGGAATCCGTGCCGTTATCGGCGAATCGCTCATAGACTTCCCGACTCCCAGTTTTCACACACTCGACGAGGGTATTGCCCGCTGTGAATCCCTCGTGCAGCAATGGTACGGGAACGACCTGATCCACCCGACGGTTTGCGCCCATTCGCCATATACCTGTTCGAAACAAACCCTAAGAAAAGCAAAAGATATAACGGAAAAATACAATATTCCCCTTCACATTCACGTGGCCGAAACCCGCAAAGAAGTAGAGGACGTCACGGCACAAACAGGTGCCTCCCCTGCCGAGTATCTCTACTCGATCGGCTTGCTTGACCGAAACGTGATTGCCGCTCATTCCGTTTGGCTCACCTCGAAAGACATCGAATTATATGCCCGGACACACACCTCCGTGGCGCATTGCCCGAAAAGCAATCTAAAACTCGCCAGCGGAATCGCCGACACGGACGCCTACCTGAAAGCGGGGGTAAACGTGAGCATCGGGACCGACGGCACGGCAAGCAACAACACGCTGGACATGGTCGAAGAAACACGCTTCGCCGCCCTTCTCCCCAAGGGAACACGTTACAACCCGGAAGCTGTCAGCGCCCGCACCGCCCTTCGCATGGCAACCATCAACGGGGCTAGAGCCTTGGGATTAGGTCATTTGACCGGAAGCCTCGAAACAGGTAAACGGGCAGACCTCATCGTGATTCACGCCGATGCCAGCAACATGATTCCCGTGTTCGACGAGTACTCTGCTATCGTGTACGCGGCGAACAGCAAGAACATCCGTTCCTCCATGGTCAACGGCAAATGGATCATGCGAAACCGGGAAGTTCTGAACATCGACAAGATAGCCACCATGCACGCCATGCAACACCTTGTGAATGAATCGAGAAAATGTAATCAATAATTTTCAATCTTCAACTTTCAATTTTCAATTAAATACGTTAGTTTTGCAGACCTTTTTATAAAGAAAGGAGTTTATAAACACTATAAACCCAAATAGATATGGAGAATAAAAATTATGGAGGACTCGACAGCGAGTTTACGGCATACGAAACAGCCGAGATTGTAGTATTACCAGTACCTTACGACGGGACAAGCACGTGGTTGAAGGGAGCGGACAAAGGTCCCGACGCGATTCTTGAAGCATCGGCAAACATGGAACTCTACGATATCGAAACGGATTCCGAAGTTTACACCCGCGGCATCGCGACATTAGACCCGGTAACGGAAGCCTCTTCTCCCGAAGCCATGTCTCAAGAAGTGGAAAAACAAGTTGATAAAATTCTGACAGATAAAAAATTCCCCGTGATACTGGGAGGGGAGCACTCCGTGAGTATCGGGGCATTCCGGGCTTTTGCCAAACACTATGACAAATTTTCTGTCCTGCAATTGGATGCACACTCCGATATGCGCAGCGAATACGAGGGTTCCACCCACAACCACGCCTGCGTGATGGCCCGTGCCAAAGAAGTGGCTACCGTTGCACAAGTAGGCATCAGAAGTTCCGCTATCGAGGAAAAGGAAAACATCATGCCCGACCGTATTTTTTACGCTCACGACCTGCATGATGCCAAAGAGGGTAACAACTGGATGTACATGGTATCCCAGAAATTGCATGACAACGTTTATATCACGATCGACTTGGACGTTTTCGATCCCGCTATTCTTCCGGCCACGGGAACCCCGGAACCAGACGGATTGTATTACCGGGAAGTATTGAATTTCCTGAAACTGATCAACGAGCGCCACAACATCATCGGTTTGGACGTGGTAGAACTTTGCCCCAACGAAATCAATAGATCATCCGATTTCCTTGCAAGCAAACTGATCTACCAGATATTGAGCATGAGGTTTCAAAACCAATGAAACAATTTACGATTTATGATTTACGATTTATGATTCAAAAAAGCGTAAGCCTTGTGCGGTTGGAATCCAAAATCTAAAATCATAAATCACAAATAAAGAAATTGAGTCAATAAGGTCCTCATAATTGTACCTTATATTTTTAAATAAATAAAATGGAAAAGAAAGATTTATTAAAAGACACTATCAAACACATCGACATCAAATCGTATGACTCAACCCAATTGATCGACGCGATGCGCGATATGTCATTCACCTCTCGCGACACGGCCAGAGCAACCGA
>ENA-UEPJ01000246-UEPJ01000246.1-human-gut-metagenome-genome-assembly--contig:-NODE-246-length-74047-cov-11.524550_pt1 | contig 74047 bp, 70 predicted proteins | sample MGYA00242890_ERZ507896 | MGnify/ENA primary metagenome ERZ507896 (study PRJEB26167, sample SAMN06115508) | human gut metagenome | host: Homo sapiens | place: China:Qinghai | collected 2015-08-20...
AACTTGAATACATTAGCTGACGGAGCCAGCGTCAGACCGAGTGCGCGATGACCACCTGTGCGGAGAAACTCCGCATCTAAGGACGGCCAAGTAAGGTGCAGAGCGATACCCACTCAGGCCAAGACAGCTTTGGCAAGCTGTCCCCGCCATGATCCCGTCAGCCCATAATGATACTCCTGTACGCAGCTTCGAGAGATCCTCGGAGGGGTGAAACTCCCGTGATGTGCGCCAGCACAGTTCAAGTTGCCGCCCCGCCTGGGGAAGTAGTGTCAAGTACAGGCAAAGGAAAATATATACCGCGCAGGCTAAAGCTGTGCGCTATGGCCTGCGCGGATTCCTTTACTTAGTTTGTAGCAGGAGAAAAATGGAAGCTACTATGGATAATGACAACATCCACTCCGCATACCGCGGAGACATATTCTATGCGGATCTTGAACCGGTGCGCGGCTCCGAGCAAGGAGGCGTCCGACCGGTGCTGATTATTCAGAATGACATAGGCAATCGTCATAGTCCCACGGTCATCGTGGCGGCGATCACCAGTCGCATAAAGCATCACCGATTACCGACCCATGTAAACCTGAATGGGCGACAATGCGGATTACACAATGAATCCACGATCATGCTGGAACAGCTTCGGACATTAGACAAGCAGCGCCTGCTTGGGTATGCGGGAACTGTAGGAAAAGGCAAGATGCAGGAAGTGAATGCTGCCTTGGAGATCAGCATTGGGATCAAGGATCTACTACCTGACAATAAAAGAAAGTGAGGAAGCAATTATGGGAAATCAGAGCACAGAGAAGAAAAACACCAGGCAGATCCAGATGACCATTGAGGGTCATAAGGTAACGATCAGCTTTGCTCAGGAGGCCAATCCGACCCTCTCTGCTCTGGTACGCAACACCCTGCTGGACGCATATATCCGAAAGAACGGGCTGTGCAGTGAGGAACAGCCTGCATAAAAGAGTGGTTCGGAAATGCTTCTCTTCGTTGTAAAAACGCTTATCATGTGTTATACTATGCAAAAGGGGCGTGATGACCAGTGACTTTTGCAGACTCTATTATTCAGCTTCGCAGTGAACTGCGCATTTCGCAGAAGGAACTTGCGGAACAGCTGAATATAAGTGTTGCGACCGTCAATCGCTGGGAGAACGGAAGGACCGAACCGAATAAAATGACACTTTTTGTGATTCGGGACTTCTGCAAATCCAAGAATATCGCTTTTGCATTTGACACATCGAAAAGTGTTGAGAGGGGTGAGCAAAATTGAATCTCGGACATGAAACCGAAACCTTGGAATTTAAAAAGACTACCGGAGAACTGAAGGAAGGCGTCGTATCAATTGCTGCCATCCTGAACAAACACCAGAAAGGCGAACTCTATTTCGGGATAAAACCAGATGGGACGCCTATTGGGCAGCAAATTTCCGAAAAGACCCTGCGGGATATCAGTCAGGAGATTGCAAACCACATCGAGCCGAGAATTTACCCGGAAATCGTAGTAGTCCATATTGATGATAAGGATTGTATCCATGTCAGCTTTGAAGGGCACAACACACCATACTTTGCCTATAATGTGGCCAGAATCCGTGTCGCGGATGAAGATAAGGTAATGTCCCAGCAGGAATTGACCGACTACATTATGGAGCGGCAAAGCAGCGAAGGTGTATGGGAACGCAAAGTTTCTGAGTGCTTGACAAGCTCGGTGGACGAGAACTCTCTCAAAGAGTATATCCACCGCGGTCAAGAGTTCGGCAGAATCAGCTTTGATTATTCCGACAGGGATACGGTGCTGGGTAAGTTGAGCTTGACTGCGGGAAGCTACCTGCTGAACGCAGGCATGGTCCTGTTCGGTGAGACACCCTACAATGACCTGCAAATGGCGGTATTCGCCGGAACGGAGCGGCTCACATTTTTGGATATTCAGCGCGAGCATGGAACGATCTTCGAACTCGTTGACCGTGCCGAAAAGTATATTTTCAAAAATATCCGCTGGCGGGTAGAGTTTGGATCTTTGCAACGCAAAGAAATCCCAGAAATTCCTGTGGATGCCGTCCGTGAAGCGCTGATCAATTCGTTTTGCCACAAGGAATACGGAACCGGACAGAACAACGAGGTTTCCATATACAAGGACCGAGTTGAGATCTACAACCCCGGTACTTTTCCGGCAGGCTATGAGCCGGAGGACTTCATCTCTGGTCGAGAGCGCCCTATCCGCAGGAACCCGCTGATTGCACAGACACTTTATTACTCCAAGAATGTTGAGAGCTTTGGTACTGGACTGAAGCGTATTGCTGATGCGTGTGACGCTGCTGGATGCAAATATAAATTTGAGGTTTTGAAGTCCGGATTCGTAGTCGTATTCTATCGGTCCGACGAGAATTTTGACACGACTGGAACGGATACCACTCCAGTTACCATACCAGTCAACACTCCAGATAAAGATATTCGGAGTAAGATTGTTTCTCTGTGCCTCAATGCCCCTCAGACGCGCGAACAGTTGATGCAAGCCTGCGGAATGAAAAACAAAGCACATTTTCTGAAAGCATATCTGAAGCCGATGTTGGAGACAGGAGAACTCCAGTTGACAGTTCCTGATAAGCCCAATAGCCGGAATCAGAAATATATTGCAGTCCGTCATACCACAGGAGAAGTACGATGAGCAAAGAAATCTATACCTGTGACGCCTGCCACTATACCTTCGAAGCGGAAACCGGATGCGACCAATGCCCGGACTGCGGCAAAAAGCGAGTGCGGCCTGCCGATGAGCAAGAATCAAAGGAATATCTGGATCGTCAAAAGCACACCGAGAAGTGGAATTGAGAAACTGCGGAGGAAAAACAAAATGGTTACCAGAGATGATTTGGAGCAGTTGGTAAAGAATCGCGGCCAAGAGGCTGTTGGCGCAGCTGTCGTCAAAATCCCTGACGAGGATGTGCGTCCGGCTCTGATGCTCATGGTTATGATATATCAGAAATCGGACGAAATAAATCGTGAGATATTTCGTCGAGATCAGAAGCGCATTGCTGAATTGGAAGAAGAACTTGAAAAAGCCCGCGCAGAACTCCATCGGTTAGAGCAGGAAAAATAAAATTCTTTTGTCATTACGAGCAGGCTGCAGTTTAAAGCTGCGGCCTGCTTTCTATTCTCGGCAAGCTGGCGCTTGGGCAAAAAGTCTTTTACTCAAGCGCGATTTTACCGGATCGGAGGCCGTTTCTTTGTTGCTTATATTTCGAGGTTTTGATAGCTATTCAACCTGAAATGTGAGATAATCAAGGTGGCAAAATGCCGTGTACTTTGAAAAGTGAATACATGAAAAGGTGTATCTGAACCTCTCACATTTCTAAATCATTCATTGAGAGGAAGGATACATTATGGCTGAAAGAGTTTGTTGTTCTTATCAAAATGTACTCAGCATCCAGAACAGAGTATGCTGTCTGTACCGCGTCTCCACCACCAAGCAGGTCGACCACGATGACCAGAATCAAGCTGATATCCCCGTGCAGAGAAAAGCCTGCCGTGAGTTCGCAGAGCGGATGGGCTGGACCATCGTGTACGAGGAACAGGGAAACGGCGCGTCAGGCTTCAAGGTCAGCGCCAATGACCGTGATAAAATTCAACTCATCAAGGAATATGCCGAACAGGGCAAATTCGATATTCTGCTGGTGTTCATGTTCGACCGTATTGGCAGACGAGCCGAAGAAACGCCTTTCGTGGTCGAATGGCTCATCAACCACGGCATTCAGGTCTGGAGCGTCAACGAAGGTGAACAGCGAATCGACACGCATGTCGACCGTCTCACCAACTACATCCGCTTCTGGCAGGCAGACGGTGAGAGTCAGAAAACCTCCATGCGTACCAAGGCTGCCCTCGGGCAGATGGTACAGGAAGGCCGCTTCCGTGGCGGTTCCGCCCCTTACGGCTATGACCTGGTACCCAGCGGCACATACAACAAGCGCAAGCATGAGGTCTTCAAACTGGAGATCAATCCTGATGAGGCAAAGGTCGTGCGCATGATGTTCGACCTGTGCGTCGGCTCCGGTTACGGCAGATTTAAAATCGCCAACTTCCTGTCTGAGATGGGCATCAAGACCCGTGACGGGAAGAACTGGCATGAAGCTACCGTCGGTCACATTCTGCATAATATCATGTACACTGGCGTGCTTCGGAGCGGCAGTACACAGTCTAAAGCATTCCCTGATTTGCAGATCATCTCACCGGAGAACTTCGAGCTGGCGCAAAAGCTCATGGCTGAACGAGCCAATGAGTGCAATGCGCTGCGAACCATGCCCCGCAACACCAGGGGGCAATCCCTACTGTCCGGCAATGTGTTCTGCGGACACTGCGGCGGGCGTCTGACGCTGACCACCAATGGGACAACTCGGATCAACGCTGCCGGTGAAAAGGTTGGCCGCAAGCGCATCCGCTATGTGTGCTACAACAAGACCCGCAAGCGCAGTAACTGCGATGGGCAGACTGGCTACACCATGCACATTCTGGACAAGATGGTCACCGACATTCTCCATCAGGTATTTGATCGGATGCGGTCTGTAGAGGAGAACGAGATCATCTCCCGTACCCACCGCAGTGCCATGGTCAGTCTCAAGAAGCGCCTTGCGGACGCCAAAGCAGAGTCTGCTAAGGCTGCCAAGGAATATGAATCACTGAAGCTGGAGATCATCAAAGCCGTGCAGGGAGAGAGTGCGTTCCCGATGGACGTCCTGTCGGAGCTGGTCAACAATGCCCGTACCAGGATGCTGGATGCCAATGCTCAATTGACTGAACTCAATGAGGAAGTCGAGAAAAGCAATCAGCGCATCGAAGCCATCAAAGCGGATTACCGCCGCATCATGGAATGGTCCGAGATGTTCGATGGCAGCGACATGGATGTGAAGAAGATGATCGCAGGATACATCATCAAGAGAGTGGATGTGTACTCCGATTATCGCCTGCACATCGAGTTCAACATGAGCTTCGCACAGTTCGAACTCGGATTGGAAACAGAAGTTGAGTATGCAGCACAGGACATTGTTTCATGAAAAAAGCACTGCCTGACAGTGCGCTCATTCAGCCTCTCTAATTGACAACAGTTCCAAAACACGCTAAAATAATCGCAGAAATGCGTGTGGGTGGATTCTGATGGAGATATGGCCCCAGATGCCTGTGGGGGTGCTTAACCGATCACTCGGGAGAGCGCTTGAATGGCATTCAAGAGGTCAGCGGTTCGATCCCGCTTATCTCCACCAAAGAAAACCTTGAAACCACAACGGTTTCAAGGTTTTCTTTTTGCCCTGATCAGATAGCCGCTCTCTGCTCTTCTAACGCATTTCTAACTGCAAAACACGCCCCCTACATTTTCCAGCATCTTCCAGACAAGCCTTTCCAATACGCACCAGATGCGGTATAATGGATTTGCGAACTCCGGCGCACTTAGCCGAGGGCGCTTGTTTTACGGCACAAATCACATATACGCCCCCCACCTACACCTCCGACGGCTACCAGACCTATTGGCAGTGCAGCATCTGTGACCAGTGTTTTTTTGATGAGGACGGTATGCATCTGATCGCGGACGAACGCGACATGGCCTCCCTCATCGTGCCCAGACTGACCGACCCCGACAATTCCTCTCTGCAGACATCCATCTCCACCGGCCTGACCTCCGTGCCGGAGACCGTCGCCCAGCAGTATCCCACCGTGGACGCCATCTATCAGGCGCTGGTGCAGGCGGCGCAGGCTTCCAACACTTCGCTGAAGCAAAACGATGGCAGCGTCCTGTTAGATGTGACCCTTCAGGTCCGCGGTGACGACGGCACCCTGACCACGGTGGCGCCGGAAAACTTCCCCGCCGAGGGCGTGGAGGTGCTCCTTCCCTATCCCCAGGGCACGAACCACAGCTGCACCTTTGTCATCACCTACATGATCACCTCCGGTGAGCGCGCGGGCCAGATTGAGACGCTGAAGGGAACCAGGACCAAGGACGGCATCCTTGTCTGGTTCACCAGCATGTCCCCCGTATGCATCACCTACCAGGTCCATACCTCTACCGGTCCAGACCGCACCACCGCAGTGGACGCCGCAGTGGGCGCGTCCTTCCCCAAGACAGTGGACAGCAGCCGCGTGGCACTGTGGAGCGCAGCCTGCGTGTGCAGCGCCGCCCTGCTCCTCTCCATAACGGTGAAAAAGAAGAAATACGCCTGATAAAAAACCTCCCCCGACCGCCGGTCAGGGGAGGTTTTTTTCTGTTGCCTTACTGCCACAGGGAGCACAGCAGGTCGGTGTAGGACGACGGATCCTCGATGGGCATGCCCGCGATGAGCACGGCCTGGTTGTAGAGGATCTCCGCGTACTTCTTTGCCTTTTCGGGGTCCGTCACCCGCGCCGCCTCGAAGGCCAGGAACGCCGGATGGTCCACGTTGATCTCCAGAATGCGCTTGGCCTTCAGGCCCAGCTCCGGCTGCACCGCCGTGAAGTACTTCTCCATCTCGAAGGTGACGCCCTCGCCGCTGGTAAGGCACACCGGATGGGTCTTGAGCTTGGTGGACGCCTTCACGGTGTCCACGCGGCCGCCCAGCGTCTCCTTGATGAAGTCGAAGGCATCCTTGTAGTGCTCCGTCTCATCGGGCTTCTGGGCATCGCCCAGCTCCAGATCGCCGTCGATGGCGGAACGGAAGGGCTTGTCCTGATACGTCCGCAGGATGTCGGCCAGGAACTCGTCCGCCTTGTCCGTGAAGTACAGGATCTCCATGCTGTGCTCCTTTAAGAGCTCCGTCTGCGGCATGTGATCGATGGCCTCCACCGTATCGCCGGAGGCATAATAGATGAACTTCTGATCCTCCTTCATGCGGCCCACGTACTCCGCCAGCGTCACCAGCTTCTTCTCCGTGGAGGAGTAGAACAGCATCAGATCCTGGAGCGTCTCCTTCTTGGCGCCGTAGTTGTCCATGGCGCACACCTTCAGCTGGCGGCCGAAGCTCTGCCAGAACTGCTCATACTTCTCCCGCTCGTCCCGCAGCATCCGCTCCAGCTCCCCGCGGATCTTCTTCTCCAGATTGGCGCAGATGATCTTCAGCTGCCGGTCGTGCTGCAAAAGCTCGCGGGAGATGTTGAGGTTCAGATCCGGCGAATCCACCACGCCGCGGACGAAGTTGAAGCAGTCCGGCAGCAGGTCGGCGCACTTGTCCATGATCATCACACCGGCGGAGTACAGCTGCAGGCCGCTCTCATAGTCCTCGGTGTAGTACCTCCCGTTGGCCGCGGAGGGGATAAACAGCATGGCCTTGTAGGTCACAGCGCCCTCAGCGGACACGGTGATAACGCTCAGCGGCGGATGGGGGTCGGCAAACCGCTGCTGGTAAAATTCGTCGTACTCCTCCTTAGTCACATCGCCTTTCTTCCGCTGCCACAGAGGCACCATGCTGTTCAGCGTCTCCCACTCGTACTTCTCCTCGTACTCCGGTTTTTCGTCGGAGCTGCCCTCCTTCCGAACGGAATGGGGCATCTCCATGCGGATGGGGAAGCGGATGTAGTCCGAGTATTTCTTCACCAGCGCGTACAGCGTGTGCTCCCGCAGGTACTGGCTATACTCCTCCTTCTCCTCGCCGTCGGCCTTGATGTGCATGATGATGTCGGTGCCCACCGTCTCCTTCTCGCAGGGCTCGATGGTGTAGCCGTCCACACCGGTGGACTGCCACTTCCACGCCTGCTCCTGGCCGTACTTTTTCGTAATGACGGTGATCTCATCGGCCACCATGAACGCGGAGTAGAAGCCCACGCCGAACTGGCCGATAATGTCGGTGTCCGCGGCAGCCTCGCCCTCCATCTCCTGCCGGAACCGCAGGCTGCCGGAAGAGGCGATGACGCCCAGATTGTTCTCCAGCTCGCTCTGGTCCATGCCGATACCGTTGTCGCTGACGGTCAGCAGCCGCTTCTCCTTGTCCACTGCCAGCGTGATGGCGAACTGGTCGCGGCTGATGCCCACCTTATCGTCGGTGAGGCTGAGATAGCTCAGCTTATCGATGGCGTCAGAGGCGTTGGAGATGATCTCCCGCAGGAAGATCTCCTTGTGGGTATAGATCGAGTTGATCATCAGGTCCAGCAGCCGCTTGGACTCCGCTTTGAATTCCTTTCTTTCCATACAGGACACTCCTTTTTTCATAACATATCGGGGAGATGCGCAGCGCACCTCCCCGTCTTGTACCGTTTGCGGTTTCTCAGTCCCGACGGGCCACCAGCCAGCCCACGCAGGACAACACCGTCACCGCGGCGGACGCGATCATGACGCCCTTCAGCGCCGGTGCCGCCGCCCTCTTGATCTTACCGCCCACGCAGTGCGCCGCCTTGCCCGTCACCTTGGCGGTGAGATGTCTCGCCGCCGCAGCCGCGTGCCGTACAGCGGACAGGCACAGGGAAAAGCCCTTGCCCACCAGCGCCAGCGCCGTGCCGGCCGCCTTCTTCGCCGCACCGGCGGCGATCTCCAGAATCTTTTTCATGTGCAGCCTCCTTATATCGTAGTTTTCACCGTTTCGCAGTCTCTGTAAAGCTGATTTGCTTCACAGTATGTCCGTCCGTTTCCGCCCCGCATCAGGGACATTTTCCGACGGCATTCCAACTTTCCTCTCTATTATAATCCCGCGATGGCCGTCTGTCAACGCGCCGCCTCTGCCGTTTTGCGCATTTTCCCTGTTTCGTACAAAACGCTTCAAAAAAAGGGACGGCTTCCGCCGCCCCCTTTTCTGCGCTGTTACCGCCGCACGACCTCCCGCCCGTCGGACCAGACGGACACGATGTTGTGCCGGTGGGTCATGTAGATAGCCCGCTCGAACCGCTCCCTCACCGACAGGGGATGGCTGGCCTCGGGGAAGTCGCCGTCATCGATGACCACCGCGTGGAGCTTATCCCCCACCGCAAAGCCGTCCCCCGCGCCGAAGTACCGGTGGCCCGCCGTGGTACCCAGATAGTATCCCTCCGGCACTGTCAGGAAATCGGGGTGCCAGCCGTCCGTGACCCGCCGTGCCTTGGAGGTGCGGATGGACATGGTGATGACCTTGTACATAGGCAGCTGCGCGCCGCCGGCGATGTCGCTGCCCAGCGTGACCCACAGTCCCTCGTTGACCATCTGCCGCACGGGACACAGGCCGGAGCAGATGTTCACGTTGGAATCTGCGCAGTGTACCACCACCACACCGGCATCGCGGATGGCCGCCCGTTCCCGCTGGTCGGAGTGGACGCAGTGGGCCATCACCGTGTGATCCTTCCACAATCCGTACTTGTCGTAGGTCTCCCAGTACTGCTTGCAGTCGGGGTGCAGCTCCCGCACCCAGTCGATCTCGCGGGTGTTCTCCGACAGGTGGGACTGGACGTACAGCTCCCGCTCCCGGGCCAGCTTCCCCAGCGCCGCCATAAGCTCGTCGGTGCAGCTGGGAGTGAACCGCGGCGTGATGATGGGCCTGACGTGTTCAAAATGGCACCCGTCCAGCCACCGCACCGTCTCGCGGATGGACTCCTCCGTGGTTTCCTCCAGCACCCCGGGCAGGCCATTGCGATCCATGTTCACCTTGCCTACATAGCCGGTGACGCCGGCCCTCTCCAGCTCATCCATCAAGATCCACGTGGCCTCCGTGTGGAGGGATGAGAACATGCACACCCTCGTGGTGCCGCTGGTGATGAGGTCGCCGGCCAGCCGCCGGTACACCCTGCGGGCGTAGTCCGTGTCGGCGAACCGCGCCTCCGTGGGGAATGTATAGGTGTTCAGCCAGTCCAGCAGCTGCAAGTCCATCCCCATGCCCAGCATGGGGTACTGCGGCGCGTGGAGGTGCATGTCCACGAAGGACTGCATCAGCAGCCGGTCGCCGTAGTCCCGCAGCTCTGCCCCCTCCAGCCCTTGGGGCAGATTGGAACAGACCGCCTGTATCACGCCGTCCTCCAACACCAAGCAGCCGTGCTCCAGGATGGACAGCTCTCCCATCTTAGGGGCGTGAACGATGTTTCCGCGCAGCACCTGTGTCATGACTCGTACCTCCCACGAAAAATAAAAAGGCGTTCTGCACACTGTCAGAACACCCATAGTGGCGCCGTCGGCGGCGCCGTAGAAACGTCCCGCACCGTTGCTGCGGGACTATATGAGCCATATTCGCCTTTTTTTGCATTATACCCCTTTTCGCCCCGTTTTGCAAGAAAAAAATCATATCCCGCTCCGCTGCCGCATAGGCTTGTCTATACCGCAGAGGAGGGATACCTGTGAGAAAAAGCCGCTTTACCCGTCTTGCCGCCATTGTTCTGGCCGCCGCCACGCTGTGGATCACCGCCGTCACCGCCGGTGCCGACAGCCTGCGCAGCGCGATTGCCGCCGTCCGCGACTCCGCCCGCCTGCCGGTGGCTCTGCTCCGCTGGGAGCTGGGCGACACGTTTCCGGTGGACGCGCTGGCTCTGCCCGCCATGCTGGCCCTGCGGGAGTCGCCGCTGCTGCTGTCCGCCTGGGCGGAGGTATCTTCCCTTCCTGCATCCGATGACGCGACCCCCGTACCGGAGCCCGACACGCCCCGGAAGGAGCCGGAGGAGACGCCGCAGCCTTCTCTGCCAGATGCGCCCCGGGACGATGCCGACAACGGCGCCGCGTCCCAGACCATCGCCCCCACCTCCCCCTCCGGCTTTGTGCAGGTAGGTGACGTATTTATCAAAAACAACTCCACCAAGGCGCTGGACCCCGCCTGGTTTGATGGCAGCTTCGCCGCCGTACTCTCCGACGACGCGCCCCAGGTTCTGATCGTCCACACCCACGGCAGCGAGGCCTACACCATGCCCAAAGGGCAGGAGTATGCCCCCACCGGCACCTGCCGCACGGCGGACAGCTCAGTGAATATGATCCGCGTGGGTGATGAGATCGCCGCCGTCCTGTCCTCCTACGGCATCTCCGTCCTTCATGACCGTGTGCTGTACGACGATCCCGCCTACGACGGGGCCTACGGGCGGGCGGCGGATGCCATCCGCGGCTATCTGGAAAAATATCCCACGTTGTCCTTCGTGCTGGATGTCCACCGCGATGCCATCGAAGATAAGGCGGGCCACCAGTACAAGGTCATTACCCGCGAGGACCCCAGCTGTGCCCAGATCAGCTTTGTCATGGGCAGCAACAACGACCACTGGCTGGAAAATGTGAAGCTGGCCGTGGCGGTACAGCAGAGGCTGACGGACACCTCCCCCACTCTGATGCGCCCCATGACGCTGCGCAACTCCAATTACAACCAGCACCTGACCACCGGCAGCATGCTGGTGGAGATCGGCACCGCCGGCAACTCCCTCAGTGAGGCCCTCCGCGCTGCCCAACTCTTCGCCATGGGCTTCGCCCAGGTGGTCACGGAAAAGTAGTCCGGCATCTCAATCGATCGCAGGACTCTCCCCCACTGTGAACCTCAGCCAAATGGCCGCATGCGCCGCCTGAATGTCCACATGACGTCCCTTCCCCCGCATAAAAACAGGCCCCGCAGCCATGCCGCGGGGCCTGCTTGCAGTTCTGTATCCCTGCCGTATCAACGGTTTTTCTTGGCCAGCTCCATCAGCTCGGGAAATTTCTTCACCACGTAGCTGTAACTCCCCCGCCCGTGGGGTACCAGACAATTGGAGCAGTCCTTCACGCCGCTGTCCAGATAGACGAAGTTGCCGCCGCAATGACTGCCCAGCGTATACAGCGGACAGTAGCAGAACAGACAGTTGAAGTCCTCCGGATGGTCGGTCTTGTGACACGGAAAGAACTCGCAGGCTCTGTGCTGGGTGAAGGAATAGTGACATTCCTCCGGTTTTTTTCTGTAAAGGTCGTTCACTTTACATTCCTCCTGTATAAATATTAATTCCACTACGGGATGTCCCGTGCCGCCAGCTGGCGGAGGCTGGGATGCCGCTCACCTCTTGCTGCTCTTGCGCCGCTCCTCCCATGCCTCCTGCGCCTCACGCAGGTGCTCGGCCAGCGAGTGGCTGGAGCGGAAGGCGAACAGGAAGTTGTTCTTCTCCCGCAGCTCGTCCTGACGGCTGCGGATATGGGATTTCAGGCGCTCGAACTTGATGTCCACCTCGTTCTCCTGGGCGAACTTACGGATGCGGGTGACCAGGTGTGCGGAGTAGACCACGTCGATGGTGAACACGCCGAAGAAGTAGCCGATGACAAAAGAAAACGCCAGATTCTCCGACAGCCACCGCAGCGCATTCAGAATGTAGGGGTGTACCAGAAAGTAATATCCCGCGCTGGCCGCCGCCCAGATCAGGGAGAACTGCGGGCAGATGAGGCCCTGGATGTTTCCCCACTGGCTGCTGTAATCCCACAGGCGGATGTGCATGAACTTCAGGGACACGATACCGGCGATGTACTCGATGACCGTCATGCTCACCGCCATGCCCAGAAACATCAGCAGCTTGCCGCCCGTGGTATTGACCTCGTGGGCGTCACCGATATAGGCCAGCACAAACAGGATGCACAGGCCGAAACCGTACAGCGGCACATAGGGGCCCACGCAGAAGCCCGGATTGATCCACTTCCGCTCCGGATTGGCGCCGGAGATGAAGCGCCGGTAGAACAGCTCCAACACCCAGCCCAGCACGGAGCCGATGAAAAACAGATACGCCAACGTCAAAAACAGATTCATATACCCTCTATCCTCTTACTTTTCACTTTCTTCCGCGTTCCGCCGCCAATACCACATGGCGCATCAGCACGGCGGATGTCACCGCGCCCACGCCTCCGGGTACCGGCGTGATGGCGTCCACCACGGCGGACACGGCGTCAAATTCCGCGTCGCCCACCATGGCGTTCCGCGCCGCATCCCAGCTCACGGACACATCGATCACCGTCTGGCCAGGTCGGACGTGGGATACCGTCAGGCTCCCCGCCGCACCGGCCGCCGACACGATGATGTCCGCTTCGCGGGTGACGGCAGGCAGGTCCGCCGTAGCGGTGTGGCACACCGTCACCGTGGCATTCCGCGCCAGCAGAAGCATGGCCGCAGGCCGTCCCACCACAGGAGAGCGGCCGATGACCACCGCCCGCTTTTCGGCGCAGGCCACGCCGTAATGCTCCAGCAGTACCGTCACCGCCTCCGCCGTGCAGGGGGCGAAGCCCAAAGGCCGGCCCAGATACACACCGGCGGCGGAGGTGCCGGTCATACCATCCACATCCTTTTCCGGCAGCAGCCGGTCACAGATCTCCGGCTCCGCGTCCCGCAGATGGGGCGGCAGGGGCCGCAGCAGCAAACATCCGTGGACGGTGCTGTCTGCGTTGACAGCATCGATGGCATCCAGCAGCTGCTGCCGCGATGCCGTATCCGGCAAGGTACGGACCTCGACCTCTACGCCGCACAGTGCGCCGCGTTTCAGTGCGCCCCGCAGGTACGCGCCGTCCGCTTCGTTCTCGCCGCAGCGCAGGATCACCAGCTTCGGCGTCACTCCCTGCCGCGCCAGCGATGCCGTGCGCCCTTTCAGTTCTTCGATCAGGGCCGACGCCGCTTCTCTGCCCGTCAATAGTCTTGCCATAGGCCGTTCCTCCTTACAGCAGGCGGTCCTTCACCTGCTTGAATACGGCGTCAGACGCCGCTTCGCCCCTGGCCAGCAGGGCAAGGCACCGCTCCGTCAGCGGTGCGCCCGCCGCGCCCATGGCCTTGGTATTCACCAGCACGTTCAGGGACGCCGCTCGCAATGCTCCGCCCAGAATGGCGGCGGCGCACCCGGCATCGGACACCGCCAGACGGGAGCCAATGTCCGCCAGACGCCCCGCAGCGGCCAGCGCATCCACGCACAGCTCCATGATCCGCAACGGCACGGCACAGGCCGTCTCCGATGCCTGCACCAGCTTTGCCGCGCGGTCAGGCGCGTCCTTGGGCAGGGCATATACCGCCGCCAGCGGCAGGAAGCCCTCCGCGTCCGCAGCCACCTGATCCAGCAGCTTTTCCTGTAAAGCATTTGTAGTTGACAGCAATTGCTGTATATCACCTTCTACCGCAGAGTAGGCTTTTTTCCCCGTGGTGAGGTTGGCCACCATGCCGCACAGTGCTGTGCCCACAGCGGCGGTCAGTGCCGCCGCGCCGCCGCCCCCGGGCGCGGGAGCTACGGAGGACAGCACCGCCGTAAATTCGCGGCAGCTCCGCATCGTATCGTCCATAAAAGCGCTCCTCTCTTAAAACAGGCCCGTCACCGCGCCGGTGGCCGTATCCACATCGATGCGGCGGTAGGCGGGGTCGGAGCCGGTACCGGGCATCATGGAGATGCCGCCGGCCACGGGGCACAGAAACCGTGCGCCGCTGTACTCCAGCACATCCCGCACCGGCAGACGCCAGCCGGTGGGCACCCCCTTCTTCGTGGGGTCGTGGGACAGGGAGAGGTGCGTCTTGACCATCATGGTACAGAAATCCGCATACTTGGGGTCGCTCTCAAACCGCGCGGCCTTCTCCGCCGCCAGCGGCGACCAGTCCACGCCGTCCGCGCCGTAGACCTCCCTGGCGATGCGCTCCACCCGCTGGCGCAGGGGCATGTCATCGGGGTACAGCAGCTTCAGCTCCGACGGCTCCTCACACGCCTCCAGCACAGCCCGCGCCAGCTCCTCTGCCCCCGCGCCGCCATAGCGCCAGTGGTCGGACACGGCGCAGCGCACGCCGTACTCCTCGCAGATGCGGCGCACCAGCGCCAGCTCCAGATCCGTATCGGTATAGAATCGGTTCAGGCACACCACTGGCGTGACACCGGACTTGCGGATGATGTTCACGTGGTGCAGCAGGTTGGCACAGCCCCGCTCCAGCAGGGTCAGGTCCTCTTTTGTGTAGGCGTCCGGCAGCGGACGGCCAGGTGTTACCTCCGGCCCGCCGCCGTGCATCTTCAGGGCGCGGACGGTGGCCACCAGCACCGACACGTCCGGCTTCAGGCCGGACAGACGGCACTTCACGTTCCAGAACTTCTCGAACCCGATGTCGGCGGCGAAGCCGGACTCGGTGACGTGATAGTCGAACAGCTTTGTGCCCAGCCGGTCCCCGATCACCGAGGACTGGCCGATGGCGATGTTGGCGAAGGGCCCCGCGTGGACCAGCACCGGTTGGTGCTCCACGGTGTAGCACAGGGTGGGATTTATCGTATTGCGCATCCAGGCCGTCATGGCGCCCGCCACCTCCAGATCCTCGGTGGTGACAGGGCGGCCCTGCCGGTCGTAGGCCAGCACGATGTCGCCGATGCGGCGGCGCAGATCCGGCAGATCCCGCGCCACCGCCAGAATGGCCATCAGCTCGGAGCTAACGGCAATGTTGGCGCAGGTGTCCATGGGGTAGCCGTCCATCTTTCCCTCGCCCAGGCCGATGCGCATCCTCCGCAGCGCCTGGCAGCAGAAGTCCAGCACAAAGCTCCACTGCACCCGCTCCGGATCGATGTCCAGACGGCGCAGACCGCGCTGGGCCAGCTTGGCATCGTCGTAGTTCCGCTCGTGCTGCATGCGGGCGTTCAGCGCTGTCATGGCCAGATTGTGGGCGTTCATGATGTCGTTGATGTCGCCGGTCAGGCCCAGCGAAAACTCAGTCATGGGGATCAGCAGGGCGTTGCCGCCGCCGGCAGCGGTGCCCTTGACGTTCATGGTGGGGCCGCCGGAGGGCTGGCGCAGGCAGCCGCCCACGTTCTTGCCCAGGCGTCCCAGCCCCTCGATGAGACCCAGGGACGTGGTGGACTTGCCCTCTCCCAGCGGCGTGGGGGTGATGGCCGTGACCTCGATATATTTGCCGCTGGGACGATCCTTCAGCCGCTCCATGATGCGCAGGAAATCCAGCTTGGGCGTCTTGCCATAGGGAATAAGCTCCTCCGGCAGGAGGCCCATCCGGCGGCGGAACTCCTCCACCGGCGGCAGCGCCCTCTCTGCCGCCGCGCCGATCTGCCAGTCGGGGTAGACCGTGGGGTCCAGCATGATCCGCTCCCCGCCGTCCGTATAGCTGCCGTCTGTAAACCGTATCTCCATGTCGCATCCTCCCCAGTATATTCTGCTGACCATTATACACAATGCCCGCCTGTCCCGTCAATCACCGTTCCGCAGGGAACGTCTGAATTCCCTCTTGTTTTTCCCTGCGGCGTGCTGTATAATGCTCTCAGCCTGTGTGTAGGAATGGTGCGTTAAGTGCCGGACGGATGGGAGGCTGCCGCCGGACGAAGGAGCTTGCTCCGCGATTCCATTCCAGCTTCCACACGGTACAAATTCTGCTGTTTTATCTATGAGATCCCTCCCATCCCAAGGATAAGGAGGTTTTTTTATGCCCGAAAAAGAATTGCCGCGCACCGTATCCCGTCCCGTGTTCAACACCTACGCTCTCACCGTCTGCGCCCTGCTGACCGCGCTGAGCGTGGTGCTGGCACGGGTGCTGACCCTCATCCCCGCCGAGACCACCCGTATCTCTCTGGAGGCCGTGCCTATCGTACTGGCGGGCCTGCTGTTCGGCCCCATTCCCGGGGCGGTGGTGGGCTTCGCCGCCGATCTCATCGGCTGCCTGTTCTCCCCCTTCGGCTACAATCCCATTTTCTGCGTGCCCCCCATCCTGTACGGCCTGCTGGCCGGTGCAGTACGGCGGTATGTGACGGACCGGCCAGCCCTGCTCCGCACGGCGCTGGCCTTCTTCCCCGCGGCCATCGTGGGTTCCGTCCTGTGGCAGAGCATGGCGCTGGCTCTGGTGTACGGCGGCGATGCCAAGCAGGCATTTTTTCTGGCAAAGCTGGTGTCCCGCAGCATCCAATTCGCCCTCACCGGCACGGTGGACACGCTGATCGTGTGGCTGCTGCTGCGCCGCGGCGCACTCAACGCTGTGCAGCGGCGTATCCAGGTCAAGGGAGGCGCAGAGCATGACCATCAATGAAGCCCTGGATTACATCCATACGGTGGACTGGCGGCGCAGCAGCCTGGGCCTGAGCCGCATCGACGAGCTGCTGGCCCAGATGGGACATCCGGAGCGGACGATGAAGTTCGTCCACGTCACCGGCACCAACGGCAAGGGCTCCACCTGCGCCATGCTGGCTTCCGTGCTGCGGGCAGCGGGCTATCGCACGGGGCTCTACACCTCACCCTACATCTTCCGGTTCAACGAGCGGATGCAGATCGACGGCGCGCCCATCTCCGATGCGGAGCTGTGCGCCGTGACGGAGGAGGTGCGGCCGCTGGCGGACGGCATGGCCGACCACCCCACGGAATTTGAGATGGTGACAGCCATCGCCTTCTCCTGGTTCGCAAGTCGGAAATGCGACATCGTGGTATGCGAGGTGGGCATGGGCGGCGAGCTCGACGCCACCAATGTTATCCCCGCGCCGGAGGCGGCGGTGCTGTGCAATATTGGGCTGGACCACACCGCCTACCTGGGCGACACGGCGGAGAAGATCGCCGCCACCAAGTCCGGCATCATCAAAGCCGGCTGCGACGCTGTGCTTTACCCCTGTGCGCCGTCGGTGCGGGAGGTGGTGGCGGATCGCTGCCGTCGGTGCGGTGTGACGCTGCACCCTGTGGACATGGATGCCTTGATTCCTGTCGGCCACTCGCTGGAGGGACAGGAGTTCAGCTTCGGCTCGCTGTCCGGCCTGCACCTGCCCCTGCTGGGACGGATGCAGCTGCGCAACGCCGCTGCGGCCCTCACTGCGGTGGAGGTACTGCGCCGCCGGGGCTGGGCCATCGGTGAGGACGCCGTGCGGCAGGGTCTGGCGCAGGTGCGCTGGCCCGTCCGCTTTGAGGTGGTACGCCGCAAGCCGCTGGTGGTGATGGACGGCGGCCACAATCCCCAGTGCATGGCGGCGCTGGTGGAGAATATTCAGGACTACCTGCCGGACCGGCCCTTGACGGTGCTCACCGGCGTGCTGCGGGACAAGGACTATCACCGGATGTACGCCCCGCTGCTGCCCTATGCGGCGCAGTTCATCACCGTGACGCCGGACAGTCCCCGGGCCCTGCCGGCCCAGGAGCTGGCGTCATATCTCCAGACGCTGGGCAGGCCTGTTACCCCCTGCGATACCGTGGCGGAGGGCGCTGCGCTGGCCCTGGCGAAGTCTGCCAACGGCGGCGCGGTGCTGTGCTGCGGTTCCCTGTACCTCATGGGTGAGGCCGAAGCGGCGCTGCTCCGCTGAAAAACCAGACAAAAAGGACAGGCATGACCAGTGGTCATGCCTGTCCTTTTTGTCTGTCCGCTGTCTCAGGCGGCCTTTTCCGCCTTCAAGGCGTAGGAGGCGCCGGCTTCGATGTTGGTGGCATCCACACCGGTGGAGGCATACTCTCCGTTGATGTAGAACGCCCAGTACGCGCCGTCGGTGTTGTAGTCCAGCGTCACGCCGTTGACGGTGGTGATATACAGGCCGTACTCAGTGGTGTCACCGGCCACGACGCCCAGCTCCAGCAGAGCCTCGCCCACCGTCTCCTTGTCGGTGTTGACGGTGAAGGTGATAGACGTGCCGTCCAGCTGGACGACCTCCACGGTGAAGGCGGTCTTGCCCTCGCCGATCACGTCGCCGTCAGCCACCACGCGGTCCTGCGGGGCAGCGGCATCGCCGTTGTCGCCGGTGTTGTTGTCGGTATCGGTGACAGCGCCCGCGTCCTTATCGGCGGTGCCGTTGTCCTGTGCCTTATTGCCGCAGGCGGCCAGAGACAGTACCATCACCAGCGCCAGCAGCAGGGCCAGCAGCTTATTCAGTCCGTTCTTTTTCATGCTTGTTTACTCCTTTTCGATCAATGCTATCAGCAAACTGCCCTGCGTCACGGTGACGCGGACAGGGTTGCCCACATAATGATTGCTGACACCCAGAGGAAATGACGACGTCAGCACCGCATCGTGCACCGTGTACTGGCCGCCCTCGATGGTGACGCCCTGAGCGTCCGCGCCCATGCAGAACACGGACACGATACCCCTTTCCCGGGCGGGCAGGGTGATGCTGCCGTCCCGGATGGCGGTGAACCGCTCCCTGTCGCCGTACAGCCAGCCCCGTGCGCCGTGGTCCGCCAGATACAGCAGCCCCTGAAGGTTGGCGATGGTATGGTCGGTGCGGCCGCCCATGCCGCCGTAGAGGTGAAATTCTGTCTCACCGCGGCCCAGCCCCTCCTTGATGGCCAGCATCATGTCGGTATCGTCCTTCTCCACCGGCACGCGGCGGATGCGGGCGAAGTCCGGCACGGTGTGCAGAGAGTCGAAATCCCCCAGCAGCAGGTCCGGCGTGATGTTCTCCCGGCGGCAGATGCGCCAGCCGCCGTCGGCGGCGATGACGGTGTCCCCCGCCGCGGGACGCTGCGGCAGACCGTAAAAGCCTCCTGCGCCGAAAATATAACAGGCCACTTGCGCTCCTCCTTTACATCCACATGGCGAACAGCCGCAGCACCACACCCACGACTCGCAGATACCATGGCCGCGCCGCCATGCGCGCCGGCGTCACCGGCTGGCTGTTCTGGATGATGTTGTCCATATCCTCCAGCAGCGACTCAATGGCGGGCATGCGGTACAGCAGCTCGCCGCACTCGAAGTGCAGCTGGAAGCTGCGGAAGTCCATGTTTACCGAGCCCACGAAGGCCGCCTCGCGGTCCACCATCACGGTCTTGCCGTGGATAAGGCCCGGCGTGAAGGTATATATCTTCACATGGTGGCCCGTCAACTCCGGGAAATAGCTCTGGGCCACCTGATAGGCGAACCAGTGGTCGGGGATGCCCGGCATCATCAGCCGCACATCCACGCCGCTGTCCCCCGCCACGCACAGTGCCTTGATCATGGGCTCGTCGATGGCCAGGTAAGGCGTGGTGATATACACCGTCTGGCGGGCCCGCGTGATCAGCTGGAGGAACACATCCTCCGCCGTGGCGTCAGGATTGTTGTCCGGCCCATCCACGATGGTCTGGCAGAAGCCGTCGGAGACGGCGCTGTGAACAGGACGGTAGTAGTCGTGCTCGTTGTGCATCTCGCCGCCCAGGCGCTCCCACATGTAGATGAACTCACGGGTCAGGCCCCAGGCGCCCTCGCCCTCCAGCCGCAGGCCGCAGTCCTTCCAGTAGCCGAAGCGCCGGATGATGTCGGCGTACTCATCGGCCAGGTTGGCGCCGCCGGTGTAGGCCACATCGCCATCGATGCAGGTGATTTTCCGGTGGTCGCGGTAGTTGAAGTACAGCCGGTTCACGTAGTGGTGTACCGGATTAAAGACGATGACCTCCACACCGGCACGGCGCAGGGCATCCACCCGCTCCGCCGGCATGCGCATCATGCTGCCGAAGTCGTCGAAGATCAGCTTGATCTCCACGCCCTGCCCGCTCTTGCGGCGCAGCACGTTGGTCAGACGGTCCCACATCTCGCCCTCGGCCATGATGAAGTACTCCAGAAAGATGAATCGCTCCGCCTTCTCCATGGCGGACAGCATATCCTCCAGAAAGTCCCTGCCGGTGGGCAGATATACTGCGTCCGTCGCCCTGTAAAGGGAAAAGCCTTTATTGTTCAGATAGGACGCCAGCGGAGCCCACTGGGGCAGGCTCTGCCGCAGCTTTTCTATGTTCAGGCGGCTCTCCTCCTGCTTGCAGGCGGACTCCTGGGGCCGCGGCAGCTTTTTCAGGTCCAGACGCTTGGACTGCCGCCCGCCGTTCCACAGCCAGTAGAGCATCAGGCCCACCACCGGCAGGAATAGAATCAGGAATATCCATCCCACCTTGTAGCTGGTGGTCCCGGGCTTCGTCCAGATATACACGGCACAGACGAATGCCACCAGCTCCAGCGCGGTGTAGGCCAGCGCCGCCCGCTGCTTCAGTACAGTGCTCAGGAGGAGCACCAGCGCGATCTGGGCCACCAGCAGCACAGCCACCAGCACCAACCGCAGCGCCGCAGATATGCGGCGTTCTGTCCTCTGTTGGACTCTCGGTTTTTTCATAGGCGTTCCTCCTTCTCTCTTTCTATCGGGGCAATTGCCTTATTCCTGGGAGCTGCGCAGCAGGTGCTGCTGGATGTCCCAGAGCTTATCGGACAGGTCCACGTAGTACTTGTGGGGGTAGTCGAAACGCTTCACCTCGTCCCACAGGGTGTCTATCTGCTGACGGCAGTATTCGCGGATCTCCGGCAGCGGCGGGCTGTCGTATACCCGCTTGCCGTGCAGAAACACCGGCACCAGCAGCTCGCGGGCCTCGAAATTGTAGATGCGCTTTTTCTTCCATGTGGCCAGCGGATCGAAGATGGTCAGATCCCTGGTATCGTCCACGGTCTCATCGTGGAGGGCCATGTAGTCGGCCAGAGCCTTGCCGTTGTCGCGGCCGTAGAAGCGGTACACCTTCTTGAAATGGGGCACCGTGATCTTCTCCACGTTCTCGCTGACCTTGATCTTGGGCACGATGGTGCCGTCCGGCTCCTCAACAGCCACCAGCTTATAGACGCCGCCGAACACCGGCTCGGACTTGGCGGTGATGAGCCGCTCGCCCACGCCGAACATGTCGATCTGTGCGCCCTGCAGCAGCATGTCCTGGATGAGGTACTCGTCCAGCGAGTTGGACACGGAGATCTTGCAGTCCGTCCAGCCCGCATCGTCCAGCATTTTGCGGGCCTTCTGCGTGAGGTAGGCCAGGTCGCCGGAGTCCAGGCGGATGCCGCACTGGGTGATGCCCAAAGGCTTGAGCACCTCGTCAAAGGCACGGATGGCGTTGGGGATGCCGGAGTGCAGCGTGTTGTAGGTGTCCACCAGCAGCGTGGCGTTGGTGGGATACAGGCGGCAGTAGGTCTTGAACGCCTCCAGCTCGCTGGGGAACATCTGGACCCAGGCATGGGCCATAGTACCGCCGGCGGGCACGCTGTACACCTCGTCCGAAAGTGTGCAGGCCGTACCGGCTACGCCGCCGATATAGGCCGCGCGGGCGCCCACGATGGCGGCGTCCGCACCCTGCGCGCGGCGGGAGCCGAATTCCAGCACCGTCCGGCCCCGGGCGGCCCGCTGGATGCGGTTGGCCTTAGTGGCGATGAGGCTCTGGTGGTTGATGGTCAGCAGGGTGAATGTCTCGATGAGCTGGGCTTCGATGGCCGGTGCGCGCACCACCACCAGCGGCTCCTTGGGAAATACCGGCGTGCCCTCGGGGATGGCATAGATATCGCCGGTGAAACGGAAGTCACGGAGATAGGCCAGAAATTCCTCGCAGAAGATGCCGCGGCCCCGCAGGTAGGCGATGTCCTCCTCCGAGAAGTGCAGGTTCTCGATGTAGTCGATGAGCTGCTCCAGTCCCGCCGTGATGGCGAAGCCGCCGCCGTCCGGCACCTTCCGGAAGAATACGTCGAAATACACGATGCGATCCTTGTAGCCGGTCTGGAAATACCCGTTGCCCATGGTCAGCTCGTAGAAATCGCAAAGCATAGTCATGTTCAGCTTTTCCTGTGTTTTCATCCTTCATACCTCAATATCGGCCTTTGCGCGCCGCGCAAAGTGTATTATGTTTATTATACCGCGATTTTCTCCTTCACGCAACCCTTGTTGCTTTTTCCACGATACGCCGCAAGAAAAGCGAAAAACAGGCCAGCTAAACCACCGGTCGGTTGCGTTTTCCGGCACATTTGCTACAATAGCGGTGAGGTGATCACTTTGGACAAACAAATTCTCGGCGCCTTTATCGCCGAAAATCGCAGACGCCGGCACCTGACTCAGCAGCAGCTGGCCCAGATGCTCCACGTCACCGATAAGGCCGTGAGCAAATGGGAACGTGGACTTTCCTACCCCGACGTCACGCTCCTGGAGCCGTTGGCCACGGCTTTGGGTCTGACGGCAGCCGCGCTCCTCCGGTGCGCCGCGCCTGCAGAGGAAAAGGAGCAAGCTATGGAAGAAAAAAAGTACCCTGCGGAAAATGAGACGCTGCGCGCCGTGGTGGAGATGGCGGACAACAACCAGAAGCGACAGCGCCGCCAATGGCTCACCGGCGTCAGCGCCGCGGCAGCAGCGTTTCTCCTCATCATCGCCCTTTTTGCCATCCGCCACATCCATCTCGATCTGACAAACCCCTACCGGTATACGGAGGAGCTTTGCGGCCTGATCCAGCAAGCAGAGTATACTGCGGACGGCACATGGCTCTACGTCACGGATGCCGGCAGCCTTTCCTCGGATCTCCTGAAGCTGCGCTGTCCGGCGGACATGGACGCTTCTACCCTCCAAATCGGATGGCGTTATGTAAACTCCATTCTGTCACACCCCCAATATCACATGGCATACGACCGCCGTACCAATGAGATCACATGGTGTGACGAACTGCCGGAATATCTGACGGTGACCGCCATAGGCGGCTTTGGCGGCAGTCCGGCGCAGCCCATGGAAAAGCCACTTTTCGGCTTTGAGGAGACCTTCTCAGCGCATCTTGACGGTTACGGTGCCACCTACTTCTTTATTCCCATTCCGGAGCAGCCGGAGCAGCGGCAGGTGCTGATGCTCCTGCCGGACGCGGGACGCCGCGTGGACTATCGCGTGGAGGATGTGGACGGCGACGGCATCAACGAGCTGCTGTTGACAGATCTCGGCGGCGAAAAGCCCTATATGCTCTGCGATGTGGACGTCACGGGACAGCTTGTCACACAGCTGTACAGCATTTGGGAATAGCCGTTTTGCGCAAAAAAAGAACCGCCTCTCGGCGGTTCTTTTTTGTTTTTGGAATTACTCCTCGTCCTCGCCCTCATCATTGGCCAGATCGCTGAGATCGAACTCCAGCTTGGCGCCGCAGTTGGGGCAGATGACCTCGCCGTCCTCCAGAACGGACTCGTCGAAGTAGACCTCCTCCTCGCACTCGGGGCAGTTGGTCATGAAGCACTCCTCTTCCTCGTCGTCTTCATCCTCGTCCTCGTCCTCATCGTCGTCCAGCGCGAAGTACAGGGTCTCCTCCACATCGCTGAGGTCGTCGCTGACAGCATCCAGACCGTCCTCCACGTCGCACAGCTCGTCCTCGACGTCGGCGAACTTCTCCGCCATGTCGTCCAGCACGTCAATGATGGCGGCGATCAGCTTGCCTTCCTTGCTCTCGGTATCCAGGTTCAGGCCCTCGGTCAGGCCCTTCAGATATGCTACCTTTTCAGAGATCTCCATGTTCGGCTCCTTTCTGTACGGTGGTTGGTTGATTGATTTACTTGGTGCGGCCGATATACTCGCCGGTACGGGTGTCGATGGTGATCTTGTCGCCGATGTTGATGAACAGGGGCACCTTCACCTCAGCGCCGGTCTCCACGGTGGCGGGCTTCAGGGTATTGGTGGCGGTGTTGCCGGCCAGACCGGGCTCGGTCTCGGTGACCTCCAGATCCATGAAGTTGGGGCACTCCAGGCCGAACACGTTGCCCTTATAGCTCAGCACCTTGCACATGGTGTTCTCCTTGATGAAGCGGAACGCATCACCCAGCAGCTCCTTGTTCAGGGGCACCATGTCATAGGTCTCCTGGTCCATGAAATAGTACAGGTCGCCGTCGTTGTAGCTGTACTCCATGTCGCGGCGGTCCACAAAGGCCTCCTCGAACTTGGCGGTGGGGTTGAAAGAGGTCTCAGTCACAGCACCGGTCACCACGTTGCGCATCTTGGTACGCACGAAGGCCGCGCCCTTGCCGGGCTTGACGTGCTGGAACTCCACGACCTGCATGACCTTGCCGTCCATCTCAAAGGTCTTGCCGTTTCTGAAATCACCGGCGGTAATAGTTGCCATATTGATATTCCTCCCATATTGATGAGGGAACATCACGATTCCCTCGAGTAAATGATACCGGCCGAAATTTGGCCTCGTATATTCTACATGATAAGTACCTGTTTGGCAAGGGTTTCCGGTGAAAAAAGTTGCCTTCTCCTCCTATTTTTCCCGCGCCGCCGCCTTCCACGGCCGCTGTAAGGCGTGGAGCACCTTGTTCCACGCGCCTTTCGCGCCGCCGCGGGGCTCCACCATCAGCGCCAGTATGCCGCTGCGGTTGGCGCCCAGCATGTCTGTCAGCAGCTTATCGCCCAGCATGGCCGTCTCCTTGGGCGTCACGCCGCAGCGGGCCATGGCCCTGCGGAACCCTACGGTTCGTGGCTTTTTGGCGTGTCCCTCGTAGGTGATGCCCAGCTCGCGGCAGAACTGCTCCACTCTGGCAGGACTGCGGTTGTTGGACAGGATCATCACCTCTACCCCCGCCTGACGCATCTGGCCGATCCAGCGGCGTACCGTCTCGTCCGGCTCCCGCTGGGACTTGGGTGCCAGGGTGTAGTCCAGGTCGCACAGCAGCAGCCGGATGCCCCGTCGGGCCAGCTCCTGCCCATCTATCTGCTCGTAGCCGTCGAATACCCGATCCGGCCGCAGGGAAAATCGCATAGGCTGCCGCCTCCTCTCATACATATAGTGTACCATCCGTCCGCCGGAAATACAAGGGGGTGTTCCGCATGCAGCTGTATCTGGCCGCGGCACCGTGCTGTCTGGGTGACGCGGCCCGCTGGGGCCTGCCGCTCCTGCACGCCGCCTATGGCGTGGAGGAGAGCCGCCTGACATCACTGACGCTGCCCGCCCACGTGCAGGGTGGGCTCCTGCTGCTGACAGGGCCGGAAAACCCCGCTGTACCGCAGCCGGACACGCTGGCCCGGGACATCCTGCGGGAGTGCCTGCGCCGCCGCTATACCGGCGTGGTCATAGAGCCGCAGCTGCCTGCCGCGGCGCTGTCCGCCCTGGCGGAGCTGTGCCGCCGGTATGGCCGCGCCCTGTACGTTGCGGAGCCCTGCGGCCATATGGTCCCCGACGCCCGCGTGGTGGTGAGCACCGCCCTGTCCGGCGGGACGCTGCGCCAGCGGCTGAGGGACGCCTGCCGCCGCTTCGAGGCCCGGCGTCTGGCACTGGATCTGGCCTGCGTGCGGATGGACTTCTCCCTCCCCGCGCCCTACGGCGCCGGTACGGCCCTGACACCGCAGCAGCTGACAGAGCTGCGGGGCCGCCGCACCGTATTCTTCTCGCCGGAGCTGTGCGCCCGCTACTTCACCTACGAACAGAGCGGCATGACCCACTTCGTACTGTTCGACGATGCCGACACCCTGCACCGCAAGATAGCGCTGGGCGCGGAGCTGGGCATCCCTGCCGGCTTTCTGGCCCTGCCGGAAGCGATGGAGGTGCTGCCGCGGCTGCTGGGCAAAGGATAAGAGCCCGAGGGAATCACCCTCGGGCTCTTTTAGGATCAATAATAACGCTTATTGCGGTTCTTGCGCGCGGCCTCGGACTTCTTGCGGCGCTTGACACTGGGGCTTTCATAGCACTCTCTCTTACGCACCTCGGCCAGAACGCCTGCCTTGGCGCAGCTTCTCTTGAAACGCTTCAGAGCGCTGTCCAGGGACTCGCCTTCCTTGACGTGAACTTCAGACATCTATATTTCCCTCCCTCCGATGCACCCGGCTCGATCCTGGGTGCTCTTTAAGAGCCATTCGCATGACTAACGGGTGTATTATACCGGTGAAGCGCCGCCTTGTCAAGCAGTTTTCCGCAAAAAGTGCAATTTTACCTGGCAGGCTTGACGATCAGGTTCACCAGCTTGTTCTTGACATGAATGGTCTTGACCACGGACATGCCCTCCACGGCCTTCTTCACCTTATCGGTGTCCATGGCGGCGGCCACCACGGCGGCCTCATCGCTGTCCATTGGAACAGTGACGGTTCCCTTCAGCTTGCCGTTGACCTGCACGGCCATCTCCACGTGGGAATCCACGGTCTTGGCCTCGTCATGGGTGGGCCAGGGCATCTGCATGGCCATCTTGCCGTACTTGGCGGCAAAACCCATGTTCTCCCACATCTCCTCCACCATATGGGGGGCGAAGGGGCTCAGCAGCAGGCACAGCATCTCCACATCGCCCTTGGAGCAGCCGTTGGCGTAGAGCTCGTTGACCATGGTCATCATGGCGGCGATGGCGGTGTTCATCTTCAGCTCATCGATGTCCTGCGTCACCTTCTTGATGGTCTTGTGAACGATGGACTCGTTCTTGGCGGAGATGGTCTCCTCGGCGGTGGCAATGTCCTGCAGGTTGAAGCAGCGGTCCAGGAAGCGCTTGGAGCCCTTGACGGCCTCGTTGCTCCAGGTGACGGCCTTCTCGAAGTCGCCGATGAACATGATGTGCAGGCGCATGGTGTCCGCGCCGTACTGCGCCACGATGTCGTTGGGGTTCACCACGTTGCCGCGGGACTTGGACATCTTCTCACCGCCCTCACCCAGGATCATGCCGTGGCTGGTGCGCTTGGCGTAGGGCTCCTTGGTGGGCACCACGCCGATGTCGTACAGGAACTTATGCCAGAAGCGGGAGTACAGCAGGTGCAGCGTGGTGTGCTCCATGCCGCCGTTGTACCAGTCTACAGGGGACCAGTAGTCCAGTGCTTCCTTGCTGGCCAGAGCCTTGTCGTTGTGGGGGTCCATATACCGCAGGAAGTACCAGCTGGAGCCGGCCCACTGGGGCATGGTATCCGTCTCGCGCTTGGCGGGACCGCCGCAGCAGGGGCAGGTGGTGTTGACCCAGTCGGTCATCTTGCTCAGGGGACTCTCGCCGTCATCCGTGGGCTCGTAGCTCTCCACCTGAGGCAGTACCAGCGGCAGCTGCTCCTCCGGCAGGGCCACCCAGCCGCACTTCTCGCAGTTCACCAGGGGGATAGGCTCGCCCCAGTAGCGCTGGCGGGAGAACACCCAGTCACGCAGCTTGTAGTTGACCTTCTCCTTGCCGAAGCCCTGCTCCACCACGTACTTCTTCATGGCGGGGATGGCCTCCTTCACGGTCATGCCGTTGAGGAAGCCGGAGTTGACCATGATGGCGCTGTCGTCCTTGGCCACAAAGGCCTCCTTGGTGACATCGCCGCCCTTGACCACCTCGATGATGGGCAGACCGAACTTCTTGGCGAATTCCCAGTCGCGCTGGTCGTGACCGGGCACGCCCATGACGATACCGGTGCCGTAGCCCATGAGGACGTAGTCGGACACGAACATGGGCAGGGCCTGATGGGTCACGGGGTTCATGACCTCAATACCCTCCAGCCGCACGCCGGTCTTTTCCTTGTTCAGCTCGCCGCGCTCAAAATCGGACTTGTGAGCCGCCTCCTCCTGATACGCCTCCACGGCGTCCCAGTTCTTGATCAGGGGCTGCCACTTCTTCAGCATGGGATGCTCGGGAGAGATGACCATGTAAGTCGTACCGAACAGGGTGTCGGCACGGGTGGTGTACACCGTCACCTCGTCGCCCACGTTGGTCTGGAACGTCACCTCGGCGCCGGTAGAGCGGCCGATCCAGTTGCGCTGCTGGATCTTCACGCGCTCGATGAAATCCACGTCCTCCAGATCGTCGATGAGGCGCTGGGCGTAGGCGGTGATCTTCAGCATCCACTGGCTCTTTTCCTTGCGGATGACTTCGCTGCCGCAGCGCTCACACACGCCGTTGACCACTTCCTCGTTGGCCAGCACGCACTTGCAGCTGGTGCACCAGTTCACAGGCATGGTGGTCTTATAGGCCAGGCCGTGCTTGAACATCTGCAGAAATATCCACTGGGTCCACTTGTAGTAGTCGGGGTCGGTGGTGTCCACGCAGCGATCCCAGTCAAAGCCGTAGCCCAGCATCTTCAGCTGGCTGGTGAAATTGGCGATATTGTTCTTGGTCACCACAGCCGGATGGATATGGTTCTTGATGGCGTAGTTCTCCGTGGGCAGGCCGAAGGCGTCGAAGCCAATGGGGAACAGCACGTTGTAGCCCTCCATCCGCTTTTTGCGGGTGACGATGTCCATGGCCGTGAAGGGGCGGGGATGGCCCACATGCAGGCCCTGACCGGAGGGATAGGGGAACTCGATGAGTCCGTAGAACTTGGGTCGCTTGTCGCCGGTGACGGCGGCATAGGGCTTGGTTTTTTCCCAATTGGCCTGCCATTTCTTTTCAATGGCCGCAAAATCGTAATACATGTCGCTTCTCCTTGTATCTGAATTTTGTTAACTGCTGATAAAAAAACGTCCCTGACTGCTTTCGCAGTCAGGGACGCATGTCACGTGTTACCACCCTGATCCCGCCGCCAGTTGCCTGTGCGGCGCTCAGTCCCCCTCTTGCAAGGGGCCGCGCCGGTAACGGTGCGCCGCCGTCCCGCCCTGTTCAGGTGGAAAGCTCCGGAGCCAGTACAACGAAGCGCCCCCACCGGCTCACACCAGCCGCCGGCTCTCTTTCGGCGGGCCTGCCTCGTCTTTTTTCCCTCATCGCATATGTCGATATTACACCCTATTTTATCGCTTTTTTGCCGATTGTCAAGTCCCGTTTTTCGTCATTATGCCAAATTTCACGAAAAATGCACCGATACCGGCACAACTTCTCAGAACAGGCTGACCTGGCTGGTGTCCGCCATTCCGGCGAACGCGCCCAGGGACTTGAGCTGCTCGATGTGGGTCTTACTCAGCTTGCTGCACGTGTTGGCGAACTCCTCCACGGAGATAAAGGTCTTGCCTTTCCGCTTTTCCACCGTGTCCAGCGCCGCCGACTCGCCCAAGCCGTGTACCGTCACGAAGGGAGGCAGCAGGCCGTTCTCCGTCACCACAAAGCGGGTGGCGTCGGACTTGTAGATGTCGATGGTATCAAAGTGGAAGCCCCGCAGATAGAACTCGTAGCACACCTCCAGCGTCACCATCAGGTTCTGCTCCACATCGGTGGCGTCCTTGTTGTTTTCGATCTCCTTGATCTTCTGCTTTACCGCGTCCAGACCGGCGCAGCAGTACTCGGCGTCAAACGCCTTGGCGCGGATGGAGAAGAATGTGGCGTAGAACGCCAGCGGCCTATGCACCTTGAACCATGCGATGCGGAACGCCATCATCACGTAGGCCACGGCGTGGGCCTTGGGGAACAGATAGCCGATCTTGGCCAGGGATTCGATGTACCAGTCCGGCACCTGATGGTCCCGCATGGCCTCCTCCCATCCCTCCTGAAAGCCGCCCTTCTTCACCTTCCCTTTACGGACGGCCTCCATGATCTTGAAGGACATCTTGGGGTCCAGCCCCATGGAGATGAGGTACAGCATAATGTCGTCGCGGCAGCCCACCGTCTCCAGAACGGAGGCGGTGCCGCTGACGATCAGCTCCCGGGCGTTGCCCAGCCACACGTCGGTGCCGTGGGAGAAGCCGGACAGACGCACCAGCGTGTTGAAATCCCTGGGCTGGGTGTCCATCAGCATGCCGCGGGTGAAGCGGGTGTTGAACTCGGGGATGGCCACGGCGCCGGTGGGGCCGAGGATCTCGTCATTCTCGAAGCCCAGCACCCTGGAGGACGTGAAGATGCTCATGGTATCGGGGTCGTCCAACGGGATAGCCCGTGCGTTGACGCCGGTGAGATCCTCCAGCATCCGGATCATGGTGGGATCATCGTGTCCCAGCATGTCCAGCTTCAGCAGGTTATCCTCCATGCAGTGGTATTCAAAATGGGTGGTGATGGTATCGCTCTCCGCATCGTCGGCGGGGTGCTGCACAGCGGTGAAATCCTCCACGTCCATGTCGTCCGGCACCACCACCAGGCCGCCCGGGTGCTGGCCGGTGGTGCGCCGCACGCCCACGCAGCCCTGGGTCAGCCGGTTCATCTCGGCGTTGGAGGCCGTCTGTCCCCGCTCCTCCAGATACTTTTTCACCATGCCGAAGGCGGTCTTTTCCGCCAGCGTACCGATGGTACCGGCGCGGAACACCTGGGTCTTTCCGAACATCTCGATAGCGTGCTGGTGAGCGCGGGCCTGATATTCGCCGGAGAAGTTCAGGTCGATATCCGGCACCTTGCCGCCGCCGTAGCCCAGGAACGTCTCAAAGGGGATGTCAAAGCCGTCCTTGACGTACTTTTCCCCGCACACAGGGCATATCTTGTCCGGCATGTCCGCGCCGCAGCCGTAGCTGCCGTCTGTGATGAACTCCGTATTTTTGCACTTGGGGCAGCGGTAGTGGGGAGGCAGGGAGTTCACCTCCGTGATGCCCGACATGTACGCCACCAGACTGGAGCCCACGGAGCCTCGCGAGCCCACCAGATAGCCGTTCTCCAGACTGCGCTGCACCAGCTTCTGGGCGGACATATACACCACGTCGTACTTGCCCAGGATGCTTTTCAGCTCCACGTCCAGACGGTCCACGATGAGCTGCGGCGGCTCCTCCCCGTACAGCTCATGGCACTTGTCCCACACCATGTCGTGCAGCTCCTGCTCGGAGTTTTCCAGGCGCGGCGGGAACAGCTGCCCCGGTGGCAGCAGCTCGATATCCTCGATGCAGTCGGCAATGTGCCGCGGGTCGTCGATGACTACCTTGTGGGCCGTCTCTGTCCCCAGGTACGCGAACTCCTTCAGCATCTCGTCTGTTGTCTTGAAGTAGATGGGCAGCGGTGCATCGGCGTCGGGGAACTTCTTGCTGGCCAGCAGGATGTGGCGGTACACCTCATCCTCCGGCTCCTGAAAATGCACGTCACCGGTGGCGCACACCGGCTTGCCCAGCTCCTGCCCCAGCCGGACGATGGTGCGGTTGAAATCCCGCAGCTCCTCCTCCGACTGGACATCCCCCTTGCGAAGCATGAACATGTTGTTGCAGATGGGCTGGATCTCCAGATAGTCGTAGAACGACGCGATGCGCTTCAGCTCCGCCCAGTCCTTGCTGCCGTCAGCCACGGCGCGGAACAGCTCGCCCGCCTCGCAGGCCGAGCCGATGATGAGCCCCTCCCGATGGGCCGCCAGCTCCGTCTTGGGAATGATGGGCACGCGCTTGAAATATTTCAGATTGGACGCCGAGATCAGCTGGTACAGGTGCTTCAGGCCCAGCTTGTTCTTGGCCAGAATGATGATGTGCTTGGGATGGCGGTTGCTCTTTCCGCCCTCCGGCCGCAGCTTCAGCATCTCCCCGTTGATCTGCTGGAGCCGGTGGATGCCCATCTCCCTGCGCATTTTCTCAAAAAATGGGATGAGCATATACCCCACCATGGCCGCATCATCAGAGGCACGGTGGTGGTTGAAGGCGGGCAGATCCAGATGCTCCGCCACGATGTCCAGCTTGTACTTGTGCAGCTCCGGCAGCAGGTTCTGCGCCAGGATAAGGGAGTCTACGTAGGTGGGGTCGAACTCCAGCCCCACCTTCCGGCACCCCTCGCGGATGAAGCTGATGTCGAACTCCGCGTTGTGGGCCGCCAGCGGTCTCCCGTTCACGAACTGTAAAAACGCCGTCAGTGCGTCCTTCAGCTGGGGTGCATCGGCCAGCATGGCATCGGTGATGCCGGTAAGGCCGATGATCTCCGGCGTCAGCCGCCGGTTGGGGTTCACGAAGGTCTGGAACCGCTCCGTGATCTCCCCGTTCTTCAGCACCACCGCACCGATCTCGGTGATGGCCTCCCGCCGCACCTTCAGGCCCGTGGTCTCGATGTCGAAGCACACGATCTCGTCGGCGAAATCCTGATCCTGCTCACCGTGTACGGCGATGCGATCGTCCAGATTGTTGACAAAATAGCCCTCCACACCGTAGAGGATCTTGATCTTTCCCTTCTTGCCGGCGTCCCGGGCCTTGGGGAATGCCTGCACTGTGCCATGATCCGTGATGGCGATGGCAGGGTGTCCCCACGATGCCGCCTGCGCCACCACCTTTCCCACATCGGTGATGGCGTCCATGGTGCTCATCTGGGTATGCAGGTGCAGCTCCACCCGCTTCTCCGGCGCGGTATCCTTCCGGCCCTGATGTTGGATGCGCATGATGCTCACCGGCTGGAGCTGTACGTCCTTGCCGTCGAAGCTCAGCGCCAGCTTGCCCTGCACCCGCAGCCACATGCCGTCGCTGACAGCGCCGCCCAGTACCCTGGCCTCCTTCTCGTCCATATACTTCCGCACGGAGACGGAACCGTGCTCATCGGTCATGTCGAAGTTCATGCACCACTGACCTGGCCGCCGTGTCTCATAGCACTCCATGCCGAACACGCGGCCCTCCACCACGGCGGAGCCCATCTTCAGATTCAGCTCCCCCACCGGCACCACGCGGCCCTTGATCTCCTTGCCGTAGAGCAGGTCGCTGCCGCCCTTTCCGGCAGCAGCCGGCGCGCTGAACCGCAGCTGTACCCGACGCAGGTCGTATTGCTGGGCCAGCATGTGCTCCAGCGATGTCACCGCCGCCTCCGGCACTGTTTCGCTGCTGACGGCCTGCACCTCGATGGTACGGGCCTCCCGATCCAGCGCGCCGCCGGTGACGTAGGCGTCGTGCAGCAGCAGCCGCAGCTGCCGCGGTGCCTGAAAGCTCTCAAATAATGTAAAAAACGGTAATCTTTCCGCCATTTTCTCACCTTACAGTTTGTCGATCTCCTGAAACAGCGCGTCCACCAGCTGCTCCTGCGGCACCTTCCGCAAAATCTTCCCCTTGGCGAACAGCAGGCCCTCGCCCTTTCCTCCGGCGATGCCCACATCCGCGCCGGACGCCTCGCCCGGCCCGTTGACCACGCACCCCATCACCGCCACGGTGATAGGCTTGGCACAGTCCTTCAGCCGCCGCTCCACCTCCCGCGCGATGGGGATCATATCGTACTTCGTCCGGCCGCAGGTGGGACAGGCGATCAGATCCGGCCCGCTGCGGCGAATGCCTGCCGCCTGCAAAATACGCTTGGCGGCGATGACCTCCTCCACCGGGTCCGCCGTCAGACTCACCCGCAGGGTGTCGCCCACGCCCATGCACAGCAGGCCGCCGATGCCGATGGCGGATTTCAGCACGCCCATCTCCGGTGTGCCCGCCTCCGTGACGCCCAGGTGCAGCGGGTAGTCCGTCTGCTCATGGAGCATCCGGTAGGCCGTCATGTTTACCGGCACACGGGAGCACTTCACGGAGATGCAGATGTCGTCGAACCCACAGTCGTTCAGCAGGCGTACGTGGCCCATGGCGCTGTCCACCAGCGCCTGGGCCGTGACGCCGCCGTACCTGGCCAGCAGGTCTTTTTCCAGTGACCCGCCATTGACACCGATGCGGATGGGGATGCCCCGCTCGCGGCAGGCATCCGCCACGGCCCGCACCCGCTCTTTGGCTCCGATGTTGCCCGGATTGATGCGGATCTTGTCGATGCCGCCCTCCGCGCACAGCAGCGCCAGCTTGTAGTCGAAATGGATGTCCGCCACCAGCGGGATGTGGATGCGGGCCTTGATGGCCGGCACGGCCCGGGCCGCCTCCTCCGTGGGGACCGCCACGCGGATGATCTCGCACCCCGCCTGCTCCAGCCGCAGGATCTGCTGCACCGTGGCCTCCACGTCCTCCGTGGCGGTGTTGCACATGGACTGGATGCTCACCGGTGCGCCGCCGCCCACGGCCACACCGCCCACCATGATCTGTCTGCTCATTGTATCCCCTCTCAGTGTATCAGCTTCCACACATCGCTGAACGTGATGACCGCCATCAGCGCCAGCAGCAGGATCAATCCCGCAAAGTGGATGTAGTTCTCGTATTTCGCCGGTATTTGCTTTTTGAACAGCTGCATGCTGACGGCGTTGATGACCAGAAAGAAGATCTTGCCGCCATCCAGCGCCGGCAGGGGCAGCAGGTTCATCACCGCCAGGTTCACGGCGATCAGCGCCGCCAGATAGGCGATGTTCTCCACCGCCGCCCGGGTGGTGGCCGCCTGTTCGCCCACCTGGGTCATGGTGGACACGATGCCCACCGGCCCGCTGAGATCCTTTACCCCCGCCTGACCGGTCACCAGCATCTGTAAGCTCAGCCGCACCAGTCGCGCAAAGTCCATGGCGTTGTTCCACGAATAGGACAGCTTCCTGCCCAGCGTGGCCTCCTCCGCCCCGAAGTACAGGCCGTAGCCCGTGTAGGCCTTGCCGTTCTGGTCGGTGTACTCCCGCCGCTCCATGGTGAAATCGCGGAGGGTGATGACCTCCCCGTTCCGCTCTATCTGCAAGTCGAAGGCGCCTGTCTTGTTCAGCCCCATCAGCAGGCTGATATCGCTGTATACGTACACCTTCTCGCCGTCAATGCGCAGCAGCCGGTCGCCCTCCTGCAAGCCGTCAGCGCTCTCCAGCGGGCAGCCGTCGGCAAAGCCCGCCACCACCGGCACGTAGAACGCCTGGGCATCGGCGTACAGTACCAGGATAATGAGCAGTCCCGCGATGAAGTTCATGGCCGCGCCTGCCGCGAAGATCAGCAGCTTAGCCCAGAAGCCCTGATTGTTCAGGGCTGTCGGATCATCGGAATCCTCCTCTTCGCCTTCCATGGCGCAGAAACCGCCCACCGGAAAAAGCCGCAGGGAATACTGCGTCTCCCCCTTCTGCTTCTTCCACAGGGCGGGCCCCATGCCGATGGAAAACTCGTTGACCCGCACGCCGCAGGCCTTGGCCGCCATGAAATGCCCCAGCTCGTGGACGGCGATGAGCACGCCGAACACCAGTATGGCCGCTAAGATATATACCATTCCCACAACTCCTTTATGGCGCTGTGCGCCTTACAGCACGGCCTGACGGGCCATTCTGTCTGCTTCCAGTATATCCGCAAGGCTCGGCCGATATATCAGGGACACCTTGGACAGTGCCTTCTCCACCAGCCGCGGGATGTCGTTGAATCCAATCTCGCCCTGCAAAAACCGCTGCACCGCCGCCTCGTTGGCGCCGTTCATCACGGCGCAGGCCGTGCCGCCCGCCGCCGCGCACTGCCGCGCGATGCGCAGGCAGGGGAACGCCTCCATGTCCGGTGCGCTGAACGTCAGTGCGCCGCAGGACAGCAGATTCAGCCGCCTGTCCGGTGTCTCCGCCCGATAGGGATACGTCATGGCGTACCGGATGGGCAGCTTCATATCCGGCGTACCCAGCTGGGCCAGCATGGCCCCGTCGCGGAACTCCACCAGCGAGTGGACGATGCTCTGGCGGTGGATCACCGCCTCCACCTGCTCCACCGGCAGGTCGTACAGCCGCATGGCCTCGATGATCTCCAGCCCCTTGTTCATCAGGGTAGCCGAGTCAATGGTGATCTTTGCCCCCATGGTCCAGTTGGGGTGCTTCAGGGCGTCCGCCGCCGTCACATGCTCCAGCTCATCGAAGCTCCGGCCGAAAAACGGCCCGCCGGAGCAGGTCAGCAGCAGCCGCCGCACCTCGCCGCGGTCGCGGCAGCCCTGTAAACACTGGAAGATGGCGCTGTGTTCCGAGTCCACCGGCACGATCTCCGCCCCCGTCTCACGGGCCGCAGACATCACCAGCTCACCGGCGCACACCAGCGTCTCCTTGTTGGCCAGGGCAATGCGCTTTTTCTCCATGATGGCCGCCAGCGTCGGTGCCAGCCCCACGCTGCCCATCACCGCCGTCACCACCGTGTCCGCCTCCGGCAGCGTGGCCGCGGCGGTAAGGCCCTCCGGCCCTTCCATCACCTCGATGCCGGTGCCCCGCAGGCGTTCCCGCAGCTCCTTGGCCGCCGCAGGGTCATACAGCACAGCAAGGCGCGGCCTGAACTGCCGCGCCTGCTGCTCCAGCAGGTCCACCTGCCGGTTGGCGGTCAGCGCCGCCACGGAAAGTCCCAGCTCCTGCGCCACGGCCAGCGTCTGCCGTCCGATAGACCCTGTGGCGCCCAGCAGGGATATGGTTTTCGTCATAGATATATCCTCGATGCACTTTCTCAATACAGCGTCACCGCGTTCACGATCATCCAGATCACCGGCGCGGCAAAGATCACGCTGTCAAACCGGTCCAGTACGCCGCCGTGCCCCGGCAGCAGCCGTCCGTAGTCCTTGATGCCGTACTGCCGCTTGACGCAGGAGAAGCTGAGATCACCCAGCTGCCCCAGCACCGCGCCCACCAGACCCAGCAGCACGCACCAGCCGATGTGCAGCGGCACCTCCGTGCACAGGAAGAAGATGATGCGGTACAGCACCATGCCCGCCATGCCGCCCACAAGGCCGCTGACCGCGCCCTCGCGGGTCTTTTTGGGACTCACCACCGGCGCCAGCTTCGTCTTGCCGAACAGCATGCCGCCGAACAGGGCCATGGTGTCGCTCATGAACGCCGCCACCAGCGGGATCAGCACCAGCCCCGCGCCGTGCTCCAGCATCCGCAGCCGCAGCAGGCAGCTGAGAGCCAGCGGGATGGCCGCGCCGGCCACCAGGATGGCGCACAGCGCCGTGAAATCCATCTCCTCTTTTTTGCCGTACTCCAGCACCATGCACAGAAACAACAACACCACCAGTGCCGCCACCAGCCAGGGCATCAGCCCCGCCGCCGCCGTACCGGCGAAGCGCTCATGACTGAAATACACGTTGGCCACCACGAACACCGCCAGCGTGGCCGCAAGGCCCCACCAGCGCCGTGTCTTTTCCGGCGGCAGCACCGCCGCCAACAGCTCATGGCTGGCGATGATGCACAGTCCCATGAGCAGGGCCAGCGTAGCCCAGTCCGGCGCGGCGCACAGCACGGCCAGCAGGGCCGGTACTCCCACCACGGCCACCAAAATTCTCTGTTTCATGGATATCTCCTCACTTCACGCCGCCGAATCGGCGGTCCCGCTTCTGATATGCGATGATGGCCTTGTCCAGCTCTGCGCGGGTGAAGTCAGGCCACAGGGTATCGCAGAAATAAAACTCGCTGTACGCGCACTGCCACAGCAGGAAATTGCTGAGCCGCAGCTCGCCGCTGGGCCGGATGATAAGCTCCGGGTCAGGGATGCCGGCGGAGTACAGGTACTTCCCGAAGTTCTCCTCCGTCCAATCCTCCCCCGCCTCGGCGCACCGCTGGGCGGCCCGCAGGATCTCGGCCCGTCCGCCGTAGTTCAGGCAGATGTTGGCCTGGAACCCGTCGCAGTGCCCGCTGATCTCCCGCGTCTCCTCCGCCAGCTCCTGCAATTCCGGCGCGATGGCAGACAGGTCCCCGAAGAATTTCAGCCGGATGTTGTCCCGCTCCATGGTGTCCACGGCCTCCAGCAGGTATTGCTTCAAAAGGCCCATGATGGCGCTGACCTCCTCGGCCGGCCGCTTCCAGTTCTCCGTGGAGAACGCATACACCGTCAGATATGCCACGCCCAGCTCTCTGCAGTAGGTAGCAATATCGCGGAACACCTCGGCCCCCGCCTTATGTCCGGCAGTACGCGGCAGCGAACGCTGCTTCGCCCAACGACCGTTGCCGTCCATAATAATAGCGATATGGCGGGGAAGGCGGTTTTTGTCCACCTCCCCCGCCGTATGGGGCATTTTCTTACGGAACAGATCCATCAGACGGACATCAGTTCCTTTTCCTTGTTATCCAGCAGCTTATCCAGTTCCTTGCAGCTGTCGTCGGTCAGCTTCTGCAGGTCCTTCTCCACGATCTTCATCTCGTCCTCGGTGATCTCGGAGGCCTTCTGCTGCTTCTTGAAGTTCTCCAGAGCATCGCGGCGAATGTTGCGCACCGCCACCTTGCCCGCCTCAGTGTACTTGTGGATCTGCTTCACCAGATCCTTACGGCGCTCCTCCGTCAGCTGGGGAAAGGCCAGACGGATGCACTTGCCGTCGTTCTGGGGATTGATGCCCAGGTCAGACTCCTGAATGGCCTTCTCGATGCCCTTCAGGGCGGAAGCGTCCCAGGGGGTGATGACCAGCGTGCGGGGGTCGGGAGAACCCACAGACGCGATCTGCTGAATGGGCGTGGGCGTGCCGTAATAATCCACACTGATGCGATTCAGCACGGAGGCGTTGGCGCGTCCGGCACGCACGGTGTCGAAATCGCTGATGACTGCCTCGATGCTCTTTTTCATTTTGTCCTCGTAGACCTTATACTCGTCCTTCAACATAAGTTAAGCCTCCTTCACGATCGTTCCGATTTTTTCGCCGCGCAGGGCGCGGATGATATTCTGGGGGTCCTTCAGAGCAAACACCAGCACGGGGATGTGGTTGTCCATGGACAGGCTGGTGGCGGTGGAATCCATCACGGCCAGATGCCGTTTCAGCACCTCGTCATAGGTGATGGAGTCGAATTTCACGGCCGATGCGTTCTTGGCCGGATCGCTGTCGTACACACCGTCGATATTCTTGGCCAGCAGGATGATGTCGGCCTCGATCTCCGCCGCCCGCAGCACCGCCGCAGTGTCGGTGGAGAAGAACGGGCAGCCGATGCCGCAGCCGAAAATGACCACGCGGCCCTTCTCCAGATGCCGGATGGCCCGGGCCCGAATATACGGCTCCGCCACGGCGCGGATCTCCAGTGCCGTCTGCACCCGCACGTCCACGCCCTTCTGCTCCAGCACATCGGCCATGGCCATGCAGTTCATGGCAGTGGCCAGCATGCCCATATGGTCGGCGCGGGTCCGCTCGATGTGGCCCTCGCCGTCCTTCACGCCGCGCCAGAAGTTGCCGCCGCCGATGACGACGCCCACCTGCACGCCCATGTCCACACACTCTCGGATGACCTCGGCCACACGGCCCATCACCTGAAAGTCCAGTCCGAAATGCTTGTCGCCTGCCAGCGCCTCGCCGCTGATTTTAATAAGTACCCGCTTGTATTTTGGCTGGTCCATCAAATTGCCTCCCGTTTTTTACTCCCTGCCGCCGGTCAGCAGGGGCGAACTTCCCCTTGTTGACCGATGGTGGTATTTTACCTTATTTCTCCGGTTTTGCATAGGGGGTAAAAGAAAAAATTTGTTTTTTCCCGCAGCCGGTGTATAATGTGAAAAACACCTGCGGGAGGAATGCATTTATGGATCTGCAGCACGTATTGGGCCGCACCTGGGCGGCGGAGGGCGCTACCGCCCTGCTGCCCCTGTATTTTCTGTCGGAGAAGGACGTGATCCTCATTGACACCGGCTACGCCAAGCTGGACCGCTCCGGTCTGACCCATCTCATCGATGACAACGGCCTGCGTCTGCGGGGCATCATCTGCTCTCACGCCCACTTCGACCACACCGGCAACGTCCGCTATCTCCAGAAGCGGTACGGCTGCCCCGCCGCCATCCAGCTCATCGAGGCCGGCATCTCCGTGAACCCCGACAGCTATCGGGCCAACTACGTGGCCCTGACCTACGGCAAGAGCCGCCAGCTGTTTCTGGAGGAATGCTTCACTGCCGATATCGTCATCGGGGCGGAGGACGACCATCTGGATCTGTGCGGCGCCCGCTTCGGCATTTTACAGCTCCCCGGCCACTCCGCCGGCCACATCGGCGTAGTGACGCCGGACGGCGCCGCCTACGTGGGCGACTGTCTCATCGACCACGACGAGATCGCCGCCGCCAAGCTGCCCACCAGCATGTTCATCGCCCGGGATCTGGAGAGCAAGGAGTACCTCCGCCAGCTGGACGCCCCCGCCTATATCGTGGCCCACAAGCAGGTGCTGACGGACCGTGCCGCCTTCGACGCGCTGATCGATGAGAACATCGCCTTCATCCACGCAAAGGAGCAGGAGCTGCTGGCCGATCTCACCGATGGCATGACGTTCCCCGAGTGGATCGCCGCCTTCTGCCGCCGCGAGAACATCCGCACCCACAACGAGCTGAAGTTCAGCGTGGTGGAGCGTAACTTCTCCAACTTTGTGGCGTGGCTGACGGATTCCGGCCGCGTCACCGTCCAGCGGGAGTTTTGTGCCAAGCGCTATTATCACGCAGAAAGTCTGTAAAGAACTATTACTTTACATAGACTGCAAAGACAGGGTATGCCGTTCCGGCACGCCCTGTCTTTTGTCATCTCACTCGTGGTCGTCGGTAACGCCTGTCAGGTCCAGGGGCTTGCCGTCCCGCCACAGGCGCTCCAACCCGTAAAATTCCCGGGCCTCGTGGTTGAAAACGTGGACGGCGATGCAGCCGTAATCCAGCAGCACCCACGTACCGCCGCGGTAGCCCTCGCGGTGCAGCGGATCCTCCCCCGCTTCCTCATGCAGCACCTTCTCCACGTTGTCCACCAGCGCATTGATCTGGGTGTTGGACGAGCCGGTAGCCAGCACAAAATAGTCGGCCAGTGTGGTCAGGTCGGCGATCTCCAGCGCCTGGATCTCTTTTCCCTTCTTATCAGACAGCGCACGCGCCGCCAGCAGTGCCAGTTCCTTGGGTGTTTTCATCGTATCCCTCTTTTCAATAAGTAGTCCCGCGCATCGCGGGTCAGATGGTGGACGGGGTTGCCCATCTCCACCATCTCCTGTATGGTCATGCTCAGCCCCATAAGAAGGCCGTGGTCCAGATCCTCGTACACCGCCTGCCGCAGCGTGTCCACGCCGTCGAAGTCGCGGCTGGGCTCGATATAGTCCGCCAGATAGATGATCTTCTCCAGCAGCGTCATGTCCGGCTTGCCGGTGGTGTGATACCAGATGGCGTCGTACACCGCATCCTCCACGCCGAACACATCGCGGGCGATAGCCGCGCCGGTCTTGCTGTGCAGCAGCTTCAGCGCTTTCTGCTCCAGCTCGTCCAATTCGATGCCATACTGTGCGCACAGCGCCAGTTGCTCCGGCATGTCCAGCTTCTTGGTGCAGTCGTGGAGCAGCGCCGCGATGCGTGCCCGGATCTCGTCACCGCCATAGCGGCGGGCCAGGCGCACCGCCTCCTGCTCCGTCCCCAGCACGTGGGGCATCCGCTTGGGCTTCAGATAGCTCAGTGCGATGGGCCGCAGCTCATCCGGCGTCAGCCCCATCAGCGTTTTCTTCGTGCTGTACAGCCTTTCCCGCAGCACATAGCCGTATACGGCGGGGGGCAGCAGGTCCGCGCCGCCGCCCTGAGCCAGCGCCTGACGCACCTCCGTGGAGGACAGCTCCACTCCCTGCGGATTGGGGATGACGGTCACGTCCGCGCCGAATTCCCGCTCCAAAAATGCCTTCTGTCGGGCAAAAACCGCTTCCTCACCATCTTTTCGGCGGCTGAATGCGCCGATGTGGGCCATGGACATCACCCGCTGCGGCTCCCGCCAGTCCTGCAAGGTCAGGAACATATCCGACCCCATCAGAAGCCACAATTCGTCCTCCGGAAACTGGTTCTTCATCATGCACAGTGTTTCCCACGAATAGCTGGGTCCTTCGCGCCGCAGCTCCACGTCCAGCACCTCGGCTTTTTTTCCCAGCTCCGCCGTGGCAAGCACCGCCATATCCCGCCGCTGGGCGGGCGACGCTGCCCCTGCCGGCAGGGCCTTGTGGGGTGGAATAAACGTAGGGACCAGCAGCAGCCTGTCCAGTGCCAGCGTCTCCATGGCGGCTTTTGCCGCCGCGATATGCCCGATATGGGGCGGGTCAAATGTCCCGCCGTAGATGCCGATTTTCAACTCTCTCACCCGCTTTCACAGGTATTTTTAATTTAAAAGTACCATTTCTCACGCCTGCGGCCTCTTGGCCTTCACCAGTTCGATCTTCCGCCGGCTCTTGTCGTGCTGCATGCGGTAGAGCACGAACTTGCTGCCGATGACCTGCACCACCTCGCAGCGGGCGGCCACAGCCAGCTGCTCCGCCGCCTCGCGGGCGGTGAGCATGGAGTTCTCCAGCACGCGGCCCTTGATGAGCTCGCGGGCCTCCAGCGCATCGCTGACCTGCTTGACCAGGTTGTCGCCGATGCCGTCCTTTCCCACCTGCACGATGGTGTCGATGTCGTTGGCCAGGCCCCGCAGCTGGGCCCGCTGTTTGCTTGTCAGTTCCATAGTTTACTTCTCCAAATGTTCGTTATTTGCCAGATATTCCTTCAATTCTGCCGCAAACTTCCGCAGAGCGTTGCCGCGGTGAGAGATGGCGTTCTTCTCCTCCGCCGTCAGCTGGGCGAAGGTCCTGCGCAGGGACGGCACCAGGAACACCGGATCGTAGCCGAATCCGCCGTCGCCCATAGGCGCAAACGCGATGGCGCCGTGGCAGTCGCCCTCCGCCGTCAGCACGTCCCCGTTGGGGAAGGCGCAGACAATGGCGGTGTGGAAATAGGCGCTGCGATCCGTGGCGCCCCGCAGGTTCTGCAGCAGCAGGCGGTAGCGGGCCGCGTCATCGTCCAGCCCGCCGTAGCGGGCGGAGTAGACGCCGGGTGCGCCGCCCAGCCAGTTGACGCACAGGCCGGAGTCATCGGCGATGGCCGGCAGGCCGCTGGCCTCCATGATGGCGTTGGCCTTCAGGGCTGCGTTCTCGGCGAACGTCTCCCCTGTCTCCTCCACGTCCACGTAGATGCCCAGATCCGCGGGCATCACCACTTCGATGCCCAGATCCGCCAGAACGGCCTGCATCTCGGCCAGCTTTCCCTTGTTATGGGAGGCAAGTACAAATTTCATCGCAGTATATCTCCCAGCAGTTCTTTCTGTTTTCGGATGAGCTCCCGATTTCCCTTGGCGCACAGCTCCACCAGTGCCTGCTGCTCCTGTAAGGAGAAGGCGCGGCCCTCGCCGGTACCCTGGATCTCGATGATCTCGCCCAGCTCGTTCATGATACAGTTCAGGTCCACCTGCGCCCGGCTGTCCTCGGAATACTGGAGGTCCAGCATAGGCGTCTCCGCCACGATGCCGGCGGACACGCCGGCCACATAGTGCCTGATAGGCATACGGCCTATGTCGCCGTCCTCCACCAGACGGCGGCAGGCCAGCGCCAGCGCCGCAAAGCCGCCGGTGACGCTGGCGGTGCGGGTACCGCCGTCGCCCTGCAGCACGTCGCAGTCAATGGTGATGGTGCGCTCCCCCAACAGGGCCATGTCCACCGCTGCCCGCAGGCTGCGGCCGATGAGCCGCTGGATCTCGGCGCTGCGGCCGGACAGCTTCAGCTTGTCCACGTCGCGGCGGCTCCGCTCCCGGTTGGCCCAGGGCAGCATGGAGTACTCCGCCGTGACCCAGCCGCGGCCCGGACGCACATGGGGCGGCACGCGGTCCTCCACCGAGGCGTTGCACAGCACCACCGTATCGCCGCAGCGGATGAGCACGCTGCCCTCCGCAAATTTCGTAAAGCCCGCCGTCATCTCCACGGGCCGCAGTTCGTTGTATTTCCGGCCGTCTGCTCGTTCCATCATCGCGCCCTCCTTACAGCAGCTCTCGGGTGAATTCCCTAGCATCGAAGGGCCGCAGGTCTCCGATGCCCTCGCCAACGCCCACGAACTTCACCGGCACCTGCAGCTCCTGGGCAATGGCCACCACGATGCCGCCCTTGGCGGTACCGTCCAGCTTCGTCAGGATGATGCCGGTAAGCCCCGCCGTCTCCTTGAACTGACGGGCCTGGATAAGGCCGTTCTGGCCTGTGGTGGCGTCCAGCACCAGCAGCGTCTCCTTGGCGGCGTCCGGCACCTCTCGGTCGATGATCTTCCGCAGCTTGGCCAGCTCGTTCATCAGGTTCTGCTTGTTGTGGAGCCGTCCCGCCGTGTCGCACAGCACCACGTCCACGTTACGAGCCTTGGCAGCCTGCAGCGCGTCGAACAGCACGGCGCCCGGGTCGGCGCCCTCATGCTGGCGGACAATGTCCACACCGGCGCGGTCTGCCCAGATCTCCAGCTGGTCGGCAGCGGCGGCGCGGAACGTATCACCGGCACACAGCAGCACCTTCTTGCCCTCACTCTTGTAGCGGGCGGCCAGCTTGCCAATGGACGTGGTTTTGCCCACGCCGTTGACGCCGATGATCAGCACCACGCTCGGCTGGGTGCTCAGGTCCATGGACGGGTCGCCCACGTCCAGCTTCTCCGCCAAAATATCGCGGAGAGCGTCCTTCACCTCGTCGGCGCGGCCCAGCAGCTTCTGGCTCACCCGCCTGCGCAGCTGCGCCACCGTATCGGCGGCGGTGGCCGCGCCGATGTCCGCCAAGATCAGCGCTTCCTCCAGTTCCTCATAAAAGTCGTCGTCCAGCCTGTCAAAGGTCATGGACGCCAGCCATGCTTCCTTGAATTTCTTGAAAAATCCCATATGGACCTCCTTATTTGATCTTCAGCTCCTTGGCCATGTCGTTGAGATTGATGGTGAGGATGCGGCTGACGCCCTTTTCCTGCATGGTCACGCCGTACAGCACATCGGCCTCCTCCATGGTGCCGCGCCGGTGGGTAATGACGATGAACTGGGTCTTACCGGCGATGCGCCGCATGTAGCGGGCGTACCGCACCACATTGGCTTCGTCCAGCGCCGCCTCGATCTCGTCCATGACGCAGAACGGCGTGGGATGTACCTTCAGAATGGCAAAGTACAGGGCGATAGCCACGAAGGCCTTCTCGCCGCCGGACAGCAGCGTGATGGTCTTGAGCTGCTTACCCGGAGGCTGCACCTTGATCTCGATGCCGCAGCTGAGGATGTCGTTCTCGTCCTCCAGCTCCAGCTGGGCCTTGCCGCCGCCAAACAGCTCCAGAAACGTCTCCTGAAAGCTCTCATTCAGCAGCTTGAACTGCTGGCCGAAGATCTCCGTCATCTGGCGGGTCAGCTGCTCGATGACGCCATTGAGCTCCTCCTTGGCCTTTTCCACGTCGCTGCGCTGCTCCGAGAGGTAGGTATAGCGTCCGTTGACCCGCTCGAATTCCTCGATGGCTCCGATGTTCGGAGGGCCCAACGCCTTGATCTCGCGGTTCAGCTCCGCGATGCGGCGGGTGGCTTTGCTGACGCTCTCCAGCTCCACCCGCTGCTCCAGCGCGGCGCTGTGGCTCAGCTCGTAGTTCTCCCACAGCTTGTCCAGCAGCTGCTTTTCCTCCATGGCGCTGCTCTCCAGCTTCCGCTGGAGGCGGCTCTCCGCCTGGGTAGCGTCCAGCAGCGCCTCGTTGAGCTGACGGCCCTCGCGGCTGAACTGCTCGCGGCGGGCCTCCAGCGCCAGCTTGTCCCGGGCCAGCTGCTCCAGCTGCTGCCGCAGGGCGGACATCTGCTGCTGCAATTCGTCCAGACGGGTCTGGCGCTGGGCGATCTCCGCCGCCGCCTTCTCATTGTCGGCGCGGAACCGCTCCGCCAGCTGGTCGCGTCCGGCGCGGTCGGCGGCCATGTCCTCCTGCACGCGGCGCAGCTCCTCCGCGCCCCGCAGGGCCGTCTCCTTCTCCGCCAGCAGCGCCGCCTGCGCCGCCTTCTTCTCGCTGACCGTCTCGGCCAACCGGTCGCCGGCGTCGTTCAGGTCCGTCTGTCCAGCCAGCTTCTCCTGTGCCTGACGGCGCAGGGTCTCGGCGTTGGACTCCGCCTGTTCAATAGCCGCCTGCACTTCCCTGATACGGGCTTCATCCTCGCTGTCGCGGCGGTCGAAGCCCGCCAGCTCCTGCTCCATGCTCTCGCAGCTCAGGCGCAGGCTGTCCAATAAAATGTCGTAGTGATCCTGGCGGGTCTGGAGGGTCAGTACCTCGCTTTCCGCCTTGTGCTGCTGGTCACGCGCCACCTGTAACTCGTATTCCGCCTTCTGCAGATCGCGCTGCAGGTCCTCCGCCTGCTGGGCGGCGGTGCAGAGCTGGGCGCGCATGCCGTCCTGTCTGGCTGTCAGACGCTCCAGCTCGTTGGCGCGGGACAGCACGCCCGCGCTGCGGCTGACGGAGCCGCCGGTCATGGAGCCGCCGCGGTTGATGACCTGACCGTCCAGCGTCACGATGCGGAAGCCGTTGCGAAATTTCCGCGCCATGGCAATGCCGCTGTCCAGATCCTCCACCACCACGGTGCGTCCCAGCAGGTTCCGGAAGATGTTGTCATATTGGGGATCATACGTCACCAGACGGCTGGCGACGCCCACAAAGCCGTATTCTCCGGCCACGTTGTCCCGCAGCTCCTCACCGCGGATGGCGGTAAGGGGCAGGAATGTGGCGCGGCCGCCGTCCCGCTGCTTCAGAAAGCCGATGGCGGCCTTGGCGTCCTCCTCCCGATCCACCACGATGTTCTGCATTCCCGCGCCCAGTGCGATCTCCAGCGCCAGCGCGTACTCCTGCTTCGTGGTCATCAGGCCAGCCACAGGGCCGTGTACGCCCCGCAGGGCGTTCTTCTCCGCCGCCTGCATCACGGTCTTGACCGCCTTGGAGAAGCCCTCGTACTCCTTCTCCATCTCCGTCAGAAGGCGGATGCGGTCGTCCAGCGCGGCGGCATCCATGGTCAGCTTCAGCTTGGCCGCGGCAGCGTCCTCCGCTTTTTTGCGGCGGCTGTCCATCCGCAGGCTGTGGCCCTGGATGACATTCTCCGCCGCCTGGGCCTCCTCCTGCGCATCCCGCAGGGCGCGGCGGTTCTCTTTGCTCTCTTTTTCACTGTTTTCCAGCTTTTCCCGTGCCTCGGCCAGCTCCTGTCCTACCGTCTGGCGACGCTGGGCGATCTCGGCGGCGCCGGCGGTAATGGCGGACAACTTCGCCCGCCCGTCGGCGGCGGCGGCCACGGCCATGGCCTCCTGCGCCCGCAGGGTCTCCACGTCCTCCGCCGCGTCCTTGGCGCTGTCGGCCAGCTCCTGAGCCTGCCGCAGCAGCTCGTCAAGCTGCTCCTGCATCCGGGCCATCTGCCGGTCGATCTCCGCCACGCGGGCCAGCTTGCCATCGACCTGGCTCTGTATGCTGCTGCGGCGGCTGTCGCTGTCGGCCAGCTCCTGCTCCAGCCGGCGCAGGGACTCCTCGTTGTGGGCCACACCGGTACGCAGCACCGCCATGGCGGACTCCTCCTCACCGGCGGCGGTCTCCAGCCCGCTGACCTTGGCGCGCAGGGCCTCGGCGTCCATATCGTTCTGCCGCACCTGCTGACCGCAGCGCTCACCCTCCTCGTAGGAGGCGTCCAGCGCGGTCTGGGCCTTACGGCACTCCTCAGCGGCCAGATCCGTGTCCGCCTCCAGCTTCACCTTAGCGGCGCGGATATTCTGCAGCTGCTCCAGCCACACGGAGATCTCCAGCACGCGCAGCTCGTCCCGCAGCACCAGATACTTCTTGGCCGTCTCCGCCTGCTTGCGCAGAGGCTCCACTTGTAATTCCAGCTCGGCGATCTTATCGTTGATGCGCACCAGATTCTCCTGGGTGCGCTCCAGCTTGCGTTCCGACTCCTCCTTGCGGTGGCGGTACTTGCTGATGCCTGCCGCCTCCTCGAAGATCTCGCGGCGCTCGCCGCTTTTTACGGACAGGATCTCGTCGATCTTGCCCTGTCCGATGATGGAATAGCCCTCGCGGCCCATGCCGGTGTCCATGAACAGCTCGTTCACGTCCTTGAGCCGCACGGACTGCTTATTGATGTAATACTCCGACTCGCCGCTGCGGTAGTAGCGGCGGGTGACCGCTACCTCCGCCTCGTCGCGGGTTGGGAAAATGTGCTCCGTATTATCGATGACCAGCGTCACCTGTGCGAAGCCCATCTGGTTCCGCGTCTCCGTACCTCCGAAGATCACATCCTCCATCTTGGCGCCGCGGAGCTGGCGGCTGTTCTGCTCGCCCATGACCCAGCGGATGGCGTCGGAGATGTTGGATTTGCCGGAGCCGTTGGGCCCCACGATGGCGGTGATGTCCTCACCGAAGTCCAGCACCGTCTTATCGGGAAACGACTTGAACCCCTGAATTTCCAGCGCTTTTAGATAGATAGGGCTCACCCCTTTCGCAATTGCATACTATAACTAAATTAGTATACAACGGAAGCCCTCTATTTTCAAGAAAAAACCGTGGACGCCACCGAAAAAAATGCGAAAAGCGAGGGGGCGGCCTGCCGTCCCCTCCCTGCCCTATTCCTCCCGCCGCCGGTCCATCTGGCGGTACAGGCTGTCCAGCGCATCGGACAACCCGCCCACGTGGTCGATGATGCCCAGCGTCACCGCCTCCTCGCCGTACAGCACGGTACCCACGTCATTGGCCATATCGCCGGAGGCCAGCATCAGCTGACGGAAACGGTCCTCGCTGATGTGGCTGTGGGCCGCCACGAACTTCACGATGCGCTCCCGTATCCGCTCGAAGTAGCGGTATGTCTCCGGCGCGGCGATGACCGTACCGGACATGCGCACGGGGTGGATGGTCATGGACGCGGTGTGGGCAATAAAGGTCTCCTTTCCGCACACCGCCAGCGGCACGCCGATGGAGTGACCGCCGCCCAATACCAGCGTCACCGTGGGCAGGCGCATCCCCGCTACCAGCTCCGCGATGGCAAGACCTGCCTCGATATCGCCGCCCACCGTGTTCAGAAGCAGCACCAGTCCGTCCACCTCGTCCGACTCCTCCAGTGACGCCAGCAGCGGCAGCACGTGCTCATACTTGGTGCTTTTCGTATTGTTGGGCAGCACCATGTGGCCCTCCACCTGCCCCACGATGGTGAGGCAGTGTACCGTGCCATGGCGGTTCTTCACCACGGCGGAACCCATGTCCACGATCTGCTGCGTGGCCTGCGGGGACGGCTCCTGCTCCTGGCCTCCCTCTGGCGACGCCTTTGCTCTGCTTGTCTCGTCTGTCATGCTCCGCGCCTCCCTTTCTCCGGTAGGATGCGCAGGAGAGCATTTTTTATCCCCGACTGCGCAAAAAGAGACGCGCATTTGAGACGGGATTTTGTGGCTGCCCACAGGTTTGTCGTCCGCGCTCCCGCATACCTCCAGAAAAGGAATGTGTGTAAGGGACATCTTTGCCGGTTTTCCCCTGCGCGTTCAATCAGGAGCCGCCGTTGGCAGCTCTGATTTTTGCTTTGCAAAAACCGGCAGGCATCAAAAGAGAGCCACCCAAAGGGTGGCTCTCTTTTGGTGCCTCGTCGGGGATTCGAACCCCGGACACCCTGCTTAAAAGGCAGGTGCTCTGCCGACTGAGCTAACGAAGCATATAAAAAGGATGGCGGGCCATCCTTGTCATCGGTGGCAGGGATGGCTGGACTCGAACCAGCGGATGAGGGAGTCAAAGTCCCTTGCCTTACCACTTGGCTACACCCCTGTGTGGAAAAGCAGATGAGGGATCGGGATCTTCTCCCAATCCCTCATCTTCTTGTGGGGTGGGTAAAGGGACTCGAACCCTCGACACCCGGAACCACAATCCGGTGCTCTAACCAACTGAGCTACACCCACCACATATACATCCGTCTGGGATCGCGCTGACGCCCCGCAGGGAAAAATGGCACGCCAGAAGGGACTCGAACCCCTGGCCTACTGCTTAGAAGGCAGTTGCTCTATCCAACTGAGCTACTGGCGCATACTGTCAAGTTGGAGCGGGTGACGGGAATCGAACCCGCATCCCCAGCTTGGAAGGCTGGTGCCCTGGCCATTGTGCTACACCCGCATACGCCCTCCGCTCAAATCGTCAGCTCGGTTATAATACCACAATTGCCACGCATCTGTCAAGAATAAAATCGAAAAACCGAAAAATGATTTTGCATGACGCCGCCACGCCCTGCAAATACTACCCAAAATGATCGGGAGGTATCGCTATGTCAGACATGTTTTGTTTCCAGTGCCAGCAAACTGCCGGCAACAAGGGCTGCGTCCGCACCGGCGTGTGCGGCAAGCAGCCCACCACCGCCCATCTGCAGGATCAGCTCATCACCCAGCTCATCCGCCTTGCGGAGGCGGCGGAGCGCTGCGGGGAGCACACGCCGGAGGCGTCCCGCCTGCTGATAGACGGTCTGTTCACCACGCTGACCAACGTCAACTTCGATGACGACGCCATCCGCCGCTTCACCGACCGCGTCACGGCGGAGCGCGACCGTCTGGGCGGCGGCGAGACGCCGGTGGTCGACCTGTGGAAGGGCGAGACGGATATCGTCTCTCTGCGCTCCACCTTGCTGTTCGGCATGAAGGGCATGGCCGCCTACGCCCATCACGCCCTGAACCTGGGCTGCGGGGACGCGGCGGTGACGGACTGGTTCTACAAGGGCCTGTGCGCCGTCAACGGGCCGCACACCGTGGAGCAGTGGCTGGCCCTCATCATGGAGTTCGGCCAGGTGAACTTCCGGTGCATGGCTCTGCTGGACCGTGCCAACACCGGCGCCTTCGGCGATCCCGTACCCACGCGGGTGAACACGGACATCAAAAAAGGCCCGTTCATCGTAGTCTCCGGCCACGATCTGGAGGATCTGCACCAGCTCCTGGAGCAAACAAGGGGTAAAGGCATCAACGTTTACACCCATTGTGAGATGCTGCCCGCCCACGGTTATCCCAAGCTGAAAGCCTACCCCCACCTGGCGGGCAACTTCGGCACAGCGTGGCAGAGCCAGCAGACGGAGTTCGATGCCATCCCCGCCCCCGTACTGTTCACCACCAACTGCCTGATGCCGCCGCGCCCCAGCTACGCCGACCGCGTCTACACCACCTCCGTGGTGGGTTACAACGGCCTGACCCACATCGCCGCCGATGAACACGGCCGCAAGGACTTCTCTCCCCTCATCCGGCAGGCGCTGGAGCTGGGCGGCTATGACCACGATCACAGCATGAGCGGCATCAATGGCGGCCACATGCTGACCACCGGCTTCGGCCACGCGGCGGTACTGTCCCACGCGGAGGCCATCATCGACGCCGTGAAAAGCGGCGCGGTGAAGCACATCTTTCTGGTGGGTGGCTGCGATGGCGCCCACCCCGGCCGCAACTACTACACCGAGTTCGTGAAACAGACGCCCATGGACTCGCTGGTGCTGACGCTGGCCTGCGGCAAGTACCGCTTCAACGATCTGGATCTGGGCGAGATCGGCGGCCTGCCCCGCATCCTGGACATGGGCCAGTGCAACGACGCATACAGCGCTGTGACGGTGGCGCTGGCACTGGCGGACGCCTTCGGCTGCACCGTCAACGACCTGCCTCTGACGCTGGTACTGTCGTGGTACGAGCAGAAGGCGGTGTGCATCCTGCTGAGCCTGCTGGCGCTGGGAGTGAAGAACATGTACCTTGGCCCCACCCTGCCGGCGTTCCTGTCGGAATCGGTGGTAAACATTCTGGTAGACACCTACGGTCTCCAGCCCATCACCGCGCCGGAGCAGGATCTGGACGCCATCCTCCACCGCGGGTGAGCGCAAAAAAAGAGACGGCAGAGCCGTCTCTTTTTTTGCTTTACATACGGGAGCTGTGGAGATACCCGTAGTTCATGCGCAGGATGTTCCGGATCAGCGGCACACACAGCACCGCGTCGGCGGCGATCCACGCCAAGGGGTCCGCAGCGCACAGCGCGTAGAACGCCAGCGCGGGAGCCTGGGCGGTGACAGCGCCTCCGGCCACGGCGGTGGGCAGCAGCGAGCACACCGCGATGCGGGCCACCAGCTCCGCCGCGCCCGCGCCCAGCACGAAGGGCGACTGTCCGATGCCCTGGGCGCAGTTGCGGAACAGAAAGATGCCGCCCAGAAACGGATACAGGGCAAAATCCACATACAGGGAGGAGTTGCCGAAGCGGATGGTCTCCTCCGTCACCTTGTCGGCGCTGAGGAACACGTGGAGGTACAGCTGATCGATGGTCAGCAGCATGCCGATGCTCACGGCCAGAGCCATTATGACGCCCATCAGTACCATGCCCTGCAGGGTGCCCTTTTTGATACGGTCATACCGCCCCGCGCCCAGATTCTGGGCTGTGAAGCTGGTCATGGCCGTGCCCAGCGCGTTCATGGGCGTCATCACCAGACTGTTGAGCTTGTTGGCCGCGCCAAAGCCGTTCTGGGCGGCGTTGGACACCATGCGGCCATCCAGCATATCGAACTGCACCACGCCGCCCTGCATGACGATGATGCCCACCGCCAGCACGGAAAACTGGAGTCCCAGCGGGATGCCGCGGCTCACATGGCGGCGTACATCGTGCATGGTGATGTGCCAGTCTTCCTTCTTCAGCCGGATGTTGGGATAGTGGGCAAAGGCGTAGCAGAAGCAGCCCACGGTGCTGATGAGCTGGGCGGACACGGTGGCCGCGGCGGCCCCTGCCACGCCCCAGTGGAACTTCAGGATAAACAGCAGGTCCAGCCCCACGTTCAGCACCGTGGAGAACAGCAGGAATATCAGCGGCGTCACAGAGTCGCCCATGCTCCGCAGGAACGAGCAGATAAAGTTGTAGAACATTTGAGCGCCGATGCCCACGAAGATGATGAAGCAGTAGGTATAGGCGGCGTGATAGACCTCGGGGTCCGCCGGCGTCACGTTGATCCACGCCAGCATGGGGTTCAGCAGCGCCAGAGCCAGCGCCGTCAGCACCACCGTCAGTACCGCCGACAGCACGATCTGGGTGGTCAGGCTGCGGCGGACGCCCCGGTCATCCTGCGCCCCCACGTGGCAGGATGTCACCACGCAGAAGCCCGCGCTGACGCCGAAGGCAAACTGCAAAAAGATGAACACCAGTGAGCTGGTGTCGTTGACACCCGCCACCTCCTGGGCCGTCAGGGTCTGTCCCACGATGGCCGCGTCGCTGATGGTGTAGATCTGCTGGAGCAGATAGGACAGTATCACCGGCAGTGAGAACACCAGAATGGTTTTCCAGCACGCTCCCTGCGTCAGGTCCACCGGCTGGAATAGCTGCATATGTGTCTTTTTTTCTGCCATAAAATAGCCTCCTCGCGGTGTTTTCCTCCAAGACGGGTATCATATCTCCGAAATTGCCGAATGTCAATGGGCAGAATGTACGATACCTGCAAAACATTCCTCTGCCCGCTTGTGCGAAATTCGCCTTTGCGCTATAATACACTATTATGACTTTCCGCAGGAGGCCCCCATGGACGGCAGAACTTCCCAAACACACAAGAAAACCGCGGTGCTTATCCTTTTGGCCTGCGCCGTGGTGCTGGCCGCCTTCGGCTGCCTCATGGTCGGTTCCTCCGGCATGACGGTATCGGCGTGCCTCGATGCCCTGCTGGGCCGCACCGGCGGCACGGCGGCGCGGATCATCTGGGGCATCCGCATCCCCCGATTGCTGGCGGCGCTCATCGCCGGCGCGGGCCTGTCTGTGTCGGGCCTCCTCATGCAGACCTCGCTTGGCAACGCCATGGCCTCCCCCTCCACGCTGGGTGTGTCCCACGCAGCGGTGTTCGGGGCCAATCTGTCCATCATCGCCTTTGCCGGCGGCTTTCTCAACACCGGCCATAACCCCGCCAACTTCGATGTGGGCGTCAACCCCTTCGCCGCGTCGCTGCTGGCGTTTCTGTTCGCCGCCGCCTCCATCCTGCTGATCTTAGGGCTGTGCCGCCTGCGGGCCTTCTCCCCCAACGTGGTGGTGCTGGCCGGCATCGCCCTTGGCTCTGTGTGGGCGGCGGCCACCACCGTCCTGCAATTCTACGCCACGGATGTGGGCCTCTCCGCCGCAGTGATCTGGAGCTTCGGCGACCTGGGCCGCGCCACCTACCACACGGACTGGATCATGCTGGTGGTGGTGACGGCGGGCACGGTGCTGTCCGCGCTGCTGTCCTGGCGCTATAACGCCCTGCTCAGCGGCGGAGACGCCGCTTGCAGCATGGGCGTCAATGTACCTCTGCTGCGGTTCGTCTCACTGCTGACCGCCTCCTTGATGACGGCGGTGTGCGTGTCGTTTCTGGGTGTCATCGGCTTTGTGGGCATCATCTGTCCTCACAGCGTCAAGCGCCTGCTGGGGCAGGATCACCGCTGGTCTATCCCCGCCTCCGCCCTCAGCGGCAGCCTGCTTCTGTTGTTGTCGGACACCCTGTCCCGCAGTCTTGGCCGCGGCTCGGCCCTCCCGGTGGGGGCCATCACCTCCCTGCTGGGCGCCCCGTTCTTCCTGATCCTTCTCTTTTCCCGAAAGGAGGCGTCATCATGCTGACCATTCAGGGACTCAGCTACCGCTACGGGCGGCGCGGCGCACCGGTGCTCAACGGCGTGGACCTGACGCTGGCGCGCGGCGAGATCGGTATTCTGCTGGGCCGCAACGGCTCCGGCAAGACCACGCTTTTCAGGAACATTCTGGGTCTCTGCACCCCCGACTCCGGCTCCATCCGTCTGGACGGGCTGGAGATGACCTCCCTCTCTCCCCGCCGTCGGGCGCGGTACATCGCCTGCGTGCCTCAGGACATCTGCTTCGGTGCGCTGACGGTGTTCGACTCCGTGCTGCTGGGCCGGCTCTCCCGCTTCGGCCTTCAGGCCGGCGCGGCGGACCATGCGGCGGCATCGCAGGTACTGGAGGAGCTGGGTCTCTCCGCCCTCTCCGGCCGGAACGTGACGGAGCTCTCCGGCGGCGAGCGGCAGAAAGTAGCCATCGCCCGGGCGCTGGTGCAGGAGCCGCAGCTGCTGGTGCTGGACGAGCCCACCGGCAATCTGGACATTGCCAATGAGCAGCTGCTGATGCGCCTTGCTAAAAAAGCGGCTCAGGAGCGGCACATCGCCGTCCTGAGCTCGCTCCACGACCTGAATCAGGCCCTGTCTCTGGGGGACCGTTTTTTCTTTCTGAAGGACGGCGTCATCACCTGCACCGTCCCGCGGGATGGCGTAACGTCCGGCATCCTGCGGGACGCCCTGGGCGGCGACCTGCGTCTTGTGGAGGTAGAGGGCGAAAGGATCGTTCTCCACGGCCGCGCCACCTGACGCTCATACCCTCCGCCACAGCATGCGGTTGTCCGCAAACTCCGCCGCCACACGGCCCGTTTCCTGCAGCCATGTGAGATAGGACCGCACCGTGCTGCCTATCAGCGCGTACTGCTGGAAGCTCATGGCCATGCCGTAATGGTCGAACAGTCCCTTCAGCAGCTCCTCGAATGTCACCGGCTGGGCACACAGCGCCGTGATGCGCTCCCCCACCTCCAGCGCCGCGTCCATATTGTACCGCGCCAGCGGCGCGATGTCCTCCGTCACCTCGGCGTGGGCTGGCACAAAGGCACGGGCCGTCATGGCCGCCACCCGCTCCAGTGTCTCCAGGTACGCGGCCACATCGTAGATGTAGCCGATGCGGTACTTCTCCAGCGTCTCGCGGCTGGACACGCAGTCCGCCAGATACACCACATCGTCCGCGGTGCGGAAGCCCACCATCTCCATGCAGTGGCCCGCCAGCGGCAGCAGCTCCATCCCCTGCGGCAGCACCTCCGCCGTCAGATAGGCCGCATCGCTGTCCTGCGCCATCAGGAACTTGTTCCGCAGCTCCCTGGGCGGACATCCGCCGTACAGCATGGACGGCTCCAGCACCGGATGACGTGTCACGGCGCACTCCGCCCCGGGCGCGTACACGCGGCAGCCCGTCTGGCTCTGGAGGTACCGGTTCCCGCCGATGTGATCGGCGTGAGAGTGGGTGTTGCAGATGGCCGTCAGATGCCAGCCGTTCTTGTCCAGGATCTGCCGGATCTTACGGCCCGCGTCCTTGTCGCTGCCGCTGTCAATGAGGCACACGTCCGTGTCGTTCAGCCGCACCACCCCCGCCTTGGCGGGACTCTGCACGTAATAGCTGCCGCCGGACACCTGTATCAGTTCGTACATGGTCATACCCTCCTGCCGCATTTTCCTACATTATAAGATATACCGTTCCGTCATGCAAGAAAAACCGCCGCGCCTATCGTGCAGCGGTCTTTTTTATCGGTAGAACCCGATGACGAAGTCCAGAAACTGCCGCGTCTGCCGGTTCACCGGCGCCCCACGGCGACAGGCGGCGTACAGCCGTCTCTGTGCCCCATCGCCCGGCAGGGCGAACGTCAGCAGCCGCCCCGCGTCACGGGCATCCTCCGCCGCCTTCTCCGAGATGATGGACACCCCCAGCCCGCCGGCCACCAGATTCTTGATGGACTCCTGATCGTTGAGCCGCGCCGTGATGGTCAGCCGGCTCTCCTCCACCCCCATCTGCTGGAAGTAGGCGTTGATACACTTCTTGCTGCCGCTGCCCTTCTCCCGCAGGAGCATCGGCTCGCGGCAGATGTCCTCCACGGTGACACCCTGCGCCGCCAGCTGCCGGAAGTGTTCGTTCACCGGCGTGATGAGCACCATCCGGTCCTCGTAGAACGGCGTCAGCTCCAGCGCCTCCTCGTGGATGCGCGCGCCAATGAGCCCCACATCGAAGCTGCCGGTCAGCAGTCCCTCGGCGATGCCCTCGCTGTCGCTCTGAAACACGTGGAACTGCGGGGCCGGATGCTCCCGCCGGAACGCCGGCAGGATCTGGGGCAGGATGTAGGCCGACGGGATGGTGGACGCGCCGATGCGGATAACCTTCTCGTCCTCGTCGCTCCAGCTGCGCAGCAGGTCGTCCCGCAGGTGTACGATGCCGCAGGCGCAGGCGTACAGCTCCTGCCCCCGGGGCGTCACCTCGATGGACTTGGTGGTGCGCACGATGAGCCGTGAGCCGAACTCCTCCTCCAGCTGGCGGATGTGGGTGCTCACCGTGGGCTGGGAGAGGTACAGCTTCTCCGCCGCTCTGGTAAAGCTGCGGTACTGCACCACCGCGCAGAAGGACTGCAATTGCTTCAGTTCCATGCGTTCCTCCCGCTCAGCTCCCGCAGCGCCTTCAGCGCCGCGTCCACATGCGCCTCCGTGTTCTGCGGCCCGAAGGAGAACCGCACCGTACCGGTGGGATAGGTGCCCAGCACCTTGTGGGCGTTGGGCGCGCAGTGCAGTCCCACGCGGGTCAGCACGCCGTACTCCCGTCCCAGCGCATCCGCCAGAAAAGCGGGGTCCATGCCCTCGCAGGCCACGGACACCACGGCGGCGCGTCCCTCCACGCCATCCCGTCCCACAGCCCGCAGCTTCGGAATGTCCCGCAGCCCCTCCAGAAACCGGCCCGTCAGCGCCAGCTCATGACGGCGGATGTTGTCCATGCCCTGCTGCTCCAGCCACACCAGCGCCGCGTGCAGTCCCATGATCCCCGGCAGGTTCAGCGTCCCCGCCTCGAAGCGGTCCGGCATGAATGCGGGCACCTCCTCCAGATGGCTGACGCTGCCGGTGCCGCCGGACAGCAGCGGCTCGATCCGCCCCGTCAGCTCCGGCCGCAGCAGGAATCCACCGATACCCTGCGGACCCAGCAGGCCCTTGTGTCCCGTAAAGGCCAGCGCGTCGATGTGCATGGCCTCCATGTCGATGGGAAACGCCCCCGCCGTCTGGGCCGTGTCCAGAATGAATACCAGACCGTGACGGCGGCAAAACGCCCCCATCTTCTCCGCTGGCATCAGCGTACCGCACACGTTGCTGCCGTGGAGCATCACCACGGCCTTCGTCTCCGGCCGCAGCAGCTTCTCCGCCTCCTCCATGCGCAGGCTGCCGTCCGCACCGCAGGGGATGCGGTCGAAGGCCACGCCCCTGCCCGCCAACTGGACCACAGGCCGCATCACGGCGTTGTGCTCCATGGCGGATACCAGCACGTGGTCGCCGCTGCGCAGCAGGCCCTTCAGCAGCACGTTCAGGCTCTCGGTGATGTTCTTGGTGAACACCACGTTGCGGCAGTCGGGGCCGTGAAACAGGCGGGTCAGCCGCTGCCGCGTGTCCAGCACCTGCTCCTCCGCCTGATACGCCTCGTCGTAGCCGCCGCGGCTGACGTTGCAGCCGCAGTTCTGCACATAGCCGCACATGGCCTCCGCCACGCCCTCCGCCTTGGGAAAGCTGGTGCTGGCGTTGTCCAGATAGATGCGCTCCATGGGTATCCCTCCCTTTTTCTCCCTTTTATCCTATCATCAATTTATTTAGAAATCAAATAGTTTTAGTGGAATTATCAATAATTGCTATTAGACTTCTCCCCATATCAGGTGGTAACATTAGGGCACATTATATTACCCATACTGAAAACAGAAAGAGGAGAAAACCACATGAATGTCAAACGTGAAAGATGGCAGATCGTCATCGCCGGACTGATCATCGGCGTCATCGCGTCGCTGCTGGTCTACTTCGGCAACCCCTCCAACATGGGCTTCTGCATAGCCTGCTTCCTGCGTGATACCGCCGGCGGTCTGGGCCTGCACCGTGCCGCCGCCGTGCAGTACATCCGCCCCGAGATCGTGGGCCTGGTGCTGGGCAGCTTTATCGTGGCCCTGTGCCGCAAGGAGTTCTCCGCCAAGGGCGGCAGTGCTCCCGTCACCCGCTTTGTGCTGGGCTTCTTTGTGATGATCGGCTGCCTGATGTTCCTGGGCTGCCCCTTCCGCATGATCCTGCGTCTGGCCGGCGGCGACCTCAACGCCCTGCTGGGCCTGCTGGGCTTCGCTCTGGGCATCCTGGCCGGCGTGTTCTTCCTGAAGCGCGGCTACTCCCTGAAGCGCACCTACCCCCAGACCAAGCTGGACGGCTTCCTGTTCCCCGTCATTCAGGTGATCGTGTTCATCCTGCTGGTGGCGGCTCCCGCCTTCATCTTCTTCACCGAAGCCGGCGGCGGCCCCGGCGCCAAGCACGCCCCTATCCTCATCAGCCTTGCCGCCGGTCTCATTGTGGGCGCTCTGGCCCAGCGCACCCGTCTGTGCATGGTGGGCGGCATCCGTGACGTGGTGCTGTTCCGCGAGCCCAAGCTCATCATGGGCTTCGGCGCCATCCTCATCAGCGCGCTGGTCTGCAACCTGATCCTCAACGGTGTCACCGACGCCGCCTTCTTCCACCTGGGCTTCGCCGATCAACCCGTAGCGCACACCGACGGCCTGTGGAACTGCCTGGGCATGCTGCTGGTGGGCTTCGGCTGCGTGCTGCTGGGCGGCTGCCCCCTGCGCCAGCTGGTGCTGTCCGGCGAGGGCAACTCCGACAGCGCCGTGACGGTGCTGGGTCTGGTGGTGGGCGCTGCCTTTGCTCACAACTTCGGTCTGGCCTCCAGCGCCGCCGGCCCCACCGGTGCCGGTAAGCTCGCCGTGGTCATCGGCCTTGCGGCGGTGGCCCTCATCGGCTGCCTGAACACCTTTCAGAAGAAAGCATAAGGAGGACTTACTATGAAAACCATCGACGCACGCGGCCTTTCCTGCCCCGAGCCCGTGGTGCTGCTGCGCACCGCCATGGCCTCCGGCGAGGACGGCTATCAGATCATCGTGGACAACCACGCCTCCCGCGAGAACACCACCCGCTACGCCCAGCACATGGGCTATAAGGTCAACACCGCCGAAAGCGGCGGCGAGTGGACGCTGACCTTCACCAAATGACCTATTTTGCCACATTTTTCTCCCACTTCGGCGCCACCCGCTATAAGCTCCTGTGCGACGGGCAGGGCATCTCCTGCCGCGTCATGCCGGTTCCCCGGGACCTCAGCAGCAGCTGCGGCACCTGCGTCCGCTGCGAGGAACGCTGGCTTCGTCCGGAGGGCGAGTCGGCGCAGGACGTGGAGCAGGTGGCGGCGTGGGACGGAAAAAGCTACACCGCGGTATATCACATCGACGAGACGGAGGGCTGACCATGGAAACGGAAGTCAAACTGACAAAGCTGGCATCCTGCGCCGGCTGCGGCGCAAAAGTCGGGGCCGGTACGCTGGTCCACCTGCTGGAGGGCTTCCGCACCCACAGCGACCCCCGTCTGCTGGTAGGCTATGACCGGTCCGACGACGCCAGCGTCTACTATCTGGACGAGAATACGGCGCTGGTGCAGACCACCGACTTCTTCCCGCCGATCGTGGACGATCCGTTCCTGTACGGGCAGATCGCCGCGGCCAACGCCATCAGCGACGTGTACGCCATGGGCGGCGAGCCCAGGCTGGCGCTGAACATCCTGTGCCTGCCGGAGTCCATGACCAGAGAGATGGTGCAGGAGCTGCTGCGGGGCGGCTACGACAAGGCCTACGAGGCCGGCGCCATCATCACCGGCGGCCACACCATCCACGGCGCGGAGCCCATTTACGGCCTGGCCGTGTCCGGCTTTGTCCACCCCAAAAAGATCCTGACCAACAGCGGCGCTAAGCCCGGCGACGTGCTGCTGCTGACGAAGCCTCTGGGCGTGGGCGTCCTGACCACCGCCGCCAAGGCGGGGCTGGTGGAGGAGACGGTGATGCAGCGTATCTACCGCCAGATGGCCGCACTGAACAAGACGGCCCGTGATATCATGGTCAAGTACCGCGTCCACAGCTGTACCGATGTAACAGGCTTCGCTCTGTTGGGCCACAGCTTCGAGATGGCACAGGGCAGCGGCTGTACCGTCCACATCCGAACGTCCGATGTGCCGTACCACCCCGAGGCGTGGGAGCTGGCGGACATGGGCTTCCTCCCCGCCGGCGCCTACCGCAACCGCGACTATGCCGAAGCGGGCGTCACCGTCCGCGGCGGCATCAGCCGCACCATGCAGGATCTGCTGTACGACCCCCAGACCAGCGGCGGCCTGCTGATGGCCGTGGCGGAGAAGGACGCGGAGGTCTGCCTGCGGGAGCTGCGGGACGCTATCCCCACCGCTGCCGCCGTGGGCTATGTCACCGAAAAACAGGACAGTTGGATCGTGCTGGAGTGAGATACCGCATGTCACGCGGCGCGGAACGCATGCCCTGCCGGGTGAGCTTCAGAAATTTGCAGCCTTTTCACGCTGAAACACGGCGCAAACTCCACAAATACGCAAAAGAGACGGACGCAGCCGCGTCCGTCTCTTATTTCTTCATCATGAACCGTCAATTCCGCCGGTATTCCTTGGGCAGCTGCCCGAACTGCTCCTTGAAGGCCGCGGTGAATTTGCTCTGGCTCTCGTAGCCCACCTGCCCCGCGATCTCCGCCACACTGAGGTCCGTCTCCCGCAGCAGCGCCGCCGCCCGCTCCATCCGGTGCTCCTTCATGTGAGCCGCCAGCGAGCTGCCGTAGACCTCCTTGAACACGGTTTTCAGCGTGGTGGGGTTGATAAGATACCGGTGGGCCAGCTCCTCAATGGTGACGCGCCGGTCCATGTGCTGGGCCAGATCGTCGTGGATCTCGCGGATGATCTTCACCTGCTCCGCTTCTTCCCGCCAGCGGGGGCAGGCCACGTCCATCACCTGCTCGATCATCTCGTGGAGCAGGCGGCTCTGGGCCGCGTCGGAGGCGCGATAGTACACCTCCCGCCCCTCGCGGCGGCTGGACAGCAGGCCGCTGTCCTTCAGCACCCGCAGATGGTGGGATACGGCGGGGCTGGACATGTCCACCATGGCCGCGATGTTCACCACGCACTCCTCACAGTGGCACAGCAGCCAGAAAATGCGGATACGGTTGGGGTCTCCCAGCTGGCGGAAAATATCCGCGATATTCTGAAAATGCGCCCCGTCTCGGAGCAGCTCCTGCATGGCCGCCGTGTGGTTCTGTTCCTCCCCGTGGTCGTGAGGCAGGCCGGTATGTTCCATTTGTTTTTCTCCTTTTCGCCCGTTCGGAAATGGTTTTCGCCGCTTTGGGCATCTTCGCCCCGGCACCATTGACTTTTGCCCTTTTCCGCATTATACTACGGCCATGATGATTAAACAAGTACTTAATCTTTTATGTACACGAAAGGAGCATATCCCATGAAAAAGACCTATGCCATCGAAGTCGACTGCGCCAACTGTGCCAATCTGATGGAGGAAGCCGCCGGGAAGACCGAGGGCGTTGCCTCCGCCGTGGTCAACTTTATGACCCAGAAGATGATCGTGGAATTTGCCGAGGGCGCCGATCCCAAGAAGGTCATGAAGGACGTGCTGAAGGCCTGTAAGAAAGTGGAGCCTGACTGCGAGATCGAGCTTTGATCCACCCGGAGACGGGCGTCCCATCTGCACGGCAGGCGGGACGCCTCCCTTATGCCGTATCGCTTCCGCAATTTCGTGAAAGGAGCCCAGACCCATGACAAAAAAGCAGAAAAAGATGCTCATCCGCATCATCATCACGGCGGTCATGCTGGCAGCGCTGCACTTTATCCCCGTCACCGGCTGGCTGCGGCTGGCGCTGTATCTGGTGACATACGTGGTCATCGGCTGCGACATTATGAAGAAGGCCGGACAGGGCATCCTCAACGGCCGCGTGTTTGACGAGAACTTTCTGATGGCCGTGGCCACCATCGGCGCCTTCGCTCTGGCCATCTATGAAAAGAGCGGCGACTACAATGAGGCCATCGCCGTCATGCTGTTCTACCAGATCGGCGAACTGTTCCAGAGCTACGCCGTGGGCAAGAGCCGCAAGAACATCAGCGCCCTGATGGACATCCGCCCCGACTACGCCAATATCGAGCAGGATGGCCAGTTGGTGCAGGTAGATCCCGATGAGGTGGCCATCGGCACCGTCATCGTGGTGCAGCCCGGCGAGAAGGTCCCCATCGACGGCGTCATCACGGAGGGCCGCTCCACCCTGAACACCAGCGCCCTCACCGGCGAGAGCCTGCCTCGTGACGCCCAGGAGGGCGACGAGATCATCAGCGGCTGCATCAACATGACCGGCCTGCTGAAGATCCGCACCACCAAGGAGTTCGGCGAATCCACCGTGTCCAAGATCCTGGAGCTGGTGGAAAACTCCAGCTCCCGCAAGTCCCGCTCCGAGGACTTTATCGCCAGGTTCGCCCGCATCTACACCCCCGCCGTGTGTTACAGCGCTCTGGCGCTGGCCATTCTGCCGCCGGTGATCCGGCTGGCGGGCGGCATGGACGGTCAGTTGGAGCAGTGGATCTACCGCGCCCTGACATTCCTTGTTACCAGCTGCCCCTGCGCGCTGGTAGTCAGCATCCCCCTGAGCTTCTTCGCCGGTATCGGCGGCGCCAGCAAGGAGGGCATCCTCGTCAAGGGCTCCAACTATCTGGAGACGCTGTCCCGGGTGAAGTGCGTGGTGTTTGACAAGACCGGCACCCTGACCAAGGGTGTGTTCCAGGTCACCGCCGTCCACCACAATGAGATGGACGAGGCCAAGCTGCTGGAGTACGCGGCGCTGGCGGAGTGCGCCTCCTCCCATCCCATCAGCAAAAGCTTGCAGCGCGCCTACGGCAGGCCCATCGACCGCAGCCGTGTCACCGATATCCGGGAATTCAGCGGACACGGCGTCACCGCCAGAGTGGATGGTGCAGCCGTGGCCGCCGGCAACAGCAAGCTCATGGAACAGTTGGGCATCCCCTACCACGACTGCCACAGTGTGGGCACCATCATCCACATGGCGGTGGACGGCCAGTACGCCGGTCACATCGTGATCTCCGACGTGGTGAAGCCCCACGCCAAGGAGGCCATCGCCGCACTGCACAGGGCCGGCGTGGACAAGACTGTCATGCTCACCGGCGACACCAAGCGCGTGGCGGAGGCCGTGGCGGCGGAGTTGGGCGTAGACGAGGTGCGCAGCGACCTGCTGCCCGCCGACAAGGTCAGCAAGGTGGAGGAGCTGCTGGGCCAGCAGCGGGGCAAGGCCAAGCTGGCCTTCGTGGGCGACGGCATCAACGACGCCCCCGTGCTGAGTCGCGCAGACATCGGCATCGCCATGGGCGCCATGGGCAGCGACGCTGCCATCGAGGCCGCCGACATCGTGCTGATGGATGATGAGCCTATGCAGATCGCCAAGGCCATCAAGATCTCCCGCAAGTGCATCGGCATCGTGTACCAGAACATCGTGTTCGCGCTGGTCGTCAAGTTCGCGTGTCTGGCTCTGGTGGCCATCGGTCTGGCGGACATGTGGGCCGCCATCTTCGCCGACGTGGGCGTCATGGTGCTGGCGGTGCTCAATGCCATCCGCGCCCTGCGGGTACACAACCTGTGAGCGATACCTATATATAAATAAAGGAGGGAACGCCCTGCGGCGTTCCCTCCTTTATTGGGGCCGGTCTGCGCACCACAGGGCTGCGGCGCATACAATGGCGTGCGGGGCAGTGCTCCGCAGACTGGACTCAGGAGGTCATTTCATGGCAACATTTACCAATCAAGCTACCCTCACCTACAACGGCGGCACCGCCAGCTCCAACATCACCACCGGCGAGCTGCTGGAGGTACTGACCGCCACGAAAACGGCGGTGGTGCCCACCTACCGCAGCGGGCGTCCCATCACCTATCTTATCACGCTGGTCAACGCCGGTACGGCGGACCTGACCGGTCTCACCGTGGCCGACGATCTGGGCGGCTACACCTTCAACGGCGCCACGGTCTATCCGCTGGCCTACACCGCAGGCTCCGTGCGGTACTACCGGAACGGTGTTTTGCAGGCGGCTCCCGCCGTCACCGCCGGTCCGCCTCTGACCATCACCGGTATCACCGTGCCCGCAGGCGGCAGCACCGTCATCGCCTATGAGGCGGAGCCCACCGCTTTCGCACCCCTGGGCGCGGAGGACAGTGTAGTGAACACCGTCACCGTTACCGGCGCGGGGCTGCCCGATGCCGTGACAGCCACGGAGACGGTGTCCCCCGCCACAGGACCGGCGCTGACTATCAGCAAGGCCCTGTCCCCCACGGAGGTAGCGGCCAACGGGCGGCTGACCTACACCTTCGTCATCCAGAACACCGGCAATGCCGCGGCGGAGGCGGCAGACAGTCTGGTGGTGACGGATACCTTCGACCCGCGGCTCAGCGATCTGACGGTGACGCTGAACGGAACGGCCCTGACCGCGCCGACGCAGTACACCTACGATGCCGCCACCGGACAGTTCGCCACGGTGGCGGGCGTCATCACGGTGCCCGCCGCCACGTTCACTCAGAATACCGCCGGCGCGTACAGCGTCAGTCCCGGCACCAGCACGCTGACGATCTCCGGCACGATCTGAGCCGAGCAGGAAGCCCGCGAAAGCAATGAGAAAGGCCGCCCCGAATGGGGTGGCCTTTCTCATTGCACCTGCCGGACAGGTATACAGTATTACTCTTAGTATACATGGGAGCTTTGTTAAAATCAACACAAAATTTACATAAAATTAACACCAAAAAATTGTAAGTTTTTGCCCCTTGAAAGTCAAAAACGTAAAGCGTATAGTATGTAGCGAAGGTTCAATGCCGTGATAACGTTTTCGAAACGCGAAAATCGTCACTTTTAACTGTATTTTCTTTCATGATTTCCATTATGAAATCTTGTGAAGAAACATCGGCGCGGCGCTAAGAACTTAACGCGAGAGGAGGCTTTGCCATGACACGTGAGGAGGCCGTTGAGCGGCTTTGTACCATCTACCAGAGTCAGTTCGACATCAACCGCTGCAGCGCGGAGCAGACGCCGCTGGCTGTCACCATGGACTTTTACGCGCTCAGTGACAAGTACGTTCTCTCCAAAAAGGCGAAGCTCTGGGAGGCCAAGAGCTTCGAGTATGTCTACGTGTTCAGCGTACCCCATCTGACCAGGGAGATCTATGAGTCCTGCGAAAAGATGGCGTATGAGCACGGCATGGCCCGTATCCAGCCGGGTCCCACCCATATGTATACGTACATCACCACGCTGTTCGTGTGCGACAGCTGTGATGAGGACGCACGGCAGGCGCTGATGCGCTGTAAGCTCTACAAGAGCTTCCGGATGTCCTATTGGGGCTGGATGGATTTTCATACCGCGCTGGTGGTCCTGCCCGAGGAGAAGGTCAGCACCAACCGCAGCGGACACAGTGCAGCGCAGGTCCTGAATCAGGGCCTGTTTCATAAGCAAAAGAAAAAACTGTTCAGAAAGGAGAGAGCTTTATGAATGCTGCTTTGTTCCTGATCATTGGCTGTGCCGTCCTGGTCGTAGGCTATATTTTCTACGGCGGTTGGCTGGCCAAGAAGTGGGGCGTGGACAACTCCCGTCCGACGCCTGCTCATACCATGGAGGACGGTAAGGATTACTGCCCTGCCAAGGCTCCCGTACTGATGGGCCATCACTTCTCCTCCATCGCCGGCGCCGGCCCCATCAACGGCCCCATCCAGGCCGCTGTGTTTGGCTGGGTCCCTGTGATGCTGTGGGTCCTGATCGGCGGTATCTTCTTCGGCGGCGTCCATGACTTCGGTTCTCTGTTCGCCTCCATCCGCCATAAGGGTGAGTCCATCGGCGAGGTCATCGGCGACGCTATCGGCGCCAAGGCTAAGAAGCTGTTCATCATCTTCGCCTATCTGACCCTGATCCTGGTGGTGGCGGCCTTCGCCTCCATCGTGGCCAACACCTTCAAGGCTACCTACACCGCTGACGGCGCTGTGGATCTGGCTGCTTCCGCCGCCAATGCCTCCACCGCCATCATCTCCATCATGTTCATCCTGATGGCCATCATCTTCGGCTTCTTTGTCTATCGCCGCAACGCGCCTCTGGGCATCTCCACTGTCATCGGCGTCATCGGCATCGCGGCCTGCATGGTCATCGGCCTGAACTGGCACCCCATCTATCTGAGCTACACCGTGTGGATGATCATCGTGGGTCTGTACATCGCTGTGGCCTCCGTCACCCCCGTGTGGATCCTGCTGCAGCCCCGTGACTACCTGAGCTCCTTCCTGCTGTACGGCATGATGATCCTGGCTATCGTGGGTATCGTCGGCGCTCATCCCGTGGTGGATATGCCCGCCTTCACCGGCTTCTATGACACGCTGGCTCCCTCCGGCACGTCTCTGGGCTACATGTTCCCCGCTCTGTTCGTCACCATCGCCTGCGGCGCTGTGTCCGGCTTCCACTCCCTGGTGGGCTCCGGCACCACCTCCAAGCAGCTGGATCAGGAGAAGGACGCCAAGCCCATCGCTTACGGCGGCATGCTGATCGAGTGCGCTCTGGCTCTGATCTCCGTCTGCGCTGTTGGTTACATCTGGGCTTCCTATGCTGACGGCACCACCACGACGCCTACCGTCGTGTTCGCCACGGGCCTTGCCTCCATGTTCTCCAAGGTGTTCGGCAGCGGCTGCTACAACGCCGTGTACTCCATGCTGATCCTGGCTGTGTCCGCGTTCTGCCTGACCTCTGTGGATACCGCTACCCGTCTGGCCCGCTACATGTTCGCTGAGTTCTTCGTGGAGCCTGGTAAGACCCGCGAGGACCTGACCGGCTGGAAGCGCGTCATCACCAATCCCTACGTTGCTACCGCCATCACCGTGGTGGCCGGCGTGGCTCTGGGCCTCACCGGTTACGCCAAGATCTGGGCTCTGTTCGGCGCTGCCAACCAGCTGCTGGCTGCTCTGGGTCTGCTGGCCGTGTGCTGCTGGCTGGGTAAGATCGGCCGCAACAACAAGATGTTCTACTTCCCCATGTTCTTCATGCTGATCGTGACTCTGACCTCTCTGGTCTTCACCATCAAGGCTCAGATCGTCGGCATCATGGCCGGCGGCGACGGTGTGGCATGGTTCTACATCCGCGGCATCATCGGTGTTCTGCTGGTCATCCTGGCCATCGACCTGGTGGTGGAGGGCATCCGTGCTCTGAGCCGCAACGCCAAGGCAGCGGCTGCCAAGTAAAACAGCATTTCCTCACCATTTCACTTCTCAGACAAAGGGTCTCCGCATGGCGGAGACCCTTTGTCACGTCCTACGGAAAATGCCGTCCGTCATCAGCAGGAGGCTCCCCTCCCTGCTTGCATACGGACGACATTTCCGCTATAATAGGGCTACTGCAAATGAGACAAGGAGGACCCCATATGAACCGAAAAAGATGGACCGCGCTGCTGCTGGCCATGGTGATGGCGCTGTGCCTCGTGGGCTGCGGCGGCAAGACGCCGGACGCCGCGCCCGACCCTGAGCCGGATCAGAGCACAGACGGCGCCGTTACCGTCACCGATATGATCGGCCGCGAGGTCACTGTCATCCCCGACAGCTATCAGCGTGTGGTGTGCATCGGCGCAGGGGCCCTGCGGATGTACAGCTACGTGGGCGATATGGCGCTGCTGTGCGGCGTGGAGGACATTGACAACACCACGCTCTCTGAACGGCCCAAGATGTTTGACAACGTGGCGCGGCCCTACGGGATGGCCTACGGCGACGTGTTCGCCCAGCTGCCCTCCTGCGGCGTGGGCGGCCCCAACGCCCAGGCGGCGGAGGCGGAGAAGATCCTCGCCTGCCAGCCGGACATCATCATCTCCGAGTACAAGGACGTGGAGAAGGCCGACGCCCTGCAGGAGCAGGTGGGCGTACCGGTCATCACCACCAGCACCGGCCCCGACGGCGTATTTGACGATGCCTTCCGGACCTCCCTGCAGCTGCTGGGTCAGCTGTTCGGACGGCAGGAGCGGACACAGGAGCTCATCGCCTTCATCGACAGCCAGACTGCGGAGCTCACCAGCCGCACTGCCGGTGTGGCGGATGAGGACAGGCCCGGCGTGTACATCTGCGGGCTGGGCAACTGGGGCACCACGGACCATCTGATGACTTCCCAGAGCTACGCCGCGTTCCGCGTGGCCAACATCCGCAATGTGGCCACGGACCTGGGCAAGGACGGTGTGCAGCCCATCGAGGAAGAGAAGTTCGCGGCGCTGGGCGACAGCATGGACATCATGATCCTGGACGCGGCGGCGGTGAAGAACATCGCGCCGCTGTATCAGGAGGACCCCCGCCTGTTTGACGGCTGCAAGGCCTGGGAAAACGGGCAGGTCTATCTGGAGATGGCCTACAACGCCTACTACACCAACCACGAGATCGCGCTGGCCAACGCCTGGTACGCCGCCAAGGTGGTGTATCCCGACCTGTTCGCCGATGTGGACATGACCGCCAAGACCAATGAGATCACCCGGATGTTCCTGGGTCAGGAGCTGGCGAAGCAGATCTTCGCCTGCCCCTCCAGCTTCGGCGGCTATCAGCAGATCGACACCGCAGCGTTCTTCAGCTGAGCGTAAAAAAACACCTCCTGTCTCGGCAGGAGGTGTTTTTTTACGTTTTTTTCTGCCGCGTCAGCATCCGCACGGCGTATTTCAGGAACATCCGCACTGCGGGGGACAGGTCGGCCTTGGAGTGGAGGGCGATGCCCAGGGTGATGGAGGCGGGCGGGTCCACCGGCAGCATCACGATGTCGCAGATGCGCCTCTCGGTGATGAGCTTATTCATAACGCTCATACCAAGCCCCTGCTCTACCATGGACATGGCGGAGAGGCTCTCCAGCGTGGTGAACTGCACGTTGGGCACGATACCCGTCCGGTGGAACAGGGCCATCAGGTCGTCGTCGCAGCCCTTGGCGGGCATGATGAACCGGTCCACGGCGCAGTTAGCCAGTGGATAGGCTTTGGCGCGGGCAAGCGGGTGGTCCTTTGGCAGCAGGGCCAGCATGGGGTCCTCCGCCAGGGGTATCCAGTCGTAGGGCATGTCCTCCTGATAGCTGAGGAAGCCGATATCCGCCGTGCGGTCATCCAGCCACTGGGCCACCTCCTGCCAGATGCCCTCCAGCAGGTTCACGTGTATCTGCGGGTAGTCCCGCTGGAACGCGCCGATCACCGCCGGCAGCCAGTGGGTGGCGATGCTGGAATAGGCCGCGATGTTGACGCTGCCGATGAGCAAGCCGTTCATCTCCGCCGACAGCTCGAAGATGCGGTCCTCCTGCCGCAGGAACTTGCGGATGGCAGGCAGCAGCAGACGTCCGTTCTCCGTCAGGCTTACGCCCTTGGTGTTCCGGCGGAACAGCGGAAAGCCGAGCTCCTTCTCCAGCGCCGTCACCAGTTGGTTCACGCCGGAGGGCGTGTAGCTCAGGGCCTCCGCCGCTTTGGAAAAGCTGCCGGTATCCGCTGCCACCACAAAGGCTCTGCACCGTGCCGTCTCCATGGTCGTCCCTCCTGTCGTGTCGTTTTTCTGATTGTACTATACCGCCGCGGAAACCGCAAGTGCCGCCTGCGTCCGCGGTAAAAAAGCCGCTCCGCAATGGCGGCTTTTTTATGCTTCCTGCCTATTGCACGGCGGTGGGGCGGCAGGGTACAATGGAAAAAAACGGAAAGGACCCACGCCTATGAATACCCGTAAGCTCACCCGTACCGCGCTGTTTGCCGCACTCACCGCCGCAGGCGCGTTTATCCGCATTCCGCTGGGATACTCCTCCATCACGCTGCAATTCCTCTGCACCGCTATGGCCGGATGCCTGCTGGGCCCCGCCTACGGCGCGGCCAGTCAGGCGGTGTATGTGGCGCTGGGGCTCATCGGCCTGCCCATCTTCACCCAGGGCGGCGGGCTGTCGTACCTGATGCAGCCCACCTGCGGCTTCCTCATCGGGCTCATCCCCACGGCGTGGCTCATCGGCCTGCTGACAGCCAAGCGGGAGCTGCGGCCCCTGCGGACGGCGGCGGCGTGTCTGGCGGGCCTCGCCATGCTGTATGCCGTGGGCCTGCCCTACATGGCGGTGATCCTCAACGGGTACATGGGCAAGGGCATGGATGTCTCCGCCATCCTGTGGGCCGGTATGCTGCCGTTCCTGCCCGGGGACATGCTGAAGATCGCCGTCACCGCGCTGCTGGCCCCCCTGCTGCAGAAGCGTCTGCCAGCTGCGTCATAAGCGTCTGGGCGAAGGCTCGGGCGTGAGACGCCTTTTTGCTGTCCATGAACACGGTGCCGCAGCCCATGTGGCGCTCCTCCAGACTGCCCAGCCAGCGCATACCGGTATGGCGGCACCAGCGGCGCATCCCCTCCGCAAAGAGGTCTGTACCCTTCTCCGGTCGGCAGCCGCAGGTCAGCACCGCCGCCACGGTGACGCAAGAGGGCATCAGCGCTTGAACACGCCGAACAGTCCCTTCTTCTCATAGGGCGCGGAGGAAACTTCCTTCACCTCGTAACCCGTATCCTTGATGGCGGCACGCAGCGCCGCCTCGTCCACCGGCTGCTCCGACAGGATCACCGTCTCGCCCCTGGTGTGGGAGGATGTGACCTTCTTCACGCTGCAGGTGCGGCGCACCACGTCGTTGATGTGGCTCTCACACATGCCGCAGGCCATACCGTCGATCTTCAGAATCGTTTCGATCATGATGATACCTCCAATTTGAAAACACGAATTTGAAATGTGTCAAGACCTCCGGCGGCAGCCGGAGGTCTTGCACGGTTATCCCTTGTGCCCGCCATGGCACTCACCGTGCATGGCACAGTGCGCGCAGCCGGCACCGCAGGAGTTTTTTCCCGCCTTCTTCTGACGCAGCAGGTATCTGACGATGAGAAATACGATGACGATCAGTAAGGCACAAATCAATATGGTGGCAAGGTTTGCCGCGATCCAATCCAGCATGAAAATCACTCCTTTGCTTGTAAATCAGGTTCGCTCAGGTCATCAGACTCTGGCGCTGAGCTTGGTGGCCTCCTTGTAGGGGCGGACCAGCATGTAGATCAGGCCGGCCAGCAGGATGACCGCCACGATCACGCCCAGAACGTTGGCGCTGCCGGTGAAGAGGCTGCCGAACTGGTTGATCATCAGGGCGATGACATAGGCGAAGCCGCACTGATAGCCGATGGCGAACCAGGTCCACTTGGCGTTGTTCATCTCACGCTTGATCGCGCCGATCGCCGCGAAGCAGGGAGCGCACAGCAGGTTGAACACCAGGAAGCTGTAACCGGTGATACCGGTAAACGCCGCAGCCATGGCATCATACACGCTGCCGTCGCCGCCGCCGTACAGGATGCCCAGCGTACCGACAATGTTCTCCTTGGCCACCAGACCGGTGATGGAGGCCACGGTAGCCTGCCAGTTGCCCCAGCCCAGAGGTGCAAAGATCCAGGCGATAGCGCCGCCGATGGCAGCCAGAATGGAGGAGTCGATCTCGGACTCATCCAGCATGCGGAACGTACCGTCCACCCAGCCGAAGTAGGTGGTGAACCACACGAAGATGGTAGACAGAAGGATGATGGTACCGGCCTTCTTGATGAAGGACCAGCCGCGCTCCCACATGGAACGGAGCACGTTGCCCAGAGTGGGCCAGTGGTAGGCGGGCAGCTCCATAACGAAGGGAGCGGGGTCGCCGGCAAACATTCTGGTCTTCTTCAGCATGATGCCGGAGATGATGATGGCGGCCATGCCGATGAAGTAAGCGGAGGTGGACACGATGGCGCTGCCGTTGAACAGGGCGCCGGCGATCATGGCGATGAAGGGCACCTTCGCGCCGCAGGGGATGAACGTGGTGGTCATGATGGTCATACGACGGTCACGCTCATTTTCAATGGTACGGGAGGCCATAACACCGGGCACACCGCAGCCCACGCCGATGAGCATGGGGATGAAGGACTTACCGGACAGGCCGAACTTGCGGAAGATACGGTCCAGAACGAAGGCGATACGGGCCATATAGCCGCAGGCCTCCAGGAAAGCCAGCATCAGGAACAGCACCAGCATCTGGGGAACAAAGCCCAGAACGGCGCCGACACCGGCCACGATACCGTCAAGGATCAGGCCGCTCAGCCAGTCAGCCGTACCGGAGGACTCCAGCGCGTCGCCGATCAGAACAGGGATACCGGGGACCCACACGCCGTAGTCGGCGGGGTCGGGCTCGTCAAAGCCGTTCTCATTGAGGTAAGCCGCAGCGTCCACGTAGGTGACGCCAACAGTGGTGTCCTTATCGGCGCCGTCAGGGATGGCGTCGTAGTAGGCGGTCATGGTATTGATCGCCAGAGTCTCCTCGTCCTCCACGTCCACCGTAGCGGTGGCGTTGCTGTCGGAGGTGAAGGCATTCACCTGAGCCAGAATGGCATCAGCATCGAAGTCCTCCGCCTCGGTGTCGATCTCAATGCCCAGGAAAGCTTCCACAGCCTGCACAGAGGCGGTGTACTCATCGCTGGCATCGTTGTAGGCGCTGGAGCCGATGCCCAGCAGGTGCCAGCCGTCGCCGAACACGCCGTCGTTGGCCCAGTCGGTAGCGGGGGCGCCCACGGCCACCATGGCGATCCAGTACACCAGGAACATGACCAGTGCGAAGATGGGCAAACCCAGCCAGCGGTTGGTCACGATGCGGTCGATCTTATCGGAAGCGGACAGCTCGCCTTTGGCCTTCTTCTGCTTGTAGCAGCCCTTGATGATCTGGGCGATATAGACATAGCGCTCGTTGGTGATGATGCTCTCCGCGTCGTCATCCAGCTCCTTCTCGGCAGCCTTGATGTCCTCCTCGATGTGGCCCATGACGGTGGCGTCGATCTTCAGCTGCTCCAGCACCTTGTCGTCACGCTCGAAGATCTTGATGGCGTACCAGCGCTGCTGCTCCTCGGGCATGTTATGTACAGCGGCCTCCTCGATGTGGGCGATGGCGTGCTCCACGGGGCCGGAGAAGGTGTGCATGGGGATGGTCTTGGTGTTGCCGGCAGCCTCCACAGCAGCCTCTGCGGCGGCCATGACGCCGTCACCCTTCAGGGCAGAGATCTCCATCACCTTGCAGCCCAGCTCGCGGCTGAGCTCAGCCACGTTGATCTGGTCGCCGTTCTTGCGGACCACGTCCATCATGTTGATGGCGATGACAACGGGGATACCCAGCTCGGTCAGCTGAGTGGTCAGGTAGAGGTTGCGCTCCAGGTTGGTGCCGTCGATGATGTTCAGGATGGCATCGGGGCGCTCATTGATCAGATAGTTACGGGCAACCACTTCCTCCAGCGTGTAGGGGGACAGGGAGTAGATGCCGGGCAAGTCCATGATGACCACATCCTCGTGCTTCTTTAGACGGCCCTCTTTCTTCTCCACGGTGACGCCGGGCCAGTTACCAACGAACTGGTTGGAGCCGGTCAGCGCATTGAACAGCGTGGTCTTACCGCAGTTGGGGTTGCCCGCCAACGCGATCTTGATTTGTTTTTCCATATGTCTCTCCTTTCGGTTAGCTTAACTTAA